>Ga0256829_1003532_pt1 | contig 10768 bp, 10 predicted proteins | sample 131447metaG_FD_185979 | JGI IMG/M metagenome (GOLD analysis project Ga0256829, IMG submission 185979) | Hydrothermal vent microbial communities from Lau Basin, Pacific Ocean - 131-447 | ecosystem: Environmental > Aquatic > Marine > Hydrothermal vents | place: Pacific Ocean: Lau Basin | collected...
TGAGAATTCAGGCGTTAAATTCTCCCCGTGAGAAAGCGAGGTAATCATGGGTATCTGCGCAGAAGAAATGCGACGCTATGTCATCGCCCCCTGCCTGGAACATCTCGACGATTGGTCCCTGGCCGCTGAAAACCTGCTCTTGGGAACTGCGGCTGTTGAATCAGGGCTCGGAGATCACCTGCTGAACGCCAACCATCCAGGGCTCGGTATCTACCGCATCACGCCGGAGAAGCACACTCAAATATGGGATCAATATCTGGCATTTTGCCCAGATCTCGCCTCAAAAGTGCGGGGGCTGGCCAGCCAGCGAGAGTTTCTCAATCACCCCCATGCTGAACTCACCACAAACCTCAGCTACGCCACCGCAATTGCCTGGATGATCTACAAGAGTAGTGAAAAAGTATTGCCCTGCGCGGAAGATCTGACGGCATTGGCAAGCCTATGGCAACAGCACTTTCTGCAACAACACTCTGCCCTAGAGCAAGGGGGACAAACCGGGTTTTTTCTCCGAGAGTATGAACGCTGTCAGGATGGTACAGTGGTGGCCGCCTGACTGATCAATGTCCCGGTCGCTAGTTTTTATTATTTGTCACCACTGCGACGCCCGCGGTTTATGCGCCGATCTGGCTGAATAGCGGAATAGCGACGCTCTTTGCGACGCTCAACATTGCAGCGCCGATTGTTCAGACGGCGCTCATGATGCTCATTGTCCGGGGTCATCTTCTGAATCCAACACAGACAACCAGAATCTTTAACCGCGCGCTCGTAGCGCTCAGCTTCTGAGAAAGGCAACCCCTTCTTGATAACAACAGGCTTTCCCTGTGACAGACACTCCAGTATTTCATCCGACATTTTGAAGCGCTTCTGCAATTCCCGGCGAGCCACCTCGGCCTCTGCCATGTCGGTAAATTTGTCGATATAGACTACTTCGTAGCGAGCATTTTCCATGTGTTCTTCCTGGGGCTCCTGATACGAAATTTGTGAAGCCCAACGTCCCTATTACCAATAGCAGCACACGCCGCCTTTTTCAAAATCAGTGTACCAGCTTTACCTCGATAAAATCCGCTTGGTCATTACCTGATTGGCCACCAGCAACCACCGTTTGATTGTCCTGATACTCGTATTCCTGGCGATCACCTGAGCGATCCAGTGACAAGTTTTCGAAATCAAATAGCTGACGATCTGCCATCTGTGACGGAGCGATATTCTGCATCGCCGAGAAGATACTTTCGATGCGGCTGGGATGCTCTTTTTCCCACTGGCGCAACATGGCCTTGATATTCTGGCGTTGCAGGTTTTCCTGAGATCCGCACAGATTACAGGGGATGATGGGAAAGCTCTTAGCCTCAGCAAAGGCCGCCAGATCAACCTCGCGGCAATAGGCCATTGGACGAATAACAATATTTCGCTTGTCATCCGAAAGCAGCTTGGGCGGCATGCCCGCCAGGCGCGAGCCGTAAAACATGTTGAGGAACATCGTTTCTACAATGTCATCCTTGTGGTGCCCCAAGGCGATCTTGTTTGCGCCGATGTCTTCAGCAAACGAGTAGAGGGTCCCTCGGCGCAGTCGCGAACACAGACCACAGGTGGTTTTCCCTTCCGGGATTTTACTGCGAACCACTGAATAGGTGTCGCGCTCGATAATGTAGTACTCGATTCCTAACGACTCTAAATAGTCCGGCAGGATGTGTTCGGGGAAACCGGGTTGCTTCTGGTCCATATTGACCGCCACCAAGTCAAACTTTACCGGCGCACTCTTCTGCAGGTTCATCAAGATATCCAGCATGCAGTACGAATCTTTGCCACCGGACAGGCACACCATCACCTTATCTCCCTCTTCAATCATATTGAAATCGGTGATAGCCAAGCCCACGTGTCTGCGCAATCGCTTTTGAAGCTTGTTGAATTCAAGTCGCTCCTTGCGCTGGGTGGTGTCTGTCATAGCAATGCCCTACTGAAAAAAGCGGCAATTGTACGGATTTTGATCGCGCGAGGAAACATTTCCCATCCAGTCGCCAGCGTTTGCCGCCCAGCGGCAGAGTTCTGCCAAAACCAAACACTTAACCGTTTGCCGCTGATCGGCAAACGCTCTCTGCAAAGCGAGCAAATAACCTTATGCTCTGGGCCTTCAGAGATTTTTTGGAAGCGTCAATCAACTCTTGGCACAACGCTTGCTCTGAAGCCAATAGTTCCCAATGAAGTAATCTGGAGTCGAAAATCTATGGCTATTTTGCAAGCGGTAATGCAAAAGCTCACAGGCAAACCTGCTGAGGCCGGAGTGGAGGCATCAGCCCCCAGTTTAAACAACCGGGTTAACGCCCTGTTCCCTCTGTTCGAGCTTCAACAAAAGCGCCAATTGCTTGAAGTGATCTGCGACCGCACAGGTGAACAGTTCCAAAGCCTGATCCTCGATCTGGATTTCAATAACAACGTTGTGGTCTTGGACGACCTGTTTCCCGCACCCGTGGGGGGACTGTTCCAGCCCGGTGAATTGTTCACGGTGAAACACCACAAAGACGGTATGGTTTTGAGCTTCAGTATGCCCCTCGAAGCTTTGGTGATAGAGAATCATGCTCCGGTGTTTAAGCTGCGCATGCCAGAACAGGTGGAGTATCGCCAGCGCCGCAGTCAGCCGCGCATCGCACTATCCAAACAACAACCCCTGACCGTTAAATTGCAGTCTCCGCGCCGTACCCCTTGGTATGCCACCGCCAATAACATCTCCAGCGGGGGCATGCGCGTTGTGGTAGGCGGTAATATCCTCGATCAGCTACAGCCGGGGATTCTGCTACCGCAATGTGAGTTTTCTTTTCACGAGGACTTCCAGGTACGCTGCCAGGCGCGGGCAAAATCTTTCCGCTTTCTGCGCCGTCCCTACCGTCATACTGAGATCAGTCTTGAGTTTATCGACGTGGCGCCACAGCAGGTGTTACAGCTCAAACACTTGATCAGCAGTGTTCAGGCACCCCAGGCGGCATAGTGTCCGCCTCTATGACTCAAAGCTCCGCGGAAGGGAACAATATTCAAGAATCCCGCACAATGCCGATATATATGACAAATTTATAACTAAAATACAGTCATGCACCAACAATCGCGTCTATGCTTTGGTTGGGCATTTTGGTTTTTGATGATCGGGAAAACACATGCGCGATAACGGTCCGGTAACCAACAATGAGGTATTGCTTAAATCTGGGGACGAGATTGTCTCAGCCACGGATGCGCGAGGCATAATCACCTTTTGCAACAATACCTTCTGCGAGATCGCTGGTTACACCCAAGACGAGCTGATCAACCAACCCCACAATCTGCTGCGTCATCCAGATATGCCAGCCCCCGCCTTTCAAATGCTGTGGGATCGTATCCAATCTGGTCAGGCCTGGATGGGCATTGTCAAAAACCGCTGCAAAAACGGTGACCACTATTGGGTTGACGCCTATGTGACGCCACTGCGCAGTGGCGCTGACATCACAGGCTACGAATCAGTACGCGTGCAACCTTCACGAGAATGGGTAGACCGTGCAGAGCGAACTTATGAGCGTATCAATAATGGGTTGGCGCCCATTCCACGCAGCGCACAACTGCAACCGCTTCTTAAGAACCTGGGTATTCCCACAGTTGTCCTATTTGTAGTTATGGCGGCACTTATGCTGGTGCAGGGTAGCTTGGGCCCGACTTATCTGCTGCTTGCTGTTATCGGCGCTCTGATTGGTGGTGGGATCTGCCATTGGTTCATTGAGCGCAGCTACCAACAGACGCTCGAATCCGCGCGCGATGTGATTCACGACCCTCTGGCCGCTTACATCTACACTGGCAGAACGGACGCCGCTGGTGAGATCGAACTGGCGCAACTTGCATCCAAGGCCCGCTTGAGAACCGCCCTGGGCCGTTTTATGGAGTCAGCCAAGGAAGTACTCGGAAAAGCAGAAATCGCAGAAGAGCAGGCCACCTGCAGCCACAACAGCATGACAGCTCAACAGCAGGAAACCGAAAAGGTATCCCTCGCGATGCAACAGATGGCCCTCGCGGTACAAGAAGTCGCTGGCAGCGCCTCGCAGACCTCTATAGCAACCAGCGAGGCCTTGCAGCAGGTTGAAACCGGTAATCAGGTTATCTCCGGTGCGAGCAACGCACTGCGCAGTCTTTCCAGTAATGTAGAGCAACTCAACTCCGTGGTGGAACAACTTTCCCAGGACAGCGATCAGATCGCCGGTGTGGTCGATGTCATTCGCGGTATTGCCGAACAGACTAACCTGTTGGCGCTTAACGCCGCCATCGAGGCCGCTCGGGCCGGTGAGCAGGGTCGCGGCTTCGCAGTGGTTGCCGACGAAGTCAGAACCCTGGCACAGCGCACTCAGGAGTCCACCCAGCATATTCAGGAAATTATTGAGAAGCTCGGAGATGCTACTCAGCAAGCCGCCACCAACATGTCCGGCTGTCGCGAGCTGACGGATCAGTCTGTCACTGAGATGAACAATGTCAGCGAATCACTACAAGCCATCTCCGATTCAGTGAACACCATCGATAGCATGTCACAACAAATTGCATCAGCTGCGGAACAACAATCATCCTCGGCGGTTGAAATCGAGACCAACACCAACGCCATCAAGGAAATCTCCACCCGCACTCAGGAAGAGGCACAGGCCGCCGCTGATCTCAGCCATGAGATGGCACAACTCAGTGGTCGCCAGTTTAATCTGGTGAAACAGTTCGAATAGGTCTCGAACTAATTACTGGGGAACCACTTGATCTCTCGTAAGTCACCCAATCACCATCACTTTCGTCTATCTCCCCCAACGCATACAATGGCCCGCAACAAGATTACGTTCGTCGCAACAGGCCCGCTATGCTCAACAGTCAACAGATCCTGGAAATTGACCTGCAACACATTTGGCACCCCTATGCCTCGTTCGTGAACTCCCCCCCGGTCTATCCGGTGGCGTCGGCCTCTGGCGTCACTCTTTGCTTGAGCGACGGCACCGAACTGCTTGATGGCATGTCCTCCTGGTGGTGCGCCATTCACGGCTACAACAACGATGTATTAAATCAGGCGGTAGAGAAACAAATTGGGAAGATGTCACACGTCATGTTTGGCGGTCTGACTCACCAGCCCGCAGCGGAGCTTGCACAACTGCTGGTAGATATTACTCCTGAAGGCCTGAATAAGGTGTTCTTTTCCGACTCGGGATCCGTTGCCGTAGAAGTGGCACTGAAAATGGCGCTGCAGTACTGGCACAGCCTGGGCAGGCCGGGGAAGAACAAAATGCTGGCCTTTAGGCAGGGCTATCACGGGGATACGATCGGCGCCATGTCGGTGTGCGATCCGGTAACGGGGATGCACCATCTGTTCAACAATAATTTGATGCAGAATCTGTTTGCACCCGCGCCTTCCCCGGGCTTTTCCGAGAGTTTTGACGATTCCCACATTGATGCGTTCTCCAAAATGCTCGCCGAACATAAAGATTCTATTGCCGCAGTCATTCTGGAGCCCATCGTTCAGGGTGCCGGTGGCATGCGATTCTATGCCCCGGCGTTTCTTAAACGTGTAAGAGAGTTGTGCAATCAACATGATGTATTGCTTATCGCCGACGAAATTGCCACCGGGTTTGGCCGCACCGGCAGGCTATTCGCCTGCGAGTACGCAGACATCAGCCCCGATATCCTGTGCCTCGGAAAATCTCTAACCGGTGGCTATTTGAGTATGGCCGCAACCCTGTGTAACGACAAAATCAGCGACGGTATCTGCCATGGAGAGGCAGGAGTATTTATGCACGGCCCCACTTTTATGGGCAATCCCCTGGCCGCTGCTACCGCTTTGGCAAGTACACGGTTGCTTTTATCGCAGGACTGGCAGACTAATATTCAACGTATAGAACAAGCTTTAGAGCAGGGGTTGGCCCCTTGTCGCAATTTGGCCCATGTACAAGAGGTTCGTTGCCTCGGAGCCATTGGTGTAGTGGAAGTGCAGAATCCGGTGAATATGGCCCGCATTCAGAAAACCTTCATTGCCGAAGGCATTTGGGTCAGACCCTTTGGCAAGCTTGTTTATCTGATGCCGCCATACATCATGACCGATGATGAACTACAGAAGCTCACCGGCGCCATGTGCAGAGTTATCGCCGATACCAGCTTATTTGACTAATGTTTACATAGAGCACTAGTGAGCCCGTAACGCAAAGACCGCTACGGCCGTTCGGCCGTCGTCAGAGTACTCTACGGACTGGCACAGAGATTCAACCAGCAGCATGCCCCGACCGTAGCTTTGATCAGCACTGACGACCACGGGTTTGTCGACATAGCACAATCCTTGCCCCGAATGGGAAATCGTCAGTTGCAATTCATTGCAACCTTTGCCGATCAAGCGCAGCTCCACATCGATGCTGCCGCTATCCAGAGCGGCGAGCCTCTCTGAACGAAGCTGGTAATACTCCCAAAAACCCTCTTGAGTATCTTTCAAACTAGAATCCAATCTCAACAGGCCGTGATCCAGGGCATTATTGAAGAGTTCGCTGAGTACCGTAAACAATGAATCATTGAATGGCGACAGTGAGGTTTCATTGGTTATCAGCCGAATTACCTGACCGATAACGTCTCCGCGCTTAATATCTTCAACTTCCAGCGTCGCGGACATACACCACGGCAATCGAACATCCGCTTTGGGCGACTCCAGAAACGCCTCCAGGGCATCTGGATTGCCATGGGTTACCGGAGCACAGAGCAGTTCAACAAAGGAAATATCATCCCTCTGATCCTGCTGAAATTCATTGACCGAACGACCTACCACATCGACATAAGATTCTCTTGGCTCTTGAAACAGAGCTTCGAGGCGCTCTTCGCCGAACATTTCGCCAGCGCTATTCTGGCCTTCAATCACTCCGTCGGTATAGATAAATACCTTGGTGCCCGTAGCCACCGAAATACTGCTAACGCTGCTATCGAACTCGTGACTTTCCAGAACACCCAGCGGCATATGTTGAGCACTGAGTCGCTCGGAGATTCCACCCTCTTTGCTAACCAATAACACATCGTTCATACCACCGATCCAGTAACTGAGCCGGTCGCCATTCACAGAAAGCTCAAAAATTGCCGCGCAAAAAAACATATAGGACGGCAGCAGCGATTGCAGCCGTATGTTCATTTCATAGGCGATTTCTCCAACGTCCGCATGTTTCCGGGTCATAGCATAGAAAATATCAGAAACAGGCAGGCAACCAATGGCCGCCGAAAGTCCATGGCCGGTAAAGTCGCCAAGCAGAACATAGACGCCACCAGAAGGATTCGGCGCACTCAGCAGCAGATCACCATTGAACATCGATAGTGGTGTGATGCTGTAGCGAATATTGTGACAGTCCATATCCACGCGGCGCATGCCATTGCGAAACACATGCTCAACAATGGCATGCTCCCGGTCCATCACTTTTTGGTGATACACCAACCGATCATTGGTAGTTTGCAACTGCTGATAGAGGTTCGCAGTGCGGGTATTGGCCGCCACCTTGGCCAGTAATACGATGTCGTTTACCGGTTTCGGAATGAAATCGTCTCCCCCAACCGCCAGGCACTTGGCCAGGGTTTCGTCGTCGTCGAGCGCGGTAACAAACACAATGGGAATATAGCGCTCTGGGTGTTCCGCTTTGATCTGGCGGGTCGCTTCGAAGCCGTCCATGACTGGCATATTGACGTCCATCAATACCAGATCAATGGAGTTATCCACTTCCATAATACTCACTGCATCCATGCCATTTACAGCCGTGACACATTCGTAGCCGTTGTCCTGCAAAATAAACGACAACAACTCTCGATTATAGGCCTGATCATCAACGATTAGTATCTTCCCTGAAACATCCTCCCCGATAGTCATTATTCGATGGTGAATTTTTTATCGAGCCGGGATATGGAGAACAACTTCTTTACTTGAGGGTTGGCATTCACAATGCGAATAGCGACGTTCTTCCCCTCCCAGAACTTTTGCATATTGATCAACATACCCAGCGCGGAGCTGTCCATGAAATGGGTCTTGCGAAAATCGATGACGAAACCCTGCAACTGCGCTGGTGACACAGACTCATAGGTTTTTCGAAACTCGTCCACGCAATTAAAATCAAATGTCTCAGCTAAGGAGATGCAATACTCGAAGTCAGAAAGCTTCGATGCAGTAATACTCATTCCCTGTTTTCTCCCAAATCAGTTGGTTTGGTTACATCAACCCGTTTAGTAACGTTTAGCAAAAGTGTAGCCCAGAAACAAGAAACCCCTCCAAGGAGGGGCTTATCGGCCAACCTGAAGTCCTACTTAGCTAATGAGCGAATGCCCACCGCTTCGCGGCACTTCTGCAACAGAGGCTTGCTGAAGTTGCGGGCTTTATCAGCACCGTTTTGCAATACCTCTTCCATGTAAGCGGGATTCTCAAGTAAATCATTGTAGCGCTCACGCGCCTCAGACAGCTCGCCGTTAACCAGCTCGAACAACTGCTTCTTCGCCTCTCCCCAGGCAATACCATCAGCGAAGGCCTGACGCATAGACTCAGTCTGTTCCGCTGTCGCAAAGGCCTGCCAGACCTGGAACACTGTAGAGGTATCCGGATCTTTGGGGTCACCCGGCTCGAGCAGGTTGGTTTTGATCTTGTTGATGTGCTTTTTCAACTGTTTCTCGGGCAAAAACAGCGGGATGGTATTGCCATAGCTCTTACTCATTTTGCGACCATCTAGGCCCTGCAAAACGGCAACGTTTTCATCCACTACAGCCTCTGGCTGCACAAAGTGCTCACCGTAATAGTGATTAAAGCGAGCGGCAATATCTCGCGCCATTTCCACATGCTGGATCTGGTCTTTACCCACAGGAATATGAGTTGCGTTAAACATCAGGATATCGGCGGCCATTAATACCGGATAGCTATAGAGCCCCATGGTGACACCAAAATCCGGATCTTCGCCCGCTTCTTCGTTCGCTGCCACTGCGGCTTTATACGCGTGAGCTCGGTTCATCAAGCCCTTGGCAGCCATACAATTGAGCATCCAACACAACTCTGGAATTTCCGCCACATCCGATTGACGGTAAAACACCACCTTTTCCGGGTCTAACCCTAACGCCAACCAAGTCGCTGCAATTTCTTTGGTAGACTGATGCACTTGCTCGGCATCCTGACACTTGATCAAGGCATGGAAGTCCGCCAGGAAATAGAAAGATTCCACATCCTGATTACGGCTCGCTTCAATTGCAGGGCGAATAGCGCCGACGTAGTTGCCCAAATGGGGGGTTCCGGTGGTGGTAATACCGGTCAAAACTCGGGATTTACTCATAATTAACTATCACATCTGAGAAATAAAGGATCGTTCTAGCCCGCATGTACTGGTACAACATGCGGGCTCGCGACTCCAAAGACAGCGGGCATAATACCCTGATTCACGATTTCAAGCAGCCCTAAAGTCCAGGGCGTAGAACGAAAATAGACTTGATCAGAGGGCTCCTACGCGTACAGCTCGGCTGCATTTTTCAAAATAACCACTGAAAAACCCTGCTGACTGAGCAGATAGGCTGCAACCTGGCTGCGGCGCCCCGAATCATCGGTTACCACGTAATCGCATTGAGGGTCCAACCCTTCCAACTTGCTGCGCAACGACGCCAAAGGCAAATTGCGAGATCCGGGAACATGTTGCATGCGATACTCCAGGGGCAACCGAACATCCAATAGTTGATAACTGTCTGCAGCGCGATTTTGAAATTCCTGAAGGTCAATAAACTGCAGTACGGGGTCTTGTAACAGAGCTTTAAAATCCTGCTTGCCCAGTCGCATCACTACACCATCACTTTCCATCACCACCGACGCATTGCGTGGCGCGTCTCCCACGAGCGCTTCCTCACCGAAAAAGCTTCCGGGCTTTAGCGCCACATCAAGCTTACCGGTGAGGTCACTGACGCGCGCGCTACCGTTGTCGATGATATAGAAATAGTCCCCCAGCTCTCCCTCTTTGATAATTTTCTGACCGTTTGCAACAGACAACCGCTCAAATCGAGACAGCAAATTTTGCAGATGCACGGGCGACACATTGAAAAACAAAGGTGACTGTAAAAGCGCTGACATCCAGTCAGTAGTACCCTCCTCCACCTCAACATGGGCAACAGATAAGTCCACCTCTCCCAGCGGTTGGGTATCTGTTGAAGCCACTTCGGTCGCAGGATTTTGGCTCCATGCCATAACCACATCCAGAAAATCAGCTTCCACTTGCAGAATCTGTGACTGTGTTTGTGCCACCGCCGACACCCGCGTTGGAGAACTTTCTTCAAGCGCTATTGCCGCCGAGGCATCTGAATCTTTAACTGTACGCTTGTTAAAGCCCGAATCGACAAGGTCGACTGTCCCTGAAACCAGGTAGTAACGATAAGACAGCGATTTTCCACGGCGGAAAATGATTTTCCCGGCAGCCACAGACAGCAGCTCCGAATGTTCGGCAACGCGCAGCAGATACTCAGGCTCCAATCCGTTAAACGGCGCAAAGCGAGTCAGGTATTCAACAATTGAGTCCGATGACACGAAACTTCCTCTTACAGTAGACCTCTGCCGACTACGACATCGGTATTGACATAGTAGCCCAAAACCTTAAATAGCGATGTGGCGTCCTCGGAACCGGCCATCTCCCGAATGGAGTGCATAGCGAAAGTCGGGACGCCCACATCAATGGTCGCAACGCCCACTTCGGCTGCGGTAATAGGACCGATAGTACTGCCACATCCCATATCAGAGCGTGTCACAAATGCCTGCACAGGAATACCT
>Ga0256829_1003533_pt1 | contig 10766 bp, 7 predicted proteins | sample 131447metaG_FD_185979 | JGI IMG/M metagenome (GOLD analysis project Ga0256829, IMG submission 185979) | Hydrothermal vent microbial communities from Lau Basin, Pacific Ocean - 131-447 | ecosystem: Environmental > Aquatic > Marine > Hydrothermal vents | place: Pacific Ocean: Lau Basin | collected...
CAAACCACGCCATATAGCTATATTGGTAATAATGCATGGGCAGTGATTGGTGGTGCATCAAATGAGTTTTATAGATTTGCAGCGATTGATTTGACGGCATACAGCGGTCAACAAGTTCAGCTTCGTTTGGCATTCCGTTCAGATGCAAGCGACAATAATGATGCAGGCACATATATTGATGATATTCGGCTTGATGATGAAGCCAGTGACCCAGATGGAGATGGTATTCTAGGTATCATCGGTGAATATCTCACCACAGGTCATGTCGGGCTGGATCCATTCCTTGCCGATACGGATGGCGATGGTGTTCGTGATGATGTGGAAGTGAGCGCAGGTACTGATCCATTATTAGCAAGTAGTTTACCTGCGCCTGTATTTACAGCATCTGGTAGCAATATTCTTGCAGGCATGGTGCCCAATGATATTTATACATTTGATATCAATCGAGATGGATATACCGATGTCTTAGCTACGGGGTTAACGCCAGGAAGTAGTGTATATGCATTGAATGGCGATGGTACGGGGGCAATCACTGTTCCTGCGGCATTGTCGGCAGGTGGAGCATTAACATCTGCCTACCGTCTCACGGTGGGTGATCTCAATGCGGATACTTATGCGGATATGGTGGTTGCATCTAATGCTGCGGTTGGTGTTGATGTGTATGTGATGATGAATAATCAAAATGGTACTTTTGCTGCACCTGTGGCATATCAGGATAATTCATTATCCACAACGCAAGCAAGAACCGTAGAAGTGGCAGATTTGAATCATGATACTTATCAAGATGTACTCGTCGGGTTTATGAATGAGCCGTATACCACAGTATTCTTGGGTAGTGCGAGCGGAACATTGCCGAGTGTGGCAACATTCTCACGGCAAGATACACAGCGTACGGCACATATGATTGTGTATGATTTCAATGGTGATGGAAACTTGGATGTTGTGGATGGTGGTGTGGTGATGTTGGGTAATGGTACAGGAAGTCTGGGTGTACCAACTTCGCTTGGCTTTGCAGCCAATATTACTTTGTCTGATATGGCTGTTGCAGACTTGAACCGTGATGGTTATGCCGATCTGGTCGTTGCATCCGTAGATACTACGGCGGTGACGGGGCAATTGAGCGTGTTGCTTGGCAATGGCAATGGTACTTTCTCTGCACCCAATGTGATAGCGCTTGGTTCGACTGGAGCAAGTGGTATTGCTGTCGGTGATTTGAATTATGATGGAAAATTGGATGTGTTTGTATCAGATGCGGCAAGTTCAAGCATTTATGTCTATCAGGGTAATGGTGATGGTACTTTTGTCGCGAAAACGACAGTTGTAAGCAATGGAGCGCAACTGCTTCGGTTGGAAGATATGAATCAAGATGGAAAGCTTGATATGGTTACCTATGATAATGTGGGAACGGTGCGTGTTTGGTTGAATACAACGGTGGCATTGCCAAGTAGTGGCGCACCTCTATTTTAGTAGAATAGTTGGATACCTGTTATGGGATTGCCACACATCTTTCCAGCTTCAGTGGGAAGATGTGTGGCTTTGTAGTGTATGAAGATAGGTTGGCATCAGGGCTTTTTGTATGGCATGAGGGCTTCTGAATCTTTGTTGGACTAGCCAAGGAGGACATTGCCCTTCAGGGGGCTGAATCGTTGCTCTATACCTTGATACGAAACACGCTGCATCCTGATAAAATATCATGTAAAGCTTGGCGTTGTGGCGTAAGTATCATCATCAACATACTGAATGCGGGGATGATGGATGCAATCGCAAACACAAGGCGATCAATGTGCCCTGTAGCAAGATAAAGATTGAGTTGAAAAAAAGTGACGATGAGTGCGAACCATGTGATGGCAAGTGCTGCAAAGCGAATGCTGGCTGCCATAAGGTTGGGATGGTCGCCCGTGTCCACCATAGCGATGCGAAGTTTCCAAGGGCGCATACCTGTGGTGCAGCCAGCTTTACTCCAAAAGCCTACAAAATAAGCAAAAGCAATGCTGCCTGATAGCAGGTATTGCAGCCATTTGGGTGTATGTCCCATATTTGGGTCTAACGCAGTTAGGATGCCAAAGGCGATAAACATCAATCCAAATAAAATTGTGAGATCATAGCCACTTGCCAATATTCGAATCCAAAAACTTGCTTTGATTCCTTTGGGTCTTACCGCTTGTGTTGTGTTCGCCATGTTGCCCCCCAGCTTATTAAAAACATCATACAAAGTGTTAAAACAATGGTTGCGCCTGATGGCCAATCATAGGTGTACGATATGAAGAGACCAATCAAGGTGGCCAGAATGGCACACAGCATACTGATACACCATAATTGAAGGAGTGAACGCCCCCAAAACCAAGCGCAAGTGGCAGGCAAGACCAATAAACCTGTCGTCAAGACAATGCCTGCAAGTTTGACGCACATCACCACGGAAAGCCCAACCATGCCATACAAACAAAGGGTAAGCGTGGCAACGCGCATACCGCCTGCGGCAGCCGTTGTGGCATCAAAAGCGATGCTCCACCAAGCACGAGCGAACCATAAAAAAGTGCTGAGAATAAAACCGCCCATCCATACAAGCCAATGCCATTCAGATGGGGTGACCGTAAGGATATTACCGAATAGCAAACCCAATAGGTCTACTTGATTGCGGCTAGCATTCGACATAAGGATAATGCCCAATGCCATACTTCCTGCAAACAAAAGACCTGTTCCTGTATCTTCAGTGACACCGCGTTTTTTTGGTAGCCACGCCAATACCAGTGCAATGGTGATACAAAATAAAGTTGCGGTAGGCAAGAGGGGTAGAGAAAAAGCTACCGCAAGCCCTAAACCTGCAAGCGACGCATGAGATACGCCGACGGTCAAAAAAGATAAGCGGTGTGCCACAATCATCATGGACATGGATGAAGCAACTACGGCAATCAATAAGGCTGGTGGCAATGCCTCACGCATGACACTGCTGCTGGTGAATGCGAGCCATGCATCAATCATGGTGGCAACCAATGCAGGCGGTGTCATGAGCCAACACATGCATGTGCTGACCATACATTTGATGCCAGACATCTTCAGGAATCTGTTCGCCTTTCATGGCATGGTGATGAATGCTGCGGTTCAAACAGGCGACGGAATCCACATGCCCTGTAATCGCAGCAATATCATGTTCTACCATGATGATGGTCATGCCTTGTTTATCGCAGAGGCAACGCAGCGTGTGATACAACTGATGTTGCTGGGATGTATCCAAGGCTGCAGAAGGCTCATCAAGGAGGAGAAGTTCGGGTTGGCGCACCAAAGCGCGTGCCAGACGAACGCGCTGCCGTTGTCCACCCGATAGGTAGCGAAAATCATGGTGCATCACATCAGCCATATCGACTTGCTGCAAGGCTTGTTCAATAGCGTCGCGATGGTGTGATTTGCGTGTGGTGTGTTGCCAAAGTGGTGCAGCATAGGTATGTAGCCCCATAGATACGACTTCATGAACGGTTAGCGGCATATGGGGCTCTGCATCATGCAATTGATGTACATAGCCGACACGCTTCAGAAGTTGAGGGCGATTGAGCCGATGGCAGTCTGTGCCAAACAATTGAACACTGCCGCTTGTTGGGCGTATACGACCTGTAATGATGGATAGAATGGTACTTTTACCTGCACCATTAGGGCCAACAATACCCATGAAGTGCCCTGCATCTAAGGAAAATGAAATATCGTCAAGAATAGGGCTGTCTTCAGAACCAAAGAAAATATGCGATAATGCAATGATAGTTTGGCTCATGGATGGGTTAGGGTGTGTAGATTATGGCGCATCAATACGACCCAAGGAGTATGGGCTGAACCCAGTGCATCCAATGTGATTAATGTGCTTTCAGGGTGATGTTGGTGGAGCCAGCTTAGCGCGCGATTGCTGTGGCGTTGTTCGCCAATAAGCAGGCTATGTGGGTGTTGCTGCACAGAGCGCAATGCCTGATCCAAGACACGGGGGCCTTGCTCTTGCCCATGATTTCCCGATTCAAGCACTTGCCATACAGGCATGTTGAGCGCGTGAAAAAAGTTCAGCCATGCAGGATGTTGCATCAATACGCCACGGTGTTGCAAATCCATCTTCTGTGTCTGTTGTTGCCACTCTTGGAGGATGACTTGGGTGCTGTGGATGGCTTCTTGCGTGCGTTGTTCAATGGCGGCTTGTTGTTGTGGATAAAGGCGAATCAAAGCTTGTGCAAGTTGCGGCAAAATCCGTGCGACTTCTTGAGGATTGAGCCAAGCATGGCTGTTCTTTTCGTGCTCATGTTCGTGTTTGTGTGCTTCATGGGTGTAGGAAGGCTCAGATGGCCATAAATCTAGGGTCTTTCCTTGGGGTCTGAGTTGTGTCCAATGACCATCATCGCGTGAGGAACGCAGTAAAAGGCGAGCTGCTTTGAGTTGTTCAACTTGCTTGGGTGTGAGTTGCATGTGATGCGGGTCGGCATGAGCAGGGAGCAAGCAATGTACGGTGGCATGCGGTGCAAGCCAAGTCACCAACGCAGATAATGGTGGAAGTGTGGTGACAATGGTTGTGGGGGTTGCAACAGCGGTATGAGTGTGTAACACAAGAGCGAGCATACTGTAGCAACATAGGCGTAGCGTATGCCGTATGAATGGAATCATGGTGTTGGGTGTATCCTTTGCGTGCGTTTTTCGTTAAATCAGGGTTTAATTGTGCCCCTAAAGACTTGAGAAACAGAGGCTCTGAATCTCAAGGCGCGCAAAACTATGATGTTCTTTTGTGCGTGGCAATGCGTTGGGTCTCACCCATGTTTAGGGAGTGTGGATGTTATCACCGGATTATTTTGATTTTCGTTGGAGTTGGTATCAGCCGATTTTAAATCGTGGCGAAGATATTTCCGTACGCTGCAAAGTAAATGTACGCCGATTGCCTGTGCGTTATACGGCTGAAGATGGTAAGGAATACTTGCCTTATGTGATGGATACAATACGAGAAGATGCGATGTATACGGCATTGCGTTTATTGCGCGATTATTCGATTCGTTACATGTTGGAACATGAGAAAGTTTCTGCACATCAGTTGCCTGTATTGAACCCTGTGGCGCGCCAAGTGATGAAACATTTGCAACAGCATTACCCACACTTGCCACAAAGTTTGTTGCATCATTGGTGTGGTGAACCTAAGGGTGCATTGGTGCTTCTGGAGATGTGGCAATCCATGTGGCAACAGTCTTGGCGACAAGATCAAGTAGATCATGCGCCGTGGGTAGCGGCTGTGAATATTCTGATGCTGAAACAAATTCGTGAAGCGATTGCAAAGTTGCCGCAAGATCATGCAGAACACTTGGATCATATCATGGTGTGTGTTGCTGGTGGTTTGTATGATTGGGCGTTAAAAACTTTCCTCAAAAACCATGTGGATGGTGCCGTTGAAGTGACGCGTATTGCGACTTATGAATCGATGGTGATTCCTCTCACACCGATCGCTTTTCTGTACCGTCAGCCTGCGGATGCTTTGTTGGGAGATGATCGCTTTGTCATTATGTCGTATGGCTTAGAGCCTGATATTGTGCCGCGTATGCGTCAGATTCGGGATAAAGTGGGGCGTAAGTATGAAGCGGGTATTTGTCCGTTATTGGCAGAAGATCGCATGGGCGCTCATATGTTGCGACGGAGTTGGGTGCGTTTGGCATTGTGGGAATTGGCAGAAAAAACACGGCAAGGCGTGTGGATGCAATGGGTGTTGCAAGCGAAGAAGTTGGATCAGCTGATTACTTACCCTGAGAGTTTGCCCAAAGCTGCCATTGCGTTATTGGAAAAAAGTCGCACATATCCTGTTGCGGCTTGGATTTTGCGACGCTTGGATGTGAAAACAAAGAAAAAGGGAGATGCGGCGACACCATGGCTGCAAGATGACCGTGTATTGCAAACTTTCCGTGTCTTTGAAGAAGATGTGGCGATTGAACAGCGGCGACGCAAAGAAGAGCGAGTTTGGTTGAATCGACAGCAAGTTTTGGCAAGTAAAAGGCGAGGCAAGGAGGTTGAGCAAGCCCTGCTGCGTGCATGGGAGTCTGGAGAGCTGATTTATTTTCGTAGTGCTGAAGAATCGTTGCATGGTGGTGCATCACTTTCTGCAAAACAAGCATGTTTGCGTATGGATTGGGCAACATATTTGTTTCATATGGAAAAGCTTTCGGTGAATTTGGAACACTTGATTCAGGATCGCTTGATGAAGGAGTTGATGCGATTGGTGGAAGCATCTTCGGAAGTCTTTATGGATGATGTGAATGGTGTGGGCTGTGTTTTGCGTGGCGAGCCAGTGGCTGTGTTACATGTTGGACTTGCCATCTATCGCTTGCTTGCCGAACAGTATATTGATGCAACGCGGGATGATGCTGCGCCTGCGTTGAGTTATGGACAGCAAGAACAGAAAAAGAAAACAGAATTAGGGCAGCCTTCCCCCTCGATATGTGTGGCCATGCAGGGGGATTGGACGGTGGTGGATGCCGATTATCCGAAATGGGGGCATTATCGTGTGGCTTCAGGAGCTTCGATGGTACAAGTGGATGCAGCATTGGGGCATGATGAAAATATTGCAGCGTTGATTGCATGGCGGAATAAAAAAGTGGGCAAAGAATCATTCGGTCGGGTTCATATTGAAGGTGTGAGTATCGGGACGAGCAATGCATTGCCCGTATTGTACAATCAAGGTTTTGCCCTGACGGAAGATGTATTGAATGTTTATGAACGAAATTTGGAAAATCGCGCACAAATAAAACACCTGAATATTGATGCACCTATGTTGCCCAGTTTATTTAAAACTTATCGTATTGTTGGAGATATGGTCAATATTACCACCATTACGCCACATGATGACGATGCAGAAATGATGATTTTTGTATATTGTGGTGGAGTTCGGTTGAATGGTGTGAATACACGCTTGTATGAATTATTAGATCCGACAACAGAAGCTGCACAGTTGATTCGCGCTGAAACATTGATGATGTAATGGGCTTGTCTACAGAGGGGTTGCCCTATCTCAAGCGTATGGCTCATGCTGTGCAAACTTCTGCGATTGCTCATGATATGCCCAATAGTTTGGCGGTGGGTTGGTCGGGTGGTGTGGATTCGACAGCACTACTGCTGGGTTTGAAAAGCTGTGGTTATGAAGTGCAAGCTTGGCATATTGACCATGCTTGGCATCAATACTCATCGCAAGAAGCTGCATGGCTCGCAGAGCAGGCCGCGGCTTGGCATATTCCTTTTCTGAGCCTGCGCTTGGCTGCATCGGATGGGCGAAATCGAGAGGCTGTGGCTAGGGAAGGTCGTTATCGTGGGTTTCAAGCGTTGGCAGAACAAACAGGGCAATGCCATGTGGCCTTAGGCCATCATGCAGATGATCAAGCAGAGACGGTATGTTTACGGATGTTGCAGGGTGCTGGAGTGATGGGTTTGCGTGGCATGAATGATGTGCATGATATGTATGGTTTGCGACTGTATCGCCCATTATTACATGTCTCGCACCAAACGATGATGGCTGCATTGCATGATGCAGGAGTGACCTATTTGGATGATGCCAGCAATCAGGATGTTCGTTTGAAACGCAATCACATTCGTCATGTGATGTTCCCAGCTATGACAGCGTGTGGTATAGATATATGTGATTTTTGGATGCGTTGGCGGCAGCAGGCAAGGCGTATTGCAGCTCAGATTGAGGCATTATGTGAGGTGATACCTTTGCAGCAGTGTGAAGGTTCATGTTATGTTGCTTGGGCATTATGGCAGGATTTGGCGTTGCCTGTTCGAGTTCAAGTGGTACAGCGTATGTATGCCATGCTTTTGGGGGCGGGGCATGTGTTGGGTCGTAGGCATTTGCATGCGATTGAACAATGGCGACTTCATGGTGGGCGGGGTGGCTTGGATTTGTCCAAAAGTCGTTTATCCCGAAAAGAAGGAGGCTTGCATCTTCAAGTGCGAGAGGCAAGCTCGCGGCTTTGATATTGATGCTATGTGATGAACGATGTGGAACTATTCTTTGAACATGTTTAAAAAACTTGTGAATATCAATTATGTAACCTCGTGTCATTTGTAGGCTTGATTCTGATGATGGATGGCAATGATGAAAGAAACATATGTAGCAAGCTTGTTGTATGCGTGGGTTAATGGAAACTTTTAAGCGGATTGGAGTGTAGACTATGGGAAAAAATTTACTGTTATGGGTTGTGATTGGTTTAACCATGATGAGCGTATTCAATATGTTCAATGGGCCTGCGCAAAAGCCAGGTGATGTGATGACCTATTCTGGTTTTATGGATCGTGTTAATCAGGGTTCTGTGGAAAAAGTGACTATTCGAGAGCATCAAATATCAGGGCAGTATCGTGATTTGGCGGGTGAAATGAAAAGTTTCTCGTTGCAAGCGCCAGATGATCCCAATTTGGTAAAGAACTTATTGGATAATCAAGTGGAAGTGGATGTGAAAGCACCTGCTGAAGTTCCTTTTTTGGTATCTGTGTTGATTTCATGGTTCCCGATGTTGCTGCTGATTGGCGTGTGGATTTTCTTTATGCGCCAAATGCAAGGGGGCGGTAAAGGTGGTGCGATGGGTTTTGGTAAGAGTAAGGCCAAAATGCTCACGGAACACACGCAGAAGGTTACTTTTGAAGATGTAGCGGGTTGTGAGGAAGCTAAGCAGGAAGTGACGGAAGTAGTCGAGTTTTTGCGTGACCCTTCTAAATTTACGCGATTGGGTGGTAAAATTCCGAAAGGTGTGTTGTTGGTAGGCCCTCCAGGTACGGGGAAAACTTTATTGGGGCGTGCTATTGCTGGTGAAGCGGATGTGCCGTTTTTCTCGATTTCAGGGTCAGATTTTGTTGAGATGTTTGTTGGTGTGGGTGCATCGCGTGTTCGGGATATGTTTGAACAGGGTAAAAAGAATGCACCGTGTATCATCTTTATTGATGAAATTGATGCGATGGGTCGCCATCGTGGTGCTGGCGTCGGTGGGGGTAATGATGAGCGTGAGCAAACATTGAACCAATTGTTGGTAGAAATGGATGGTTTTGAAGCCAATGAGGGTGTGATTCTTGTGGCGGCAACCAATCGTCCTGATGTGTTGGACCCTGCTTTGATGCGTCCTGGCCGTTTTGATCGTCAAGTGACGGTGGGTAATGCGGATTTAGCAGGTCGTATGCAAATTTTGAAAGTGCATATGAAAAAAGTTCCATTGTCTTCGGATGTGGATGTGAGAGTGATTGCGCGAGGAACACCTGGGTTTTCAGGGGCGGAACTGGCAAACTTGGTGAATGAAGCGGCACTCAATGCGGCGCGTTTGAATCGTGATAAAGTGACAGCGGCGGATTTTGATGAAGCCAAAGATAAAGTCATGATGGGTACAGAACGCCGTTCTATGGCGATGACGGAAGATGAAAAGAAACTGACGGCATATCATGAAGGTGGACACGCATTGGTAGCGATGTATTGCCCTGAGTCGGATCCGATTCATAAAATGACCATTATTCCACGCGGTCGGGCTTTGGGTATGGTGATGCGTCTGCCTGAAAAAGATCAGTACTCGCAATCGCGCGAAAAAATGCATGAAAGCATTGCCATTGCCATGGGTGGACGGGTCGCGGAAGAATTGATTTTTGGTTATGATAAGGTGACTTCAGGTGCTTCCAGTGATATTCAAATGGCGACAGACTTGGCAAGAAAGATGGTCACGCAGTGGGGGCTTTCGGATAAACTAGGGCCCTTGTTGTATGCCGAAAATGAACAAGAAGTGTTCTTGGGTCGTTCGGTGTCACAGCAGCAACATGTATCAGATGATACCTTCCGTTTGATTGATGCAGAGATTCGTGCTTTTGTGGAACGAGGTTATGATACTGCAAAGAAAATTTTGACAGAACATCTTGATCAGCTTCATGCCTTAGCACAAGCGGCATTGGAATATGAAACCTTGTCTGGTGATGATATTCGTCGGGTGTTGGCAGGTGAGCCTATTCAGCGTAATGATCTGGATACGGTCACCACACCGCCAAGTCGCCCTTCAGGGACAGAGGTGGATGCTGCTGCGGATGAAGATGTACCTGTTGATTTGGGTGCAAAGTCAGAAACCGATACGGCAGCAGCTACTGATGAGGCAAAGCAGCCACATTGATGGTGGAGTCGCCATGGTTGAGACAACACGGCGAGACGGCATGGATCATGGGGGTGCTAAATTGCACCCCTGATTCGTTTTCGGATGGTGGGTGTTATACTCAAGTGGAACGCGCCGTGCAGCATGGCTTAAGCATGTGGCAGGATGGTGCAGCCATCATTGATGTCGGTGGTGAATCGACCCGCCCTGGTGCGCAAGAAATTTCTATCGAAGAAGAACAACAACGGGTGATTCCTGTGATTCATGCCTTGGTAGCACATGGATGCAAGGTCTCGATTGATACGCGTAAAGCGGCGGTGATGCAGGCTGCGATTGATGCAGGGGCGTGCATGGTGAATGATGTCACCGCCTTGACATGGAATTGCGAAAGTTTACCGCTCGTGGCGGCAACAGGTGTGGATGTATGCTTGATGCATATGCAGGGAACACCTGAAACCATGCAAGTTCAACCTTCTTATCAGCATGTTGTCCACGATGTTCGAGATTATTTGGAACAACGCGTGGAGGCATGTGTGCAAGCAGGCGTGGCGACATCTTCCATCGTGCTTGACCCTGGTATTGGCTTTGGTAAACGCTTGGAAGATAATCTCGACTTGCTGATGCAGTTGGATGTGCTAAAACAGTACTTCAAGCTTCCGTTGT
>Ga0256829_1003534_pt1 | contig 10765 bp, 14 predicted proteins | sample 131447metaG_FD_185979 | JGI IMG/M metagenome (GOLD analysis project Ga0256829, IMG submission 185979) | Hydrothermal vent microbial communities from Lau Basin, Pacific Ocean - 131-447 | ecosystem: Environmental > Aquatic > Marine > Hydrothermal vents | place: Pacific Ocean: Lau Basin | collected...
TGGAAGGCGTGAAGCAGGAGTTGCGCGAATTGACCAACGCACTGCGAGAACTGATCCGCATCGATGGCGACATCAAGCGCGTCCAGGATGCCATGTCGCGCATCGGCCGCCAGGTCGATGACCACGAGATCCGCGTGCGAAAGGTCGAGAACAGCGGCTCCGTCAACGCCACGCGGCTGAGCTCTGCAGAGCGCGTCATCTGGCTCGCCATTATGTTCGCGGTGGGTGTCATCCAGTACGCGGTCACGCACTGAGGTTGCCGTATGCCCGGAACCATGAGCCAAGCAGACCTGGTGGCGGACTTGAAGGCGTCGATGCCTGGCAGCGATGTGGTGTTCAGTGCGCCAGCAGATGCCGATTATATTCGCCAGCTGGATGCTGCCGCGCTGGACTTTTCACGCGTACGACCGAGGACGCTGGTGGGCGCGGTCACGCTCAGTGCAGACATCTCTGAATACGACGCGCCGGGCGACTTGGTTAGATTGAAATTCCCGCTCTGGGGCATCAACGAGAAACGCGCACGCAAACCGTGGGAGAGCAACTACCCGGGGCGTTTGCCGCGCGCGTATATCGTGCAGGGTGCCACCGGCCTGCAGCTCTCACTGGAGCCTGCGCCGAACGCGGCGCAGATCGCGGATCTGGGTTCTAGCTACAAATTCTATTATTTCGCCGCGCACACAATTGATACCAACGCCACCAACACCACCATCCTGCCGGCGGATCGTGGGCTGTTGCTGTTGCGCGCCCAGGCGGAGGCGATGAAGGAACTGGCGGCGCGTAACTCACACAAGCCTGTAAAAATGCGTGACGGCATGAACAGCACGCCGCGCAACGGGACTCCTGCTGCGTTGTACGAGCAGTTGATGGATGCGTTCGAGGCACAGGTTCGATGAGCAGCTCACTGCGTATTGAGACGAGGTTCCGAGGTAAGAAGGTGTTGCGTGCCTTCGAACGTGCCCCAGAGGTGATGGCGCGTAACCTGCAGCGCGGTTTGTCACGAGGAGCTGAAGAGGTCGCGCGGGAAGCCAGCCGGGTTGCCCCGAAAGCGTTCAGCACCCTCACACAGTCAATCAAGGCAGACCGTGACACCCCGTTCCGCTATTCCGTTGGCCCACACGTGGACTATGCCCGCGCCGTAGAGGAAGGTACCGGGCCGGGAGGCAACCCGCCCATCCAGACGCTGCTGGACTGGATACAGGTTCAGCGCATTGAGCCGGATGACCCGTCGATGGACGCGCGTGACCTGGCCTACGTGATACAGGACAGCATTCGCAGAAAAGGTACGCCGGCGCAGCCCTACATGGCCCCGACACGCGACAAGATGCAGTCGCGTGTGATGCAACTGATCCGTGACAGCGCGCAGGCAGGCCTGCGTGAGGCCGGGCTGTCATGAGCCTCATCGGTACCATCATCGACAGCCTGGTCACCGCCCTGTCTGCGGCGGCGCCAACCAGCACGGTGACGCGGACCATGCTGGACTTTGCGTTTCGGGATGAGGCTGAGCTGGAGGCCGGTGTGTTCACCGTGATCAGCAAAGGGATCGAGGGTAACGAGCCAGAGGAATATCTGAACCTGCTCCTGGTCGGCCAGGTGCTGGTGCGCGCCAGCGAGGACGACACGGATCCGCAGGCCGGCGACCTCCTGGAAGAAGCCGAGCACACGCTGCTGGACCAGGTGCATTGTTTTATCCGTGGCGCAAAAGGTGCGCAACTCAAGCTGGGCACCGTGCGCCAGAGCATGCAGCTGGACCGGCCGTATGGGTGGATATCAGTCCCGCTGCGCGTGGGGCCATTCGATCTCGGTTGCCTGCTGGATGTGGCAACGATGGACCCGTTCATCACCTTCAATGCCGACTGGGATATGGCGCCGCCCGATGGACAGATCGACGCAACCGATAACGTGACACTGGAGCAATAGCATGAGCCAAGTACTGTTTGTAAAGCCCGGCAAGGGCCTCAAGGTGGTCGATCCCGTCACCGGTGAGGCACTGCCCGATCTCGGCGCGGAGGTGTCGCACAGCCCCTACTGGCTGCGTCGCCTGCGCGATGGTGATGTTACACAGGCCAGCCCGGCCAAAGCCCGGAATAAATCCAAGGAGCGTTCCACATGATCTCGTTCAACCAGATACCGATCGACCTGCGCGTGCCCGGGCAGTATATCGAGTTTGACAATACCCGGGCCATTCAGGGGCTGGTGTCACAGCCGCACAAAATTCTGGTTATCGGCCAGCGGCTTGCGGCCGGCAGCGTTGCTGCCGACGTGCCGACGCGCATCCTCTCTGCCGCTGAGGCCGAAACCAGTTTTGGTCGCGGTTCTATGCTGGCAACGATGTTGGCGGCGTTAAAAGACGCTAATCGCTACACCGAAAGCTGGGCGATCGCATTGGACGATGCCGCCGCCGGCGCCGCCGCGTCCGGTAGCATCACGATCGGTGGTGCAATCACCAGTACCGGAACACTGAATTTATATATCGGCGGAAAGCGTGTGCGTGCTGCTGTCACGTCGGGTGATGCGGCGTCCACAGTGGCCACGGCGCTTGCGGCGGCTATCAATGCCGACACCTCGCTGCCGGTTACCGCCGCGGTGAATGGCGTAACGGCCGAACAGGTGGACATCACCGCACGGCACAAGGGCGAAAATGGCAACGCCATCGATCTGCGCGTGAACTACTACACCGGCGAGAAACTGCCAACCGGCATGACGGTGACCATCGTCGCGATGGCCGGCGGTACCGCCAACCCGGATATCTCCACCACGATCGCGGCGATAGCCGCCACACAGTACAACACCATCATCATGCCCTACACCGACGCCGCCAACCTGACAGCGCTGGAGACCGAGCTGAGCAGCCGCTGGGGGCCATTGCAGATGATCGAAGGCCATGCGTTTACCGCAGCGAGCGGCACGCATGCCGCGCTGGTAACGCTGGGTGACAGCCGCAACAGTGAGTTCGTGACGATCATGGGCACCGGCAGCAGCCCGGTACTGCCCGAAGTGTGGGCCTCTGTGGTTGGCGCGGTCGATGCGTTCGAGCCGGACCCGGCACGGCCTCGCCAGACACTGCCACTCCCGGGTATATTGCCACCGTCGGAATCGGCACGCTTTACCCTCGAAGAGAATAATCTGTTGCTCAAAGACGGCATCAGCACCTTCGAGGTGGACTCAGGCGGCAATGTAAAGATCCAGCGACTGATCACAACCTACCAGCAGACCGCTGGTGGCGTTCCTGACACCAGTTACCTGGATGTCACCACCATGCGCACACTGGCGTTTTTGCGTTTCTCGGTGCGTGCGCGCATTGCACTCAAGTTCCCGCGCTACAAACTGGCCAACGACGGAACCAACTTCGGCGCAGGCCAGGCGATTGTGACGCCCAACATCATCCGCGCCGAGCTGATTGCGCTGTTCCGTGACTGGGAGGATGCCGGGCTGGCCGAGAATATCGACCAGTTCAAGGCAGACCTGCTGGTCGAGCGCAACACCACAGACCCGAACCGGGTCGACGCCATCATCCCGCCGGACATCATCAACCAGTTCCGCATTTTCGCGGGGCAGGTCCAGTTCCGGCTGTAACCAGCCGCGCTAACGCAGGAGAAACACCATGAGTCAGTTACTCGGAAAGGCGCTTATCAAGGTCGACGGCCAGTTATTGCGGTCGAAGCCAGGCGCAAAGTTCAACCTGGGCGGCGTCAACCGAAAGACCCAGAGCGACGACACCGGACACGGTTTCTCGGAAGAGAACGTGGCGCCGTTTATCGAATGCTCGATCAATCTGGATGGCGCCATCAAGATCACCGATCTGGCAACAGCCACCAACGCATCGGTGACGTTCGAGGCCGACACCGGGCAGACCTACGTGCTGCGCAACGCCTGGCTGGAAAACCCGCCGGAGGTCACCTCCGGCGAGGGTGGCGATGTGCCGTTGCGCTATGTCGGTGAGAGCGCGGAGGAAATGGTCTGATGCGAACCGTGACGGTAGATCTGGAGAAAGGTCTGTCACTCAACGGTGTAGATCAGCGCAGCGCAGTTATACGCGAAGCGACCGTCGGCGATGTCGTTAATGCGCAGCTTGAATCGAGCAACGAGATAATCAGCGGTATCGTCATGCTCGGACTGCAGATTCAGCGTATTGGTGATATCCAGGGACCACTCAGTCTGGGCGAAATCAGCAAGCTCACCTGCAGAGACATGGACATCTTGCAAGCGGCTGCGGAGGGCCTTGAATCGAGGGGGCGAGATCAGTCGGAGGCCGGAGACAGTCGCCAGGATGGTCTCCGAGATACGCCTGCACCGGCTCACAGGAATGACACGTTACGAGATCAGAGCGCTGCCTGAGTGGGAATATCAACTGTATCAGGAGCTAATGTCAGACGATGAGTGAAGAGCGTATTAAAATACTGGTCAATCTCGCGGGTAATGTCGCGCGGAAAGCCAGGCAATACGCTAAATCCATGCAGCGTTTCGAGCGCAGCACATCAACCAGTCTGCGGCGCGTGAGGCGCGCAGCCAGGGCTGCCGGGCGTGGCATAAAGCGGATGGGGAATCGCTACACAGCACTGGCAGCGACGGCTGCAGGAACCGTTGCGGTAAGAAGCATTGCCAGCATGGAGGATAGATTAACCGCGCTTGGCATCCAGGCCGGAGTGACTGACGATAGACTGGCCTCGCTGAAAAAAAGAATATTCGATGTGGCAAAACAGCCATCTGTCAGGCTAGACCCTCAAGAGATACTCGCTGGCCTTGAAAAGGTGGTATCGATTACCGGCAACTTTGATGTGGCTGTCGGTAATATAAATAATATTGCGCACGCAATACGCGCGAGTGGATCTGCTGGCGAAGATGTTGGTGCGCTAGTCGCCAATCTTTTCCAGAAATTTAATATACGTGATGCAAAAACCATGGCTAAAATGCTTGGGCTGCTTTCTCAGCAGGGTGAGAAAGGCGCCTTCGAGCTGAAGGACCTGGCAACGCAAGGCAACCGTGTAACGGCCGCATTTGCGGCAACAGGGCGGACCGGGACTGCCGCTGTGCGTGAGATGGGCGCACTGTTGCAAATGATTCAGCGCAATACCGGTAGCGCCGATGAGGCATCCACAGCATTTGAGCGGATGCTGGCTACAATTACGCAGGAAAAGGTCTCAGAACTACAGAAAAACGGGATACAAATATGGGACCAGAAGCAACTTGCGAAAGGGAACAAAGTTGCGCGTTCTATACCCGACATCATAAAAGACATCGTTATTGCAACCAATGGCGATGTGCAAAAGCTCTCTTCAATTTTTGACATACGCGCATTGAGAGCGGTCAACGCATTCGTTCTCGACTTCAAGAAAAACAAGGGGTTCAAGGATTTTAACGACTTCCTGCATACAGAAGGAAATAGCGCTCAATTGTTCGCTGAATCAGCCAGACAAGCCGATACATTAAGCGCCAGCCTGGAAGGCCTTGCAACAACGATTAAAGCATTTGCCGATAAGGAATTACTCGGCGCTTTATCTGGATTAAAGGACGGGCTGAACGCATTACTTGATGAGCAGGCAGTCGCCTCAGGAAGAAAAAGTTTCATCGACAGGATCCGGGCCTCACGCCAAGCGCGCGTGCAGCGAAATACACAGCTTAAATCTATGAACGCAGGTTCGCCGGCAGCGACGCTTGAGGATCTGATACCGAAAGGTCCGTTGAAAAATTTCAACCCACCCAAAGACAACGGGAGTTTTTTCCTGGGGCACGGCCCGTCAGCACAGACTCAACCACCACGCGGCGAGATTGTGATCCGCATCGACCAGGAGGGCCGCGCCAAGGTCAAGTCGATGCGCAGCGAGGACCTCGACCTTAAAGTCGATTCCGGTCCCAGGCTGGTGAACCAATGAATTGGCGGGATCAGTTACAGCAGGGCAAGTTCCGGGATGTAGCATTCCGCACCTCGGCGGCTGAACTGGTCGGCGGCCGGCGTGTGGCGGTGCATGAATATCCGCACCGCGATGCACCGTATCCTGAAGATCTCGGCCGCAAAGCGCATGCCTTCTCACTGCAGCTGTATGTGTTGGGTAATGACTACATGGCGGCGCGAGATCAGTTGCTGTCCGCTCTGGATAAAAAAGGCCCCGGCACACTGGTTCACCACTACCTGGGCACGTTGAGAGTGCAGGTAGTTGAATATCGGCTCATCGAGAGCACGCGTGATGGCGGTATGGCACGATTTTCTGTCTCGTTTGTGGAGGCCGGTGATAATCGGCTGCCGGCGCAGCGGGCGGATACGCCGGCAATTGTTGCGTCACGCGCCGACACGGCGCATGCCGAAAATGAGGCCAGATTTGACACTAAATTCAGCGTGACAGGTCAGCCGCAGTTTGTGAGCGATGCAGCCAGCTCGTTGTTGACGACGGCGATGGGCAAACTCACAGCCCTGTCTGAAGCCGTGCCCACCATTCCGGCCGAAGCGGCCAAGTTTCAGCAACAGCTGGGACAGGTTTCCAGCCAACTCTCGACGTTGCTGCTGTCACCCGCCACGCTGGCCAGCCAGGTTACCGGCTTTATTCGTTCATTCCCGGCACTGGTTTCGCGCCCCCTCGATGCGTTGTCATTGACGCGGCAGTTGTTTGACTTCGGCAATGATACGCAGCCTGTGACAGGCAGCACCCCGGCTCTGCAGCAGCAGGCGGACAACCAACAGGCGATAACCCGCCTGGTGCAGCGCGCGGCTGTGGTGGAGGCGTCTCGCGTGGCGTCGACGGTGCCGTTTGATTCACGCGATGCGGCGCTTATGGTGAGAGACGAGCTATCGGATCAGCTGGATATCCAGACGGAATCGGCCGACGACGACACCTATGCGGTGTTCACCGATCTGCGCGTGGCGATGGTGACGGACATCAACGCCCGCGGCGCCGATCTGGCCCGAGTGGTCAGCTATACGCCTGCCACCACGCTGCCGGTGCTGGTGGTGGCGCACAGGATTTATGGCGATATCACGCAGGAGGCGGATATTGTCTCCCGCAACGGCATCGTCCACCCGGGTTTCGTGCCTGGCGGTCAGGCGCTGGAGGTGTTGAGCCGTGTCTGAGATCACCCTGCAGCTCAATGGCAGCGTTTACGGCGGCTGGGTAGATGCCTCGGTACAGCGGAGCATCGAGCAGGTTTCCGGCACCTTCGAGCTGGGTGTTACCGAACGCTGGCCAGACCAGCCGACGGCGCGACAAATCCGCCCTGGCGACGCCTGCACGGTGCAGGTAGACGGCGAGACGGTGATTACTGGCTATGTCGATGACGTGGATCTGGGTTATGACAAAGAGACACACGCGGTGCAGATACGGGGCCGCGACGCTACCGGGGATTTAGTCGACAGCAGCGCGATGTCTGGCAAGTGGAAAGGCCAGACGCTGGCAAAGCTGGCGACGACGGTCTGCGAACCCTTCGGTATTTCCGTTACGGATCTGGCTCAGGACGATTACACGTTCACCGCGCTGGAGACGGACTCCGGCGAAACGGTCTTCGAACTGCTGGAGCGGGCCTCGCGCCATGTAGGCGTGTTGCTGGTTTCGGATGGCGTGGGCGGGCTGGTGTTGACGCGTGCCGGTACCGAGCGGATCGGTACCCGGCTTGAGCTGGGTAAAAACATTCTGGCAGGCCGCGCGAACTTTAGCCACCGGGACCGGTTCAGCGAGTATCGGGTGATCGGGCAGAGTGCCGGCACCGACAACTGGAATGGTACCCAAGCCTCTGGCCCGGTGGCGAAGGTGAAAGACACGCGCATCAAACGCCATCGCCCGACCACGATCGACGCCGAAGAGACCATTACGCCGGCGCTGGCAAAACAGCGCGCCATCTGGCAACGCAATGCCAGTTTTGGCCGGTCTCAGGCGGTGACGTACACCGTGCAGGGCTGGCGGCATGCCGATGGGTTATGGACGCCCAACCGCATGGTATCGGTATTCGACAGCTTTATCGGTCTGGAGGTTGAGTGGCTGCTGGTCTCAACGGCCTTTTCCCTGGGGAACGATGGCGGCCAGCTGACCGACTTGACGCTGATGCCGCGTGAAGCCTTTGAGTTAATCCCACTTCCGGAGTCGACCGATGGTTCGTGGGTTAGCTAAAGTGCTGGCGCCGCTGCGGCGCAGACTCTCGCACCTGGTGCTGCGCGCCGTGGTGAAGTTGATTGATGACGCCCACACCCTGCAGGGCCTGCAGGTCACCCTGCTGGACGGCGAGGTGGCGGACGAGGTCGAGCGCTTCCAGCAATACGGGCTGACCTCTCACCCGAAACCCGGCGCAGAAGGCATTGCGCTGGCGGTGGGCGGTAAACGCACGCACACGGTAGTGATCAACGTGGACGACCGGCGTTATCGGCTGAAGGGGCTGGCCGAGGGTGAGGTGGCGTTATACGACGACCTCGGGCAGCAGGTGTACCTGAAGCGCACCGGCATGGAGTTGATCTCCAGTCAGCAGATCACGCTCAACACCCCCTCGGTGCATTGCACGGGCGATGTGGCCGTAGACGGCGATGTGGTGGCGAGCGGGATCAGCCTGGTGTCACATACCCACGGTGGCGTTACCCCAGGCGCCGGGTCTACCGGAGTGCCGCAATGACGGATGCCGCCATCGTCTGGACGAATTTTTCCGGCGATATCGCCATGGACGGTTACGACCTGAAGTCGGACAACGGTTTGCAGACGGCGGTGATCATTTCGTTATTCACGGATCGCCGTGCGAACGACGACGATGCGCTTCCGGCCGGTGATGACCGGCGTGGCTGGTGGGCGGACGCGTTTCTGGACGTCGAGGATGACAGGATCGGCTCACGGCTGTGGCTGCTGAACCGGGAGAAACAGATGCAGCGCGTTGTGATCCGCGCCCGCGAGTACGCCGAGGAAGCGTTGCAGTGGCTGGTGGACGATGGCGTGGCAAAGCGCGTGACCGTGGAGACCGAGGTGGTGCGCGATGGTGTGCTGGGCCTGTTGGCGAAAATCGATAGACCTGACGGTACAGCGATTGATTTTCAATTTGACCATATATGGGAGGCCATTTAATGCCCTTTTCCCGGCCGACATTGCCCGACTTGATTGCACGCGCCCAGGCGGATATTGAGAGCCGCCTGCCTGGCGCCGATGCGCGGCTCCGGCGCACATTGCTCGGTGTGTTGGCCCGCATCCATGCCGGCAGCGCCCATGCCCTGTATGGATACCTGGACTGGCTGGCACGGCAGCTGATGATCGATACCGCCGAGGTTGACCACCTGGACAGGTGGGCCTCGATCTGGGGCGTCTCGCGGAAAGCAGCTACGCCAGCCATCGGCAATGTGTCGTTTACCGGGACAGATAACACCGTGATTCCGATCAGCACGGTGTTGCAGCGGGCTGACGGCGCGGAATTTGTGACCGACGCGGCAGGCACGATCACGGCGGGCACGGTTGTGGTGGCCGTAACCGCCAGCACAGCGGGCGATAACGGCAACACTGTGTCCGGCTCGGCGCTGTCGCTGGTGTCGCCTATCAGCGGCGTGAACGGTACGGCAACGGTAGATGCCAGCGGGTTGACTGGTGGCACGGATGCCGAGGCCGATGACGCCCTGCGCAGCCGACTGCTGGCTCGTATCCAGCAGCCCCCCCATGGCGGGGCCGATTTCGATTACGTGACATGGGCGCTGGAGGTTGCCGGTGTGACGCGTGCCTGGGTGTATCCGGCCGAGCTGGGCCTGGGCACGGTGTCGGTGCGCTTCATGATGGACGACACCTACAGCGACGGTATCCCGTTGGCGGCGGACGTGACGGCGGTGCAGAGCTATATCGACACACTGCGCCCAGTAACCGCAGCGGTAACTGTTGTCGCGCCGGTTGCCGTGCCGTTGGATTTCACGATTTCGCTGATACCGAACACGTCAACGACGCAAGCGGCGGTGCAGGCCTCGCTGCAGGATCTGATTCAGCGAGAGGCTTCGCCGGGTGGCACGCTGCTGATCAGCCATATCCGCGAGGCCATCTCGACCTCGGCCGGCGAGACAGACCACACGCTGACCGTACCAGCAGCCGATGTCACCCACACGACGGGGCAGATTGCGACGATGGGCACGATTACCTGGACATGATGCGATGGGCATGAGCACAGACGAATATCGCAGCCATCTGCAGGCGTTATTGCCGCAAGGTTCGGCCTGGCCGCGAGCGGCAGATGCTACGCTCACGCAGCTGTTGTCTGCACTGGCTGATGAGTTCGAGCGGCTGGACCTGCGCGTGGATCAGTTGATCGATGAGGCCGATCCGCGCACGACGCTGGAGATGCTGACGGACTGGGAGCGCGTGCTCAAACTGCCCGACCCATGCGTGACGGAATCCCAGACGACGCAGGCCAGGCGTAATGCGCTTGTCGGCAAGCTGGTGAGTATTGGTGGCCAATCTCTGGCATATTTCATCGGCGTGGCTGCCTCACTCGGTTTTACCGTGACGATTACAGAATTCCACCCCTTCCTTGCAGGACAGGGCTTGGCGGCAGATCCACTGACCAATGGCGATTGGGCCTACGCCTGGCGCATCAATGGACCACAAACGACATTCCGAAACTTCGAGGCAGGGCGAAGCACCGCCGGCGAGCCGTTACGCGACTGGGGCAACAAGCTCCTGGAGTGCGTGATCTCACGACTTAAACCTGCACACACCACACTATCATTCAGCTATGGAGCGACATAATGCACCGCATCGACGCACCCGGAGCCACGGCAACAAACGAGTTTACTGACGGCGATCCCGTCAATGCCATTCCTGCCACCACGCTATGG
>Ga0256829_1003535_pt1 | contig 10763 bp, 6 predicted proteins | sample 131447metaG_FD_185979 | JGI IMG/M metagenome (GOLD analysis project Ga0256829, IMG submission 185979) | Hydrothermal vent microbial communities from Lau Basin, Pacific Ocean - 131-447 | ecosystem: Environmental > Aquatic > Marine > Hydrothermal vents | place: Pacific Ocean: Lau Basin | collected...
GTTTTCCGGACCATTTTTAGGCCTTCCCAGATGAGACATTAAAATAACGGCAGCGCCTTTTTCACGTAACTTTTGAATAGTTGGGATAGCTGCACGAATACGTGTGTCGTCAGTAACTTCGAACTGTTCGTTCAAAGGAACATTAAAATCTACCCTTACAATGGCTTTTTTACCTGAAAAATTATAGTTATCTATTGTGTTCATGGTTGTTATTATTTAACTGTTAATTATGGTTATAAGTGCAAAACTAAAAAGATTCGTTATAATATAAACTAAAAGAAACTTAAAAAAACTACTTTTGTAATTAAATTAAACAATATGGAATCATTCAAAGGAAATATAGTTTCGAAATTACCACAAACCGAAACATCTATTTTTGCGGTAATGTCGCAGTTGGCCAATGAAAACAATGCTATTAACCTGTCGCAGGGGTTTCCTGACTTTCCTGTATCGGAAGATTTAATAGAATTAGTTAACTACTATATGCGCAAAGGAGAGAATCAATATGCTCCAATGCCTGGAATACAAACTTTAAGACAAGGTTTGTCAACTCTTTTTAAAGAACGCTATGATGTTTTTTATGATACGGAAAAGGAGATAAATATAACAGCCGGAGCCACACAGGCTTTGTTTTCAGCTATTTCTGCATTTATTCGGGATGGAGATGAAGCAATTATTTTTGAGCCGGCATACGACTCATATGCTCCGGCAATTAAAATTAATGGCGGGCTGGTAAAGTATAGTAGTTTACAATTTCCTGATTTTGGAATTAACTGGGAAGAAACAGCCCGGTTGATTACTAATCGTACCCGTTTGATTATTATAAACTCACCGCATAATCCTACGGGAAGTATTTTAAAAAAAGATGATTTGTTAACGTTACAAAGGTTAACCTCGGGAACGGATATTATAGTTATCAGCGATGAGGTATATGAACATTTAATTTTTGAGAATCAGAAACATCAAAGTGCCTGTCTTTTTCCTGAATTGGCAAAAAGAACACTGGTAATAGGATCCTTCGGAAAAACATTTCATGCTACAGGCTGGAAAACAGGCTTTGTTCTTGCCCCGGAAAAACTAATGAAAGAGTTTAGAAAAGTACATCAGTTTACTGTTTTTGCTGCAAACACCCCCATTCAATATGCTCTTGCCGACTACATGAGAAATCCTGAACATTATGTAGGGTTAGGTTCTTTTTATCAGCAGAAAAGAGATGTTTTTGCTGAAAATCTGAAGAGCTCCAGATTTAAAGTTTTGCCTGCATACGGAACCTATTTTCAGTTGCTTGATTATAGTGCCATTTCAGAGCAGAAAGAAATGGATTTTGCTAAATGGCTGGTACAAGAGCATAAAGTGGCAGCTATACCCGTTTCTTCATTCTATCATGACAAAAAAGATCATAAATTATTACGGTTTTGTTTTGCAAAGCAAGAGGAAACATTGGTAAATGCTGCAGAAATATTATCGAAAATTTAAATCATTATTAGCAATGAAAAGTTTAAATTTACTTCTCATACAAGAAAATCTGGTATGGGAAAATCCTGTTGCGAATAGAGCACGGTTCACCAACATAATAGAGAAGGAAAATAAAAATGCTGATATAATAGTATTGCCGGAAACTTTTACTACCGGATTTCCGGTAGACCCATCACCATATGCTGAAACAATAGATGAAGAAACAATTTTTTGGATGAAAAAAACGGCTCAGAAAACAGGAGCTGTTATTACCGGTAGTATGTTAATGAAAAAAGATGGGAATTATTACAATACCCTTGTTTGGATGACTCCTGAAGGAGATATGAAAAGTTACGATAAACGTCATGTTTTTACAATGGGAGGAGAGCATGAAAAAATTAAACCGGGTAATAAAAAGCTTACTGTAGAAATAAAGGGGTGGAAAATACGGCCTTTAATATGTTATGATTTGCGTTTTCCGGTGTGGTGTAAAAACTCATACGATCAAGAGGTTTTTGAATATGATGTATTACTATTTACTGCAAACTGGCCTTCGGTGAGGGCTTATCCATGGAATAACCTTTTAGTGGCAAGAGCCATCGAAAACCAAAGCTATGTAATAGGTGTAAACAGAGTTGGAAAAGACGGATTGGGAAATAAATATTCCGGTGATACTCAAGTGGTAGACGCTAAAGGAAAAGTGATAAGCAAGGCAGAAACCGACAAGTCTGTTGTGATAAAAAGCAGTATTTCCATGGATGAATTGGTACGGTTCAGGGAGAAATTTGATGTTGGTCGCGACTGGGATAAATTTAAAATTTTATAAGGTAAATTATTTTGTTTATAACATATGATTAATGATCTCAAAAAAAATTTTTCCGTACTTATTCTTGCTGCCGGAAATTCAGGTAGAATGGGTTCGTTAAAAGCATTTCTTCCATTTGACGACACACAGTGTTTTCTGGAAAAAATTATAGCTAAATACCAATCTTTTGGTGTCTCAAGTGTTTTTGTTATTCTCAATGAAAAAGGAATGGTTTTGTTTAAAGGGTTGAAAAAATTAAAAAACGATGTGGCTATACTCAACCCATTTCCCGAAAAGGAACGTTTTTTTTCAATTAAAACCGGGTTGGAAAATATACCTGAAGATCAGGCCGTTTTTTTGCATAATGTTGACAATCCTTTTATAGAAACAACAGTTTTAAGTGCTTTATTAAGAGGTTATAAACCCGGCGCCACTGTAATTCCTGTTTTTGAAGGCCGTGGTGGTCATCCTGTTTTAATTTCCCCGGAAATTACCGCTGCTATCAGAAAAGAAATAAGCAATAAGGTTATACTTAAAGATGTACTTAAAAGGTTTCCAACAGTAAGAGTACCTGTTTCAGATAATACCATTTTAATAAATATCAATACAGAACAAGAATACCGAAAATACTTTTTGTAAGCTGACATTACTTATTTTTGCTGAAAACATTTAATTAGATGGAAGCAGAGAAAAAGCGAAAAAGATATGAACGTCTGACACAACAAATAAAAGACCTGATTGTAAAAAGCAGTAATAATCCTTTGTCGAATATGGCTACAATAAATGCTGTTTTATACCACAAGATGGATTATTTTTTTTGGTGCGGATTTTATTTACTTCAGGGTGAAAAATTGCAGGTAGGGCCTTATCAAGGGTCATTGGCATGTATTAACCTTGCCAAAGATACCGGTGTTTGCTGGGCAGCTGTCAACAATAAAAAAACAATGTTGGTAAATGATGTTGAAGCATTTCCGGGGCATATTGCTTGCGATTCACGGTCAAAATCAGAAGTCGTGGTTCCTGTAAAAAATAAAAAAGATGAGATTATTGGAGTGTTGGATGTTGACAGTAAAGATTATAGTTCATTTGATGAGGTAGATGTAGCGGCTCTTGAAAAAATTGTCAGGTTAATTTTTTTTCCTGAAGGATAAACCTGAATGTGATTTTTTTAATTGAAAATTACCAAAATGGTTTAGTTAAAAAATTAATACAAGAGAAAACAGGTTTTTAGGGTGAAGGAATCCTTTATTTTTTATTCTTAATAAAAAAAATTATAAGCATATGAAGAAGATAATTAATGCCTCAAATGCACCTGCGGCTATCGGGCCATACAGCCAGGCAGTAGAAGTTAACGGAACATTATATATTTCAGGACAAGTAGCTATTAATCCTGAAACGGGCAAAGTTGTTCAGGGAAATATTAAAGAACAAACAGAACAGGTAATGTTAAATATTAGTGCAATATTAGATGCTGCCGGTTACAAATTTTCAGATGTTGTAAAGTCTACTTGTTTACTCAGCGATATGCAAAATTTTGCAGCGATGAATTCTGTTTATGAAAAATACTATCCTAATAACCCACCTGCCAGAGCGGCTTTTGCTGTTAAAGAATTACCTTTAGGGGTATTAGTAGAAATAGAAACCATTGCCGTAAAGTGTTAACTTTAACGGCAATGGTTTTTTCTTTTAAGTCTTTTAATCTTTTATAAATTCAATAGCAGCTTTTTTAGCTGCCGCCATTACTTCTCTGTTCACCTTCCGAAACAGCATTCCTTTTGTAATATCCTCGGGTAAAATATGATGGTTTAAAAGTAACAACTGTAGAATAATATTATTAATATTGGTTTCTTTGGTGTAGTTAGTCACTTTATATACTTTTTCCTTGTGAACCATAAATGTTTTTATCATCATGTCCATATCTGGAAGATGTAATAGTTGCTCGTAAGTTTCACTCATTGCACTTATTTCTCTGTTTAAATTAGGAGTAACAAGTAACGGCTGAAAATCTCGTTCTGCTGAAAGGCGGGATTTCATTTTTGATAAATCAATAGGTGTATCAGGCTTGTCTAGTCTAACCAGTTCAGCTTTTTTCATTTGTTCAATTTGCCATAACCAAAAATTATACCTGTCAGTTTCAGCATTGTTTTCATTTTTGCCAAGAGCTTTTCCATAGGCGTTCCTGACCTGTTTTTTTATTTGATTTTTATTTTCATTGATGTCGGGACGGGCAAATCGCACTTCTCTTATCAATTTTCGCATATCTTCAGCGGCAATTTGCGGGCCTGTTATTTCCTTACCTTTTCTTCCCAGATCGGTAGAAAGAATTCCCAACTGGATTTTACTGGCGGCACGATATTTCAAAAAATCAATTAAATGTTTTTTCGTTTCATATTCTCCTTCTTCCGAAACAAAAGGTTGTCCTGAAGGTGTGCTTGCCAGAGAATTAAATAACGAATTAAAAAGGTTTCTGTCAATAAGCAGTTGTTTTTCTTTTTCATCTTCTCCCTCTCCCTTGGTAAAGAGATAAGCTATAAACCTGTTTTTGATAATATCAAAGTCAACTTTCTTAATGGTCCATTCTGTATCTTGCTCACAGAATTTTTTTCCTGTAAATATTTTATTTACAACATCTTCAGGGTGTATTAGTTCTATCATTTTAAACGATGAGCATAAATAAAAACGGCCGGTATAAGCATCATAATCCCAGTCGAGAACATCATCAATATAAGCGCCGTGTTTATCCATAACCTCCACAATATTTTTATCTCCTGTATAGCGCATGAGGGTTCTTTGGAAGTTAGGATTATCGCCACTTGTTGCTTTTTCCTTTCTTTCGCCATGTGAATTTCTGTAAAGGATAAAGTTTTCGGGATTTTCGTATCGAGTAATTCCCGCCTCTTCACGTGCAAAGTTACTTGCGGTAAGTATAATGTCTATTTTATAAGGCATGGTTACATCGCAAAGCCCGCTGATTGTGCTTCTGGAGTTCAGGTCTTCTACATTAGAATCAGAAGCGCTTTCGAAAAGTGTATAATAATATTTAATATATTCCGGATCAAAATCTGTTACTCTGCTAAAATCTCCTTCTTCTGTTCCTATGCCATATAAATTTCCTTCTTTATCAGGAAAAACATGTAACATATCCCCGGCAATCATTTTCAGTGAACGAACACCTGTAAGATTGTTCTTCATCCACTTTAACATCATTGCTGCCAGCATTTCAGATTTACCTACTCCACTGTCTCCGCTAATCATTACTACGAAAACAGCTCCATCTTCTTCTTCAACCGCAAACATAGATCCATGAATGGGAATGCCACCTATTTCTTTTACCTTTTCGTTCATAACGGTTAACCGAGGCTTTTTTATATTCCCAAAATAATCTCCTTCTTTTCTTAAAGGGGTGATAATGGTTTTTATATTTCCCTTTGGGCCGGGGATATCAAAATACCCAACCTGAGGAAAAGATATTAGTTTCTCCGGCAGTCCGTAAAAACATATTGTATCAGGTATAAATTGTTGTATATCCTTTAAACTAACATCTTGCTGTTCTAACAACCGGAAATTGTCCGAAAGATATTTCATGTATGATTTATGAAATACAAACAGTTCACTTACCAGTCCTCCATTAAAAATTTTACACCGGTATTCTTCGGCATCCATTTGTCCTATGTACCTTTCCAGACGATTAATAAAGAATGAAGGCAGAGGACGGGTATTAAGTGTTTTGATATAAGAAAAAGATTCTTTTTGAGACTGCTTGTTTATTTCAGATTCGGAACGGTCTAAACGATGATATGGAAATTCGCGTTTTTTTGAATCTGTTGCAATCCGGGTATGTGTTTGGATATTTTGTTCTGTACCAATAACGCCACATTTAGATAATAAACCAGGAACCCATCCCAAAGAATATTTTTTTTCTTTGGTAAGTATATGGTTTTCAACATCAAAATTTTCATAAATACTAAACCCATGTTGTATCATTTCGTTGATAGCTGAATTTTGACGGGAAAACCGGGCTTCAGAAAACTTCATCACTGAATGTACATATGGATAATAATGTTCATTAGCCTTGGTACTGTTTAATAATTGAATTAAGAACAATACAAATTGTCTTATTTCACCATTTATTTCTTGCTGAGACATCTTTTTTTCCGCTGTTTCCGGAACCAGGTCCCATATTAATTTCCATTGTTCAGGCAATGTTTTATAAAGAAACTCATTTATTACAGCCTTTGTTTCATGGTCATCCAGAGCTTTTATTTCTTTTTCCAATGAAATGAAAAGACCTGTAAGCTGTTGAATGAATGCACTTTTTTCAGTTAGTAAATACAAATAAATCAACCTGTCGGCTGGCTTGAGGTCTACGGAATAAATATTATTATGTATTCCTTGTGTAATACTGCTTAGTAGTTTTTTCCCAAGCAGTAAATTTTTTGTTTCAAGGACAGAATAGAATTTTGTTTCAAAAGCTTTTATTGAACGGTCGAGGTCTATTTGGTTAAGAGGAATACCCACAATTTCATGAAATTGATTTAGCGTTACTTCAACAACATCTTTTAACGAAGGTGTTGAGGGCTGATTTTCAAATGGTAAATTGAAATGCAGCATAAGTTCCTGAATGAATTTTTTTAGAAGTTTATTAACACCTTCCATACGGGTAATATCGGTGTGGTGATCTCCGCTGGTTTTTAGTGCCAGAATTTTTGTTTTTGCAGGTGAAAAAAGCAATTTCTCCATTTCCAGTAAGATCTCAGACATAATCCAATCTTCATCAGGACCATCAAGAACATAATTGTTTGGTTCGTAATTAAGCTTATTGGAAATATATTTTAAAAGTTCTGCTTTTCCAAAATGTGCTAATACCCTGCTAAAGGGCCAATGTTTTATAGAAGGAATTTTAGGATATACTTCCGGTAATAAGTTTTCATAAATGGATGAAAATGCTTTACTATGGATAAATTCAGGTAATGAAGTACAATTACCTGTATTCCCTGAAAATTCTATTACTACATTTTTGGAGGAGTCGATGGAACTTATGTTTACACCACTGTTTTTAGGGTCTGCATGATATAAAGTTCTTTGATTATTTATAAAAAGACTTTTAAAGGGATTTTTCTTTAATTTATTTGTTAAAGAGAAATCCTCCAGCACCTTGTTAATAAATGCTTTGTCAGAAGACAGAGTAAATATTTTTTCCAGTATTTCATCTGTACTCAACGATTTATTTTCTTTATTTTCTTTGAATTCATAAAAGATTTTCCAGTATTTCAATACAATTTCCAGTGCATTTTGAATCTCTTTATTAAAAATAGTATAAGATTTTTCTGTTCCTTCGAGATATCCTCCAAGAGAAAAACGCAAAAAACCATTATGGTATGGAATCACAGCGATACCTCTTTCCTCGGCTAGCTTTTGTGTAAATTTTTCCAGATCCTGATACGAAAAAAAATGCTTTAACTGAATATTAAATAAAAATGAACCATCGGAAGCTACTACACGTGCATATTTTGATTTGTTTTCTTGTGAAAGTAGTTTTTGTCCGGTTTGTTTGGCAATGTTTAACCTTTTCAGAGATTCGGTTCTAAAATTTTTATTTATTCTAAAACTATTTATGGCACTAACCAGTTGTTTTTGATAGTATGCAAAAAACGGTTCGTCCTTATATTTAAAATCATCAGGAAGTTCCAACATATCTAATTTGTCTAAAACTACGAGTTCATTTAAAAGGAACAAGTGCAATGGGCTACCTTCAAAAGAAGGGTATAGCTTACCTTTATTATTTGCTGTTTTGTTTTTATTTTGTGCAAGGCATGTGTCAACAATATACTTTTCAATAATTTGCCTGAACTTATGGCGGCTAGCATTTTTAGGTAGTTTTTCTTCTAATGCGTTTTTAATAGTTTTTGCAAGTTGAGCTGTTTGTAAAATATTCACCAACATGTATAGTGAGTTGGTATTTCCTGTTTCACGATTATTGTTTTTTCTGGCGAAGGAAATAACATCTTTTTTACCCTGCGTGGCTACCAATGAACCCAGTCTGTCGCCTGTAGCACCAAGATTTTTTGTTGTGGAAATTGAAGAAACAAGATTTAACCGGTTATATTTCTGCCCAATGTTATCAACAACATACCTGGAAATAGTACGCCATTTAGGTTCGGAGTCATCCTCAATTTTTACAGTGTCATTATAAGCTTCATCCAGGAATAGAGTTATTTTACTGGTGCTGATAAATTTCAGGAATGCCAGCAGGGCGGGATTATTAAAATCTGAATAACCTGATGGATTGGAAGGGTCATTAATTACAATAGTCAGATTATCACTAAAACGATCCCACAATCTTCCTGTTTCGTCAAATACCTGAAAGGTGTTTTTCATTCTTTCCAACCTGTTTGTCAGTCGTTCAAAATCAATTCTTCCTTCCGGTGTAATGCCAATCTCAAGGTCAAACGGATTTATGTCGAAACGGTCTGTTGGGAAAAGGTCAAGATATTCCCAGGAAGCATATTTGTTAAATAAAATATACGGCTTTAACACTTTATCCTCTTTTCCGAAAAGAACATCCCGTATTATCATTTGCACATCATCGGAAATAGAAGTTTTTTTCAGGTTGGTAAGGTTACTAATAAACTCCTGAATTATAACCTGATCTTTTTGTGAAAGGTTATTAAAGCGATCCAGAATGCCAAGGTCTATTAAAACATTTTTCAGCCTGCCGGTATTATCAGCTTCATTTTCTGCTTTAATTAAATGTTGCTGATATTTCTCTAAAAATAAATTTATTCCAAAATTTTTATGGAAATGGTTTTTTAGTGTTTTTTTATATGTATTTGGAAAAACGTCTAAAATAATACGGCATCTTTCTGTTAAATCACTGTCTACAGGCTGTAGTTTACGTTGCAGTAAATAGTCGCCATATGTTTTAATCTGATTTCTGCCGCCTCCTTCTACAATAGTAGCTATCTGAAGCTTTTTAGAGCCGGAATAAAAATATTTTAAGGTTCTTACTTCAAACTCTTCAATTAAAGAACGGTTTATCTTTTTTATTGATGTATTGTTAGAACAACCTATAAACAATTCCAGATAATTATTTAATTTTTCCAGATTGTATTTGTCTTTAATGATTTGCCGGGAAAATTCGTCCAATTTAAATAAAGTCAGGTTTTTTATTGGATTGTTTATTTCACCAAGTTGTTCAGTCTTTAATTGAGAAAGTTCTTTATTATATTCTTCAATTTTTTTATTGGTTTTTTCTTTAAATGTTTTTAATGATTTAATGCTTACTTTTTCAAGTATTAGTCTAAGGTTTAACTGACTGTTGGCCAGTGCACCAAGTTTTTTAGTGTGTACTTTATTTAAACTTTGAATTATTTTATTATGAAAAGAAAACACCATACTTGTATTTGTCAGACCTGAAAACATGGTATTATCAACAAAAATCAATCTGCTAAAAAGAGGAAACCATTTGGAAGTTTCAAAAGGATTAGCCGGAAGGTCTTTAATTTTCACTAAAAAAATGGAAGCACTTTTTTCTTTCATTTTCGCATATAAAACCTCTTCATTTTCAAAATCCACTACTTCTACCTGGGAAGGGTTAAATAATTCTTTTTTAATCAACTCGATAACTGTTTCTGTGTTGCCGCTTACAACAGTTTTTAAAAAGCCATTGAGGCCCTTTAAACGAATACTTTGTGACATTCTTTCCAGAAAGTCTGATTTTTCAGCATTGGTAGTATAATGAGCACTTTGTACAATCATTTGTTCCAGAATATCCATTAAATACTCCCATTGAGATCTTTCATGGCTATCTGTTATTCCCAGTATTTCACGAAAACGCCGTATAACAGACACCTCTTCTCCCAGTAGAATGTTAAACCTGAATTTTAAATTATTTTGAGTAAATGGCGGGGTTCCCATACTGAAATCATGAAACTGCAATATTTGCCGGGTTTCTTCTTGTTGCTCATCATTAATTAACTCAGTGTCCATTAAATACACCAGCTTTTCACGGAATTTGTTTAGTCTTGAACGGTATTGAAAAGCTTTTGATTCATCATGAGGAAATAACATTAACGAGACGTCGATATAAAATGGAAAAGCTTCTTTCAGCTCTTTTAACTGTCTTGTAATTTCTTTTTCCTGAAATATAGGGTCATCAGGTTCTTCATAACAAAGCGAAAAAAAACTTTTTAACAGATTCAAAAAATATGGTGGCAGAAAATTCTCTGATTCAGGACGTAATGCCTGATATAAGTCAATAAAGCTGAAAGCGTCTTCGGGAAGAGCCAGTTTTAAATTTTTTAATTGTCTCATGATATTTGTTTTTATTAATGTTGAATCCCGTAAACATGTTTAAAAAGAAATCCTTAATAGTCAGTAAACAAATTTATAGGATTTTATAATATATATTCCTTTGATTTATATTTTATTATAATTATTTAATCAAACGTTTGAAATCAGATATTTCAATAATTTAAGATTATTTTTAAATAAAAAAGGCAGG
>Ga0256829_1003536_pt1 | contig 10761 bp, 9 predicted proteins | sample 131447metaG_FD_185979 | JGI IMG/M metagenome (GOLD analysis project Ga0256829, IMG submission 185979) | Hydrothermal vent microbial communities from Lau Basin, Pacific Ocean - 131-447 | ecosystem: Environmental > Aquatic > Marine > Hydrothermal vents | place: Pacific Ocean: Lau Basin | collected...
ATGGATGGACAGATCAGTGTGAAAAGTAAAGAAAACAAAGGCAGCACCTTTACCCTTACGATCAAGCTTCCTCAAACTGACAAAACCAATGAAATGGCACCTGAACATTTCAAATTGATAGATACCGTCAAAGAGATCCCCTCTCCTCCTCAAACACCTACAAAACCACCCCTCTCCCAAGAGAAAAAATGTAAACTAATAAATCAATTGCGCGATTATATTCAGTCTCATCAGGCAAAAGATGCCAAGAATACTGTAAAAGAAATACTCACTCACCAACTTGAAGAAAATACACGCCATTTTTATACTTCTATGCTTAAAATTCTTCAGCAAAGACAGTATAAATTGGCTTTGGAGATGATAGATGACGAAACCAACCATTCTCGCCGTTGACGACACGATAGAAAACCTAGATGTTTTAGAAACACTCCTTGAAGAATACAGATTTTTAGACGCAACCAATGGGCCTGATGCCATCGAACTGGCTAAAACCCAACCTATCGATCTAATTTTATTAGACATCATGATGCCCAAAATGAATGGATTTGAAGTGGCAAAAATCCTAAAATCTGATGAAAAAACTCAGGAAATTCCTATTATTTTTCTTACTGCCCGTAACGATGAAAAGGCGATTGAAAAGGCCTATACACTCGGTGCGGCAGACTATATTAGCAAACCATTTCTGCCTAAAGAGTTACTTGCACGGGTTAAAAAGGAGCTGCGTATTCATGCACTGATTCAAAAGCTGGAAAACCTCGCTTCACGAGATGAACTGACCCAACTCTATAATCGTCGTTTCTTTTACGAGAGTGCCAATAAGATGATTGAATATGCCAAAAGACACAATCATCCTCTTAGTATCATTATGCTTGATATTGATCACTTCAAATTAGTCAACGATACCTTTGGTCATGCGAATGGAGATTTAGTTTTAAAATCCTTATCTCAAACAATGGAAGCCACACAAAGAAAAAGTGATACTATCGTGCGCCTAGGAGGTGAAGAGTTTGCTATCCTTCTCCCCGATACAAATGAAGAACAAGCCATTCAAATAGCAGAAAAACTCCGACATAAAATTGAACAAACCCCAGTTAATCTCACCACTGATAACGAAATCAACTATACCATTAGCTTAGGCGTTTCTCAGATCAATACCTTAACAGACAAAAACATTGATGATAGCCTACAAAGAGCGGACGAGGCACTTTATCGCGCCAAAGAGAAGGGAAGAAACAATGTACAAAGCACTCACTTTAAAAGCTAGTAACTGCTCAGATTACCTCTAAAATTTATCAATTCAAGGCAAAAATGTTCGTTCCGTAAATGACCATTTTCCAACGCAGAAGTGGTAGATTTCAGGGGGAGCTGAATGGTTACAAAAGGTAAAGTGTAAAATCTTGTGGCAAATAATCCTCTCTGAGCCGAACCTCTTTTGCAAAACCTTCACAAAATGACTTCATTTCCACAGGGTCAAACGCTTGCAAATTATCTGCTTTAGCCATGCGTTCATCTCTGGCATCTAAGAGATTCAAGGTCACCCCAAATTTAGCCACTCGATAAGCCTCTTGAATCGTCGCTTTGGCATAAGCTTCACTGTTCTCAAAGGGTTCGTTTAATGAACCTGATAGCATCACCAAATCAAACTGCCCTGTTTCAAAAGCAAAATCCGCTAACTCACCTTGTTGAACCTGAATACCAGGGTATTGAAAGCCCGCACTCTCAACCATAGCGGGGGCCACATCAATGCCAAAATATTCAAACGCTGGCCATGTACCTTTTTTGGTTTGTTGCTGTAAAAAAGGATACAGATCCCCAAAGCCACAACCCACATCAAGAATAGAGAGCTTTTCAGGCAAGTGGTTCAGCTGATGAATAATCTCTGATAACACCTCAAAGCGCACCTGCTGCACTTCCCTATTCTGCCAAAACAAGGCTTTAGGCTGATAGCCAAAATGCTCAATCGCCACTTGATGCCGTATTTGGATTCTTTTTCGCTCCTTTTCAGGTAACTTCATCCTCAACGCCCCGCTTCCATCTGTTTTAACCAATCGAGTTCCGCTTCACTAAAACCTGCCTTTCGCCGTGCTTCATAATTAAAAGGCCCTCTCAGTTGTCCATGAAAATAGTCATTTAAGAGCTGCTGAAACAGGACAAAAGGATTTTCTCCTCGCTGCTCACACAGATAGCGAAACCAACGAGTCCCCACCTCCACATGACCTATTTCATCATGCAGTAACACCTTTAAAATCTCTACCCCTCGTTTATCCCCCACGGCTCGTAACTTCTGAATCATATCGGGCGTAACATCCAAGCCTCTTGCTTCTAGCGTTCGTGGCACCAAGGCCATTCTTACCAGCACATCATGATCCGTTTCATAGGTACTCTGCCAGAGTCCATTATGGGCTGGAAAGTCACCGTAGGCATACCCCAACTCAGCTAAATGCTCCCGCACCATTTGAAAATGGTAAGCCTCTTCTGTCGCTACTCTGAGCCAATCGACATAATATAGAATCGGCATCTGCTGAAAACGATAGAGGGCATCCAAGGCTAAATTGATGGCATTAAACTCAATATGGGTAATCGCATGCATCAAAGCTGCCAACCCCTCTTTGGAGCCCAATTTGCGTTTAGGCAAATCCTTTGGCGGCACCAGTTTGGGCAAGGATGGACGACCTGGATCGGGAATCCGTACTGTCTCAATCGGGGTCATCGCATAGCGGTCTTGGGAGAAAGATTGGGAGAGCAGATCCAGCTGATGAATCTTCCCATCCACATCATCATTCATTAAACAGTCATACACCGCTGCAAAAAAATTAGGCATGGTCATTTTTATCCAAGTTCAGAGAGTTGAAAACAAAAAAGCCAGCAAACGCTGGCTTCTTAGAAATAATCAGTTGTGAATTATCTCTTAGTGCTTACCATAGTAAGCTGCTTGTAGGTATGGTACACCTTTAAACTGTTTTGCATCGATAGCAGAGAACAATTTGGCCCACTTAGCACGATCATCTTTGCTCATAACATAAGAAGGATTTAAGGCTTTACCTTTAAGCTTATCCGCATATTTCGCTTCAATTTTGCTTAACTCACCATAGCACTGTTCAACTGTGGTTTTTTGCTTAAGTGCTTGTGCAGCATCTTTACCTTTTGCTTTAGTAGTAGAGATGATGTTGTTTGCATCCGCAATACAATCATCATATACAGAAGCTTGTACATTCATAGAAGCGGCAGCAATGGCTGCAACAAATAGGGCTTTAATAGAGTGTTTCATTCAATCTCTCCAAAATTTGGAACTTGGGGGTTAATGTTTTTAACAGTGCTATTCTGCCGTTTTTGCCTACACTTTGCAAGCAAAAATCAGCGTTTAGCCATTAGAAAATAATTAAATACTTATAAGTTATTTTTATGTTTTAACCTCATAACGGGCGAGCATCCACCAGACCTTTAACACCAATAAGCAAATCACCACAAATAAGATTTGGGACAGCCCGTGCAATTGGGCAAAATCACGCCAGAGTGGAGACGCTTTGGAAAGTACCTCTCCATATTGAGTGAAAGACTGCTGCTTAATGGCTTGCATTTTGGGCGAAATAATCAACAGTTGAACGATTTCTATCAGCAAAATCATTAAGAAATGCAAATGAAACCGCCATTTTAACATTGCCGTCTGACAAGTCGAAATATAACGCCATAGCAGTCCCCAACTGATCAAAACAGTAAAAGCCATCACACTATGAGCAATGGTCAAATAAACGCCTGCAATTTCTCCCGCTGTCGCTGGTGGTAAAAACTTGAATAGAATGGGGACGGCAATATAGCCAAGCGTGACATAAATCGCCAGTCCAATCAGCAACAGCAGGCGAGCCATTTAAATATACTGCACTTCAACAATCTCGTAGGCGATCTTTCCACCTGGCGCGTCAACAATTGCTTCATCACCCTCTTCTTTGCCAATCAAAGCACGGGCAATCGGAGAGCCAACTGAGATTTTATTCTGCTCAATATCTGCCTCTTCATGCCCAACGATTTTATAGGTCACCTCTTCATCGGTATCTAGGTTCACCAAAGTTACCGTTGTCCCAAAGACCACTTTACCTGTCTGAGGTAATTTGGTCACATCAATCACTTGAGCATTCGATAATAAGCCTTCAATCTGCGCAATACGGGCTTCAATTAAACCTTGCTGCTCTCGAGCGGCATGATACTCCGCATTTTCTTTTAGATCACCATGTTCCCTTGCTTCTGCAATCGCTTTACTGATTGCTGGGCGTTCCACTTTTTTCAGGTGCTGAAGCTCTTCATTCAGCTTATCCGCACCCTCTTTTGTCATTGGAAACTGTTGCATTCGTTATTCCTCTTATTGTTGTAGGTCTTGCAAACGATTCACGGTGTAATCATCCAAATAATCCATGGCGGCCACCAAAGCGAATGCTCCCGCCATGGTCGTGGTATAGCAAACCTTATGCATCAACGCTTCACGACGAATACTGGATGAATCTTTAATACTCACTGACCCATCTGAAGTATTCACAATCAAATCAATCTCTTCATTCACAATCATATCGACAATATTAGGTCGCCCTTCCGTCACCTTATTCACGGGTTCTACTTCAATACCTGCTTCCGCAATTGATTTAGCGGTACCACGAGTAGCGACCACTTTGAAGCCTTTATCAATCAACTGTTTTGCCAGTTCAACCGCCTTTTGACGATCCGCTTGTCGTACACTGATAAAGGCTGTTCCGCTACGAGGAATCTCAGTGCCAGCGGCTAACTGCGCCTTAGCATAAGCTTGAGCAAAGGTATCCCCCACACCCATCACTTCTCCAGTGGATTTCATCTCTGGTCCTAAAATTGGATCCACACCCAAGAACTTAATGAAAGGGAAAACCGCTTCTTTCACCGCAAAATAATCGGGTTTCACCTCTTCGGTAAAGCCTTGTTCTTCCAAGCGTTGACCCACCATACAGCGAGCAGCAATCTTTGCCAAAGGATGCCCCATCGCTTTAGAGACAAAAGGCACTGTTCTAGAGGCACGAGGGTTCACCTCCAGCACATAAATATCATCCCCTTTCACCGCAAACTGGGTATTCATCAGACCCACGACATCCAATGCCTTTGCCATTTTGGTGACCTGATCTCGAATCTCATCTTGAATATGAGCTGGAATGCTATAAGGCGGCAAAGAACAGGCCGAGTCTCCAGAGTGGATACCCGCTTGCTCAATATGTTCCATCACGCCACCGATGACCACTTTCTCGCCATCACACACGGCATCCACATCCAGCTCAATCGCATCGTCCAAGAAGCGATCCAGCAAAACGGGAGAATCATTAGAGACCTTTACTGCTTCCGTCATATAACGAGACAAGTCTTCATCGTTATAGACGATTTCCATGGCTCGTCCACCCAATACATAAGAAGGACGCACGACCAATGGATAGCCAATTTCATTAGCCAAGGCAATCGCCTGTTCTTCAGAACGAGCGGTGCGGTTAGGCGGCTGCCGCAAGCCTAAGCTTTCCAACAGTTGCTGGAAGCGTTCACGGTCTTCCGCCAAATCTATCGATTCAGGTGTCGTCCCTATAATCGGCACACCTGCGGCTTCTAAATCTTCTGCCAACTTTAAAGGGGTTTGCCCGCCGTATTGAACAATCACGCCCTTTGGCTGTTCAACATCGACAATCTCTAACACATCTTCCAGTGTCAGCGGCTCAAAATAGAGACGATCTGAAGTGTCGTAATCGGTCGAAACGGTTTCAGGGTTACAGTTCACCATAATGGTTTCATACCCATCTTCACGCATTGACATGGCCGCATGTACACAGCAGTAGTCGAACTCAATCCCTTGACCGATACGGTTAGGACCGCCCCCTAATACCATGATTTTGTCACGATCAGTTGGATTGGCTTCACACTCTTCATCATAGGTAGAGTACATGTAAGCTGTCGAAGTTTCAAACTCTGCCGCACAGGTATCGACCCGCTTATAAACAGGACGCACACCCAGCGTATGACGGAACTTACGAATAAAGGCACTGTCCGTATGCAGTAGTTTCGCCAAACGGCGATCAGAGAAGCCTTTGCGTTTCAGCTGTCGTAATAGGTCTTCATCTAAAGCTTCTAAGCCTCGTTGCTTAAGGTCATCTTCCATCGCCACCAGCTCTTCAATCTGAGCCAAGAACCAAGGATCGATTTTACAGACTTCATGAATCTCTTCTAAATCCCACCCTGCACGGAAAGCATCGGCCACATACCATAGGCGTTCGGAACCAGGATCACGCAGTTCACGACGCAAAGTATCCTTAATCTCTTTATCGTCCATATTGGCCAGATCCATCACTTCATCCAGCCCATCCTTGCCTGTCTCTAAGCCTCGTAACGCTTTTTGTAAGGACTCTTGGAAATTGCGCCCCATTGCCATCACTTCACCCACAGACTTCATCTGGGTCGAGAGACGGTCTTGTGCTTGAGGGAACTTCTCGAAAGTAAAGCGAGGCACTTTAGTGACCACATAATCAATAGTCGGCTCAAAAGAGGCAGGCGTTGCACCGTTGGTGATGTCATTGGACAACTCATCCAGCGTATAGCCTACTGCCAATTTTGCTGCCACTTTTGCAATCGGGAAACCTGTTGCTTTGGAAGCCAAGGCTGAAGAGCGAGAAACACGGGGGTTCATTTCAATAATAATCATTCGCCCTGTTTCAGGGTTGATAGAGAACTGAACATTTGAACCGCCCGTTTCCACCCCAATTTCACGCAAAACTGCCAAAGAGGCATCACGCATGATTTGATACTCTTTATCCGTAAGGGTTTGAGCAGGCGCAACAGTGATCGAATCTCCAGTATGCACCCCCATCGGATCTAGGTTTTCAATCGAGCAGACGATAATGGCGTTGTCATTTTTATCACGCACCACCTCCATCTCATACTCTTTCCAACCTAAGATGGACTCTTCAATCAGTAATTCACTGGTAGGAGACAGATCCAAACCGAACTTACAGATCTGCTCAAACTCTTCTTTGTTATAAGCGATTCCGCCGCCCGAGCCGCCAAGGGTGAAAGAAGGACGAATGACCGTTGGGAAGCCCACCTCTTTTTGAATCTCCCACGCCTCTTCCATATTGTGTGCCACTGCAGATTTAGGCATATCTAGGCCGATTCGTGTCATGGCATGGCGGAAACGGTCACGGTTTTCTGCTTTATCAATCGCATCGGCATTGGCACCAATCAGTTCAACATTAAACTCATCCAGCACTCCCTGTTCATATAAATCCAATGCACAATTTAATGCTGTTTGCCCTCCCATGGTAGGCAAGATGGCATCAGGTCGTTCTTTAGCAATAATCTCTCTGACTGTCTTCCACTCTATCGGCTCAATATAGGTCGCATCTGCTAAATCGGGATCGGTCATAATGGTTGCGGGGTTAGAGTTCACCAAAATAATGCGGTAGCCCTCTTCTTTCAACGCCTTACACGCTTGCACCCCAGAGTAGTCAAATTCACACGCCTGCCCAATAATAATCGGGCCTGCACCAATGATAAGGATACTTTCTAAATCTGTTCTTTTTGGCATTTTCTTCTCTTCCTGAGCTGAGGTTACGCTTGCTGGCGTTCTACCATATTGGCAATAAATAGATCAAACAAAGGTGCCACATCATGGGGACCTGGGCTGGCTTCTGGATGCCCTTGGAAACTAAATGCAGGCTTATCCGTGCGTTGAATCCCTTGCAAAGAGCCATCAAAGAGGGATTTATGTGTGGCGACTAAGTTATCGGGCAAAGAGTCTTCATCCACCGCAAAACCGTGGTTTTGTGAAGTAATCATCACCTGCTTGGTTTCTAAATCCTGTACAGGGTGGTTGGCACCATGATGACCAAACTTCATTTTTTCTGTTTTGGCACCACTAGCCAAAGCCAGCAACTGATGCCCCAGGCAGATACCAAACACAGGAATATCCGTTTCTAGAATCTGCTGAATCGCCTCAATCGCATAATCGCACGGCTCTGGATCCCCTGGCCCATTAGAAAGGAAAATGCCATCAGGCTCCATCGCTAATACTTCTGATGCGGGGGTTTTTGCAGGCACCACTGTAAGTTCACATCCACGATCCGCCAACATTCTTAAAATATTGCGCTTCACCCCAAAATCATAGGCAACAACTCGAAACTTTGCATCATAGCCACGATCTGGATGCCCTTCGCCTAGCTGCCAAGTACCTTCAGTCCAGACATAAGTCGTTGGGGTGGTCACCTCTTGTGCCAAATCCAACCCTTTCAGTCCGCTAAATGCTTTCGCCTGTGCCACCGCTGCTTCCGCATCTGCTTCCGTCACTTCATCCTTAGCAATAATCACCCCTGATTGCGCACCTTTATCACGCAAAATTCGGGTCAGCTTACGGGTATCGATTTCAGCAATGGCGACCACACCCTGTTCCCACAAATATTCTGGCAAAGACTTTTCCGCACGGAAGTTACTCATCAAAGGCGGACAGTCTTTAATAATCAACCCTTGCGCCATGATTTTAGGAGATTCCTCATCTTCCTCGTTTACGCCTACATTCCCAATATGTGGATAGGTCAGCGTCACCAGCTGTTTGAAGTAGGAAGGATCGGTTAAAATCTCCTGATAACCTGTCATCGAAGTGTTAAACACCACCTCTCCTACAGTCTCTCCCTGAGCCCCAATCGACTCTCCCCAAAATAGGGAGCCATCTTCTAATGCAAGCAGTGCGGTATATTTCATCTCTTTAAATCTCTTGATTGCGCATGGAAAAATTTAGCGAGAGCTTTGCACGAGATGGATTCACGGATAAAAAAGGCTAAAATTCCCCGACTCTTCGTTGAAAAACTTGGCAATAGCTGGCTATTCCCTGCGTTTTTCGCCTCGATTCGAAAAATTTTATCTCTTTTTTCTCTCGCGTCCCACTCATGCAAAGCTCTCTAGACATAAAAAAACGGAGCCTATTCAATGAAGAATACACTCCGTTCTATCGAAAGTTGCCAGCCGTTGGGATAACGACGGAGCCTTGATATTGCCCTGAATTTTTTGCCATGCTGTGACCCTTTAGTAATTCCGCAAATTGTACTAGATTCTGCGTTTTCTGTCTATGATTTTTCACCCTCTCGGAGCACCTCTACTATAAACAAATGGAGATAGATCGATAAAATTTACTTATCAACAAAATGAAAAACTTTTATCCCTAGTTTCTCTGCACTTTTTGCCATCAAAACACTATAATTCAACCAATAAATTCAAATAATTATTGGAGTCTCAATCATGAATATCACCATACTCGGCACTGGATTTGCTGCCTTAACTGCCGTTAAAACCGCACGCAAGAAAGCACCCAATGCGAATATCACGGTCATCGCCCCACGGGATGAAATGATCTACCTACCCAGCTTGATTTGGATTCCCTCTGGCTTACGCAAAGCAGAAGACCTCAAAGTCAATCTTCACAACTTCTTCAATCGCCAAAAGGTCACCTTTATCCAAGCCACGGTTCAAAATGTGACCAACGGTGGACGAACGGTTGTAACCGATAAAGGCGAATATCAAAATGATGGTTTGATTATTGCCACTGGTGGTCGCTTTATAAAAAAACTCCCTGGCATTGAACATGTCATCACCCCTTGCGAAGGGATTCCTGCTGCAGAACAGATTAAAGAACGCATTAAAAATATGGCGAGCGGTACCATTGCCATCGGTTTTGGCGGCAACCCCAAAGAGCCTTCTGCCATGCGTGGTGGCCCCATGTTTGAATTCCTCTTTGGCATCGACACCCTCTTACGCCGCCAAGGATTACGAGACAATTTCAAACTTGTCTTTTTCAACCCCGCCCCCAAACCTGGCAAACGCCTAGGAGACAAGGTGCCTGATGCCGTCCTCAAAATGATGGCCAAAAAAGGCATTGAAACCCATCTTGGTCACAAAATGAAAGGCTTTGAGAAAGACAAAGTGATCACGGAAGGGGGTGAAATCCTTGCTGACTTAATTCTCTTTATGCCTGGCATGACGGGACCCGCTTGGGCTGCAGAATCAGAAATGCCACTTTCTGAAGGTGGACTCATTAAAGCCAACGCTTTCTGCCAAGTGGAAGGCTTGGAAAAAACCTATGTTGCTGGGGATTCAGGGAGTTTCCCTGGCCCAGATTGGCAAGCCAAACAAGCTCATGCTGCGGATCTTCAAGCGACCAAAGCGGCTGAAAACCTTGTGAAAGAGCTGAATGGTCAAACCGATTTTGAACCTTTCAAACACGAGCTGGTCTGCATTATCGACACCCTCAGCCATGGTGTCCTCATTAAACGCACCGAAGCAGGCACCACCATGTTGCCCCCCTGCCGACTAATGCATTTCGCTAAACGGATTTTTGAGAAGTTATATCTTCGCCAATATCGTTAAAAAAGACAGATTACCGCTCACACCAGCCCCATAAATATGGGGCTTTTTTATGACTCCAAAATCACTGTCGCCACGGCATAGTGTTGTTCATCACTGATTGAAAGGTGCGCCGTTTTGGCACCAATTTCTTTCATTCTTTCTACCACACCCTCGGACATTCCCCAGTAGGGTTGACCACTTGGATGATGTTCAATCCACATCTGTTGAAATCCCACTCCCCCTGAGATGCCCGTTCCCAATGCTTTGGCAAAGGCTTCTTTCGCTGCCCAGCGTTTGGCTAAAAAATGCTCTGGCTGTACCGCATGTTGCAATACGCTCAATTCACTTTCCGTCAATAACCGCTGTGCAAACCGCTCCCCT
>Ga0256829_1003537_pt1 | contig 10759 bp, 8 predicted proteins | sample 131447metaG_FD_185979 | JGI IMG/M metagenome (GOLD analysis project Ga0256829, IMG submission 185979) | Hydrothermal vent microbial communities from Lau Basin, Pacific Ocean - 131-447 | ecosystem: Environmental > Aquatic > Marine > Hydrothermal vents | place: Pacific Ocean: Lau Basin | collected...
GTTCGGTGCGCGGTCTGGAGGCGGGTGCGCCAGTGGAGTTGAATGGTATCAAGATCGGCGAGGTGAAGGCGGTGAATCTGGAGTTCGATGTCGATCGAGCCGCGTTTCGGGTGCCGGTGGTGTTGGAGATCGAGCCGGAGCGGGTGACGATCAAGTCGTCTGATCGCCAGCGGACGCAGTATGAGATGCTGCAGATGTTGATCCAGCATGGACTACGGGCGCGACTGCAGAGTGGCAGTATGTTGACCGGCAAGCTCTATGTGGAGATGGGGATGTTTCCCAGATCGCCGATTCATCTGATGGGGGATAGCGGCGCCTATCCGGAGTTGCCGACCATTCCGAGCGATATGGCGTCGATCAGTGAGTCGGTCAAACATATCCTCGCCAAGCTGGATAAGGTGCAGATCGGCGCGATCGGAGATGACCTCGATGCCTCGTTGAAGCAGATGCACCACACGCTGGCACAATTCTCTGCAATATTGGCTAAAATTGATCCGCATACCGAGCCGATTGCGCAGCAGTTGCAGCAGAGCTTGACGGTCGGCCATCAGGCACTGGCGGAGTTTCAACAGACACTGCAACAGCTGCAGCCGCTGCTCGATCGTGACTCGCCGCTGCAATACCGCTTTGTGGAGATGAACCGCGAATTGTCGGCGATGGCGCGGGCGGTGCGGGCGCTGGTGGAGATGCTCGAGCAGGATCCGAATGCGCTGCTGGTGGGCAAACGCAAACGACAGGGGGCGGCTGATGGACGGTAGATTGCAGCGGTGCAGAGGTGGGTGGCGTTGGATGGTGGTTGCGCTGTTACTGGTCGGTGGTTGTAGCAGTGCGCAGACCCGCTACTACTTGTTGAGCGCCATGCCGCACCCGGAGCCGGCACAGCGCGCAGTGTCACAGGCCTCACCCATGCACCTTGAAATCGCCGCCATCCAGCTGCCACCCTATCTGGATCGTCAGCAGTTGGTCACGCGGGAGCGTGACCACCAGATCGCTATTGCGCATACGGATCTCTGGGGCGGCCATCTGCGCCGCAATATTGCCCGTGTCATGGCTGAGAATCTGGCGCAGCTGAGCGGTTGGCAGGTGTCGATCGCACCGCATGCTGCGGGCAGTCGTATTGATGTGCAGTTGCAGCTGGAGATCCAGAGCTTTGAACGGCAGAGCGATGGTCGGGTGCGGCTACATGGATCGTGGCAACTGGTTGATGTGCGCCGGAATGCAGTGCGAAAACCTGCGATGGATAGGGTTCACAGCGGTGAACGACACGATGTTGATCTGTATAGCGGGGAGGTTCGCGATGCGGCGGGGCAGGTGGCGGCGATGAGCGCGCTGCTGGCCACATTGAGTCATCGTATTGCCTCGGCATTGCCGGCCATGCGGAGTGCGCAGCCGTGAACTATGCGCTGCCTCTGTTGCTGCTTGGCGGCGCTATCGGTGTCGGCAGCGGTGTGCGGGCGGCGGAAGTGGTTGACGATTCGCTGGCGCGTGGTGCCGCATTGATGCAGCAGGTGGAGCAGGCGCAGCAGCAGTATCCTTACATCTACACCGAGCAGACGATGATTCTCACCGATGCGGCGGGACATCGCGATGTGCGCCAGCTGCGCCATTACTACCGCGTGGATACAGCGGGTCACAGTCGCTCGCTGCTGATTTTTGATGCGCCAAAGGCGGTGCGCGGCACAGCGTTGCTGGCCATCGACGGGGTGGGGATGGGGCAGTACATTGGCCTCTATCTGCCGGCGCTGCGGCGGATCACACGGCTGAATCGTGATCATAGTCGCAGCAGCTATTTCCTCGGCAGTGATTTCAGTGCCGATGATCTGTTGCCCGAGCGGGTGGGGGATTATCGCTACCGGCGGCAGCCGGATATGCGTATCGGCTCGCGTCTCTACGCGGTGGTCGATGCGCGGCCGAAATCGCTGGCTGTGGAGCAAGCTACCGGCAATAGTCGGCGGCGTCTGTTTGTTCACCTCACTGGCCACTACATTGTGCGTATCGATTTTTTTGATCGCCACGGGTTGCTCTATAAACGCGAAACGCGCCACGATTTTCACCGCTTTAACAGTACCATGTGGCGCAGCAATATGCTCTATATGCGTAATTTCCGCGAACAACACGCTACGCTGATCAAGGTGCAGCGGCGCATTTTTTCGCGCGATTATGTGCCGGCGGAGATGTTTACTCCGGCATGGCTGGGGGAGCACTTGCGCTTCGGCCATGTCGAGCCGGTGCATCAATCGGCTGACAGTGCCTCGGAGCCATCGGCTCAGGTTGCGGCAGGGGGGAGCTAGCGATGTTTCAGCGGATTTTGAATTGCATGGTGCTGGTGGGTATTCGCCATCCTTATCGCGTTGGCTTGTTGCTGCTTGCGATCACTCTGTTCAGTGCAGTGGGCATGCAGCAGCTGCGCATCGATACCAGCTTCGACAACCTGATTGCCGGCAGCGACAGTGAGCGGGCGGCCTATGAACAGGCCAAGCAGACCTTCGGTTCGGATCATCGTACTATCGTCTATGTGCGCGATGCCAAGCTCTGGCAGCCCGCCAAGCTGGCGCAGTTGGAGTCGTTGCATCATGCCTTGGCGGGCTTGGATGTTGTGTCGCGGGTGGATGACTTGTTCACGCTGCAGAGCGTGCGCGAGCGTGACGGCTCGATGGTCACACGGTTATTGATGCCGGAGGCACCCAAAGAGCAGGAAGAGGCTGATGCAATACGTGAAGATGCATTATCCAATCCATTGATTCAGAAAAACTTTATTTCTGATGATGGCCAGGCGGTGGCGATTGTTCTGACGCTCTCCAACAAGCATGAAATCGCCGATTTCAATCAGCACGCCTACCGCGCATTGCAGCAGGTGTTATCCGCCTATCAAGGCCGGTTCGGGCAGCTGTTTCAGCTGGGGGCGCCGCGGATTCATGCCGAGATGAATCGTCTGCTGCTGCATGACATGGTGTTGCTCGGGCCATTGTCGGTGCTGGTGTTGTTGATCACGATGTTGCTCTTTTTGCGTCACTGGATGGCGGCGCTGCTGCCGCTATTGACCTCTTTGCTGGCGCTGGTCTGGGCATTCGGGCTGATGGGGTGGTTGGGGATTCCGATCAATATCCTTACCGCGATGCTCCCCTCATTGATAGTGGTGATCGGCTCGACCGAAGATACCCATCTGATCGCCAACTATTTCCACGCCATTGATGAGTGCGGTGGCGATCGCGAGGCGGCCGCGACGTTGACCATGCGCTTGATGGGCTTGCCGCTGCTGCTGACCATCCTGACCACCGCGTTCGGCTTTGCCAGTAACATGTTCAGCGCTCTGGGGCTGATTCAGGATTTTGCTGTTGCGGCCACCATTGCGATCTTGGCCAACGGGGTGATCACAGTGGTGCTGGTGCCGATGCTGTTGCGCTATTGCGGGGCGCACTGCTCGCCGCTCAAGAGCCGGGCTTGGCAACAGAGCGTCACGGCGCGCTGTGTGCAGCGTCTGTCGCAGCTTAGCCATCGTCAGCAGAACGGGCTGCTCCTGCTTACTTTTCTGGTCAGCCTCATCTTTGTCTATCAGGCGGCAAAACTGCATGTGAGCAATGATCCGCTCTCCTATTTTCATGACGATATGCCGTTGATTCAGGATGCGCACACGCTGCACCGCGATCTGGCCGGTATGAAGGTCTTTTTTATCACCCTAGAGATGGATGACGAAGATGCCTTCAAACAGCCGCGTAATCTGCGCAAACTGGTGGCGATTCAGGATTTTCTCCGCAAACAGGGGGTGTATGACAACAGCATCTCACTGGCCGACTTTGTGGAGCTGCTCAATCAGGAGTTTCATCACGGCAGTCCCAGCTATCATGAGTTGCCGCGTCAGCGCGAGACGGTGGCGCAGTATCTATTACTGCTGCATCGCAGTGTTGTGTCGAGTTATGTGAGTCACGATTATCGCCGTGCCAATATCGTTGTGCGCCACAATATCAGCGATTCGGCACTGCTCAACCGCAACATCCGGGAGCTGAAAACGGCGGTGCAGGATATTGCCGGCAGCCGCGCGCGGGTCGCGGTGACAGGTGAAAACCTGATGATCAATGCGGCCACGGACAATCTGATGGTGGCGCAGGTGAAATCGCTGTTGGTGCTGGTGGTGGTGATCTTTTTGTTGATGTCGCTGCTCTTCACCTCTTTCAAGGGGGGATTGGTCTCCTTGTTGCCGACGCTGTTGCCGATTGTGATGATGTTCGGGCTGATGGGGTGGTGCGGTATTGCGCTTAATCCCGGTACGGCGATGGTGGCGGTGATTGCCATCGGTATCGCCATCGATGGCTCGATTCATCTCTTCAGCCGCTACAATGATTGCAGCCGGCAGTGTGGTGACGCACCCACCGCTGTGCGTGAAACGGTGCGTCAGGAGGCGATGCCGATGATCACCACGGCGATTGCGCTGGCGCTTGGTTTCGCCATTCTGCTCTTTTCTGACTTCGCGCTGATCGCCCAGTTTGGCGCCCTGTCGGCAGCGACCATGCTGTTTGCGTTATATGCCAATCTGCTGGTTACACCGATGGTGATGGCGCGGGTGCGGTTGGTCGGCTTGTATCAGATTCTGAGTATGACGCTGACCCGCGATGCGGTGAAAAACAGTCTGTTGTTCAATGGAATGAGCGATTATCAAGTGCGCAAGGCGATTCTTATTTCCGAAGCGCGCAGTTATGACGCCGGTGAATTGCTGGTTGAGCAGGGCAGTGTCGGGCGTAAGATGTTTCTGATTCTCTCGGGTGAGGTGGAGGTGGTGCGGCGCGTGCATGGCGAGCAAAAGCATCTGGTGAATTTGGCACCCGGTGAAGTCTTTGGCGAGATTGGTTACGTGCGCGAGGTTAAGCGGTCTGCCGATATTCGTGCGCTGACGCCGGTGGAGGTGATCTGCTTCGATCGTCAGCGGATGCGCGCCGATTTGAAGTTTTTCCCGCACATTGTGGCGAAGCTCAATTTCAATATCAGCCTGATCCTCGGTGCCCATCTGGAAGAGATTCAGACACGTCTGGAGGGGCAGTTGAGCGAGCGGGAAGCAGGTGGTTCGTAATGGCACAGCAATCGAAAAGCAAGGCGGCGCGAAAAACGGCAGCGTGGTATCAGCGCCATGCCAATGATCCGCACGTCAAACGGGCGCAGCGTGAGGGGAAACGTTCGCGGGCGGCATTCAAACTGACGGAGATTCTCGATCAGCAACAGCTGCGCGTGAAGCGCGGCAGTGTAGTGATCGATCTCGGTTGTGCGCCCGGCTCGTGGAGCGTGGAGCTGGCGCAGCGTGTGGGGCGCGAGGGGCTGGTGATCGGTATCGATCTGCTGCCGCTCGACCCGATCTCAGGGGTGACGCTGATTCAGGGAGATTTCAACACGCCCGCCGGTCAGCAGCAGCTGGCCGATGCACTGCAGGGGCGGGCGGTGGATCTGGTGGTCTCTGACATGGCGCCGGAGATGAGCGGTAACAAGTTGGTCGATCAGATGCGCATGATCGGGCTGAATGAGATGACATTGGCATTTGCCGGTCAGCATCTGCGCCTCGGCGGTGATCTGTTGATGAAGACTTTTATGGGTGAGGGCTACGACCAATTTCGTCGTCAGCTCGGGGCGACGTTTCAGCGCGTGAAAAATATCAAGCCAGCCGCCAGCCGCAAAAGTTCGGCGGAGTTTTTTCTGCTGGCGCGCCATTTCAAAGGGTGTGGCGACGATTGATTTGCCGTTTGGAGGATGTACCTTGCGCGTGACCAAGTTTCAGTATGTGACTGAATGGTGACCAAACAACAGAGCAGGAGCAGACCAAGATGAGTATCGAAGATCGTATTTCCGGATTCCGCACGCGCGCCGAGGATTTCACTGCGCGCCTCGATGCGCTGCGGAGGTCACTTTGACGTTGATGCCAAAGAGGAGGATCTGCGCGAGCTGAATGCGCGCATCGAAGATCCGACGCTGTGGGACAAGCCGGAGGCGGCACAGCACTTGATGCAGGAGCGGGCGCGCGTCGAGAAGTTGCTGAAAGATTACCAGCAGGCGGCGTCCGATCTCGATGATGCGACCACCCTCTTCGAGATGGGCGCGGAGGAGCAGGATCAGGAGTCGCAGCTGGAGGGGGTCGAGCTGCTCGATGCGGTGCAGACGCAGATCGAGGCGCTGGAGTTGGCGCAGATGCTCGGCGGCGAGACCGATATGGAGTCCGCCTTCCTCGATATCAATGCCGGCTCCGGTGGTACCGAGGCGCAGGATTGGGCGGAGATGCTGCTGCGCATGTATCTGCGCTGGGCCGAGCGCAAGGGTTTCAAAACTGAGCTGATGGAGTGCACCGCAGGCGAGGAGGCGGGGATCAAGTCGGCGACGGTGTCGATCAAGGGCGATTATGCCTATGGTTTTCTCAAGGCGGAGATCGGTGTGCACCGGCTGGTGCGCAAGTCGCCATTCGATTCGGGCAACCGCCGCCACACTTCGTTCGCCTCCGTTTTTGCCTTCCCCGATATTGACCGCGACATCGACATCGAGATCAATCCGGCCGATGTGCGGGTCGATACCTATCGCGCCTCCGGTGCCGGCGGCCAGCATGTCAACAAGACTGATTCGGCAGTGCGTATGACCCATATCCCGACCGGGGTGGTGGTGCAGTGCCAGAATGACCGTTCACAGCACAAAAACCGCGACGCCTGCTGGAAGATGCTCAAGGCGCGCCTCTACGAGCTGGAGATTGAGAAGCAGAAGGCCGAAAAGCAGGGCTTGGAGGAGACCAAGACCGATATTGGCTGGGGGCACCAGATCCGCTCCTATGTGCTGGATCAGTCGCGTATCAAAGACCTGCGCACCGGCATGGAGACCGGCAATACGCAGGCGTTTCTCGATGGCGATATCGATGCCTTTATTCAAGCGCAGTTGATGGGGATCAAGCGCGGTGACAGCGAGGCGGCGTAGTATATCTGTGCTGCGATAGCCGAGGTTAACTGTGCTTCGACCGCCACTGTTCGGCAATGGCGAGGCAGATGCGATTCATCTCTTCGGCGCGGGCGTGGCTGCCGGCTTCGTTGTAGCAGCGCAGCTCCGGCGCATTGCCGGATGGTCGCAGGTGGGCAATCTCTCCGCTGGCGAAGGTGATGCGCACACCATCGGTGTGATCGATGCCGGTCACGGCTCCGAATTGCTCTCCAAACAGCTGTTCGGCAGCAGCGATATTGGCACTGTGATCGCTGCTGTGTAGCGCCGACAGCTGTGCCTGACTCAATGATGTCGGGAAGTTTTTCAATCGTCCGCTGTAGGTGAAGCGCTGCGGTAGTGTCTCTATCAGTTGGCTGATTGGCAGGGACTTTTGTTTGGCCAGTAGCAGGATAGCCAGCGGAACAATGACTGCATCCCGGGTGGGCAGTGGATCGAGGCTGTGCCCATGCAGGGTGAGGGGGGTGGCGGTTAGAAAGCCTCCGTTCGCTTCATAGCCGACAACTGCATCATGGCCGGCTGCCAGCGCCTGTGCCATCGCCTCAATGACATAGGGTGAGCCGATGCGGGTGCGTTTGATCTGTTGAAACCAACCACACAGCTCCACAGCGCTATTGCAGCTCACCGGGGTGGCGATGACTTGCGCCTGAAGGTAGCGGGCGCAGAGGATGCCGGCGACATCACCGCGCAGCCAACAGCCATGCTCATCGCTGATGAGCGGGCGATCGCCATCACCGTCGGCTGAAATGATCGCGTCGAAATGGTGCGCTTCGCTCCACTGGCGAGCCAGTGCAACATCTTCATCGCGAATCGCTTCGGTATCGACTGGGATAAACGTTTCCGAGCGCCCCAGCGGTGTGACATCCGCACCGAGGTGACGAAAAATATCCACCAGCAGATCGCGGGCTACAGAGGAGTGTTGATAGACTCCGAGCTGGAAACCGCTGAGGGGTTGATCGGGGCAGCAGTCCGTGTAGCGCCTTTGGTAGTGTGTTGCCGCGGCAGGCTCAATCGGCGGCAGTGTGTATGGGGTGGCTGCTTGCCCGTTGTCGCCGAACATGTCGTCGGGAATCTTGACGCGCTGACTGGTGATATGCGCTTCATCGTCTTTGAGGATTTCGCCGTCAGGCCTGTAGAACTTGATGCCATTGCGATCGTCGGGGATGTGGCTACCGGTCACCATGATCGCAGCGATACCCTGCGCCATGGCGTAGGCGGCAACAGCCGGTGTCGGGATAAAGCCGCAGTTCAACGGCCGCAAGCCCGCCGCTTCGATGGCCATGGCAACAGCAGCCATGATGCGTGGTGTGCTGGGGCGGAAATCGCCGGCGATGGCTACAGTATCGCCATGGGCGACCATCTCCCGCTGCTGGAGCGATTGGAGGAAGGCGAGGGTGTAGGCGTAGCAGACGCGATCGCCCATGGCATCGGCCAATCCGCGTGCACCGCTGGTGCCGAATTTGACGCCGCTCTGCTGCATGAGTGTGCCAATTTGAATCTGTTCACCGCACATACGTTTACCACCCTTCGTCGATATAGGCATCTTCCGGCTCGGCTCGCAGCAGCGCCTTGGCGACAATCTCTTCTACCTCTTGAACGACATAGGCTTCGCCCGGCGCAATCAAGATGCAGCGCATTTGCTGCCCATTTTGCAGCGTCTGTTGCCCGAGATCTTTCTGTTTGAAGCCGTGTCCGAGCTCCAACATCGTGCCATATTGCGCCGTTAAAAAGCGCCCATCGCCGACATGAGCCAGCTGCTCTGCGCGATCGATCGGTTCACCCACGACGGTGAAATCACGCCGCCGCCCAACACCCAGATGGCCGACGGAGACCTCGCCTGTTGCCATGCCGGCGCGGAATATCAGTGCAGATCCATCGGCGCCCTTGAGCGCCAGTTTTTTCGCTCCAGCGAGGATTGCGATACCGGCCTTCGCAGCTTGGTTTTCGTGACATTTCAGGTCAAATGGGTGGTTGAAGACAATGATCATGCGGGCGCCGCTAACCTGTACGACATGGCCGCCAAAACTGCTGGCAATCTGATAGAAGAGATTGAAGCAGCGATTCAACAACGCAATGCAGTCGGCCTGCTCGTTGGTCTTCAGGTATCCCTCGAAGTCGATCATCTCAACGGCCAGGACACTGATCTCGCGAGTGATATGCTCATGGGTGCGAGTGAGCCGGTCATACTCATCGGCGACCAGCTGGGGCTTTTGATAGCCGCCATAGAGGTCAAATACCTTCTCGCGCTGCTCAAGGTTGGCGACCATCTTATTGAATTGATGAAATGCTTTGCCGAACTCGTTGCTGGTGTCGATCGGCAGCTGAACTGAAAAATCACCGCTGCCGACGCGCTTGGAGGCTTGCGCCAAATAGCGCAAACGGCGAACAATGCGCCCGCTCATCGCATAGACCAGTAGCGCGGCGATAAGCGCAGTGATGGCAGCCATGATCGTGAGCTGTTTTTTGATGCTTAAATCATAGGCATGCCACGCTTTGCCGGGGATCTTCATGAGCAGCGTGCCGAGGTAGGTGTTATTGTAGTTGACGCTGATCGCATACCAATTCGGTGCGCCTTCGATGGGTGTGGGTATCGCGGGCTTTGCATGATAATGATTGATTGTGTCGGGGGTCTCATGGGCGGTGAATGTGCTGCGCGACCCCTTGGCCCATTGCAGGACGACTTCCACCCCGTCTACCCTGTGACGGAACATCTTAATGAGGCTGCTCACCTCCGGTTCCGCTACAGAGACCATCGGCATTTTTAGTTCATCGGCCAATAGCGTGATCAACAGGGTTGCTTGGTCTGTCTCGCTCTGCTTCCATGCCTGTTTTTCGATATTGGCGATACTGATCATCATCACGATCGCCACCACAGCCACAATCAGGATGGTAGCGAGGCTCCAAAGCATGCGTAACGACATTTTATCTCCTGCAACTGTTATCGCCCGTTCGTGCAAACACTGGATGCGCAACCAAGGTCTGGGGAAACTATGGATTTTAGAGCGGACTGCAAGCGCGTGGCGCAGGTCGCAGTATGAGGTGGCAACAAACTCGTTGACGAACCGCATCGCCGACAGTACAAATCGCACCCCCGCAAAGATGCTCCCATCGTCTAGCGGTTAGGACGCTGGCCTCTCACGCCGGAAACAGGGGTTCGATTCCCCTTGGGAGTACCATTTCAACGTTTCACAACATCCCGTAAGAGCCTGTAAGCCCAGTGTTTGCAGGCTTTTTTCTTGGCACGCTGAACAGCAACGGTCTATGATGGCCGCGCAGGCACTGCAAAAGCCTATCGATTCAGGGGGTCTTTTGTGGGGTCTTTTTGCCAGACAGCCCTCCGCCTCTGCCTAAAGACCCCGTTCAATCCAAAAAAGACCCCCACCCTGTGAGGTGGTGTTATGGCTCTAACCGATGCGAAGCTGAAAGCGGCGAAGACCCCTGACGACAGGAAACAGGTTAAGCTGTTCGATGGCGGCGGTCTCTTTCTGTTGGTTACGGATAAAGGCGGTAAACGCTGGCGCTTCAAGTACCGCTACGACGTAAGCGTCAAACCAACAGGGGGTATGCCGCCGGCTAATTTTTCTTGAGCATTTCCACGTCAAAGTTGTAGGGCAGCAGCATTTTCCGCTGCTCATCGGTGGTGCAACGGGGGAGCTGTTCTAGGACGTAGGTCAGCCATTGGTTCAGCGGTAGTTTGTTGGCTTTGGCGGATTGTAGGAGTGAGTAGATGACGGCGCTGGCCTCCGCGCCGCTGGCACTGTTGCAGAAGAGCCAGTTCTTGCGGCCGATGACAAAGGGTTTGATCGAT
>Ga0256829_1003538_pt1 | contig 10754 bp, 9 predicted proteins | sample 131447metaG_FD_185979 | JGI IMG/M metagenome (GOLD analysis project Ga0256829, IMG submission 185979) | Hydrothermal vent microbial communities from Lau Basin, Pacific Ocean - 131-447 | ecosystem: Environmental > Aquatic > Marine > Hydrothermal vents | place: Pacific Ocean: Lau Basin | collected...
CGGTTATCGATGCGGCCGTAAAAAAGGCATACAAATCTAAGCGTGAGATTGCGTGGTATGAGGTTTATGCCGGGCAAAAATGTTTTGATAAGTTTGGAAAGTGGCTTATACAAGACACTCTCGATGCTTTCAGTCATTATATTGTAGGCATAAAAGGACCGCTTACCACACCAATCGGAGGCGGATTCAGAAGCCTCAATGTTACGTTGAGACAAACCCTTGATCTTTATGCATGCATAAGGCCTGTAAAATATTATGAAGGCGCTCCCAGCCCTATGAAAGATCCTCAGAAAATCGATATGATCATTTACAGGGAAAATACCGAGGATGTTTATGCAGGAATCGAATGGAAAATGGGAACACCGGCGGTAAGAAAGCTGATCGATTTTCTCAACAAGGAAATGGAGAATGAGACGCATCGGAAAATTCCTTTTGATTCCGGAATTGGCATAAAACCGATAAGTGAGTTTGCATCAAAACGAATAATGGAGCATGCAATCTGGTATGCAGCTACATTTGGAAGAAAAAGTATAACCATAATGCATAAAGGAAATATAATGAAATACACCGAGGGTGCTTTCAAAAATTGGTGTTATGAGGCTGCCGCCGCTCATCCGGATCTGTGTATAACCGAAGAAGCGCTATACTCACAGTATGCCGGAAGGTTGCCTGAGGGAAAAATTCTCATAAAAGACAGAATTGCCGACAGTATGTTTCAGCAGATACACACAAGGCCTGAAGAATATGATATCATTGTGACGCCGAATCTGAACGGAGATTATATATCCGATGCGGCGGTTTCGCTGGTTGGAGGACTTGGAATAGGACCCGGATCAAATATCGGCGATGTTATAGGAGTTTTTGAAGCAACCCATGGAACCGCTCCAAAGTACACAAATATGGATAAGATAAATCCCGGTTCTCTTATATTATCAGGTGCTATGATGCTTGATTATATGGGATGGACAGAAGCTGCCGAGCTAATCAGGAAGGGGCTGGTCAAAACCATAGCCAACAAAACGGTTACATACGATTTTGCACGCCAGATGCCCGGATCAACAGAGATAAAATGTTCCGAATACGGTAAAAAGATTATAGAGAATATGTAGGAGTATTTAAATGAGCGAACCTTTAAACAAACCTCCGGTAAAGATTGACCTGTATCTTTGCAAGGGATGTTCCTTATGCGTTGATGTATGCCCAAAAAATGTTCTTGAAATGGTCAACAATCCGTCTGTATGGTATGGAACGGTTGCTGAGGTAAAAAGACCGGAGGATTGCATACGCTGTTTCCAGTGCGAGAATGCGTGTCCCGATTTCTCTATTCGTGTTGTCGATAGAGGAGTTGAGCTCATCTTCAAAAGCAGCACCGGCGAAGAAATCACAAAATCAAAATAGGAGAGGCTTTAATGAAAAGAACTGTTGTTGCCAACGGCAACGAGATGGTTGTTGAGGGGGCAATTGATGCCGGGTGCCGGTTTTTTGCCGGCTATCCGATTACCCCATCTTCAGAGATAGCAGAAGGAATGGCAAAGAGACTTCCTAAAATAGGAGGAGTGTTCCTCCAGATGGAAGATGAGATTGCAAGTGTGGCTTGCGCTATTGGAGGATCGCTGGGTGGAAAAAAATCGATGACCGCAAGCTCAGGTCCTGGAATCTCACTGAAACAGGAAGGAATAGGTCTTGCTTGCATGGCAGAGATTCCTTTGGTAATTATAAATGTTATGCGAGGCGGTCCGAGCACCGGGCTTCCGACAAGAATTGCTCAGGCTGATGTTATGCAGGCTAGGTGGGGAACTCATGGCGACCATCCTGTAGTTGCAATTTGTCCTGCAACCGTGAAAGAATGTTATACCGAAACAATAAGGGCTTTTAATATAGCCGAAGAGCTCAGAACACCTGTGTATGTTTTGACAGATGCATTTTTGGCTCATCTATCCGAAAAGGTGGAATTGCCTGACGGGAAAGAATTGAAGATTGTAAACAGAAAAAGACCGTCAGTTAAACCTGAGGATTATTATCCGTATGATACCGGTTTTGGAGATGTGCCTCCGATTGCAGATTATTTCAGCGGATACAGATTTCATGTTACAGGTTTAAATCATGACAAAACCGGATTTCCGGATATAAATCCGGTGCTTCAGGAATCAGAAGAGGAGAGATTGATAAACAAGGTTCTCAGGCGTCAGGAAAAGATAGCCACTTATGAAAATTATAAGATTGAGGATGCTGATATTGTGATTGTCGCATACGGCAGCAACGCCTTGGGCGCAAAGGAGGCGGTTGATTCAGCAAGAAAGGCAGGAATAAAAGCCGGGCTCTTCAGACCTATAACAATATGGCCGTTTCCTTCAATCGCTCTGCAACAGGTTGCTGCTTCCGCAAAACATATAATCGTGACAGAGGTAAATCTGGGTCAGATGGTTTATGAGATTGAGCGGATAATACTTGGCGGGCGTGCTGTGACAGAGATAAAAAACGGCAATTTGATATTTGATACGAGACATCCCAGAAGCAGTGCAGATCTTACAACCGTGCTGCAGGCAAACGGTACACCTATAAGACCGAATCAGATCCTCTCCCGCATTAAGGAGGTCGCATAATGGCTGTGGAATATGAAAAATATCTGAGAATGGATAAATTCCCGCACTACTGGTGCCCCGGATGCGGAAACGGTGTTGTGCTGAAGGCGTTTATTCAGGCAGTTGACGAGCTTGGCTGGAGTAATAACGATATAGGTATGGTAACCGGAATCGGGTGCTCGAGCAGAGCTTCAGGATATGTTGATTTTAACACTATGCATACAATACATGGCAGAGCGCTTGCGGTTGCAACCGGTATAAAGATGTCAAATCCGGATAAGCATGTAGTTGTTATTGCCGGCGACGGAGATGCCTCTGCAATTGGCGGAAATCATCTTATCCATGCATGCAGAAGAAATATCGATATAACCTTAATCATAATAAATAACTGGATTTACGGAATGACCGGAGGGCAATATTCTCCCACAACTCCAACCGGAAGCATTGCTGCAACCATGCCTTACGGAAATGCAGATCCGGATTTTGATCTTGTTAACCTTACAATAGGTGCAGGTGCTACATTTGTGGCAAGAAGCAGTGTAGCTGAACCGGTTATGCTAAAAAATTATATAAAGAAGGCGCTTGCTCATAAAGGCTTCAGTGTCATTGATGCGTTTTCAAATTGCCATATTCAATGGGGTAGAAAAAACAGATTCGGAGATCCTGTAAAACTCGTAAAGCATATAAAATCTGTTACCGTTTCATCAGCGAAGGCAAAAAGAATGAATCCGGATGAGCTGAAAGGTCTGTTTGTTACGGGCATTCTTTATGAGAATAACGAAAAGAAGGAATACACCGAAAGCTATTTTGATATGGTTAAACGTGCCCAAGCGAAGGGAGGCAAGTGATGCGCTACGAAATGAGATTTTCCGGCGTAGGCGGACAGGGTAATATGCTTGCCGCAATGATTGTATCAGAGGCTGCCATCTATTTTGGGAACAAGCATGCCTGCTATGTTCCTACCTACACCTCTCAGGTCAGAGGAGGCCCGACAAAAGCTGATATTATAATAAGCGATGCGCCGATACTGTATTCGGAGGCAAACAATATCGACTATTTTATGTCTCTTCACCCGAAAACCTATAAAATGTATAAATCGGACAGTAAACAGGGGAGCATAATAGTTGTTGATATGAACATGGTTCAGGTTACTGAGGAGGATAAAAAGAATTTCAGGGTGTATGAATTGCCGATTGTTGAAACAGCCCGCAATAAGGTTGGTAATGTTATTACCGCAAATATTGTAAGTCTGGGAATAACCGCAAAGCTGATTGATGCGGTATCAGAAGAAGGGCTACTTAAAGCGGTGGAAAGACGTGTCCCGCCGAAATTCCTCGAACTGAACAGGAAGGCATTTGAAATAGGAATGTCGCTGGTAAAATAAGATATCTTCACTTTGTAGTTATGCGGCGTTCAAATATACTTGAGCGTCGCAACTACCAACGAATAATTATTCTTTTATATAGATGATAGAATCGATTCATTCTCTTATTCAACTGCTTCTTCCATACGGATACATAGGCATCTTTTTGATGATGTTTCTGGAAAGCAGTTTTATTCCGTTTCCAAGTGAGCTCGTTATGCCACCAGCAGGGTTTTTGGCAGCTTCAGGAGAGTTAAATCTGTGGCTGTCAATTTTTTCAGGCACGGCAGGTTCTGTAACAGGGGCTCTTTTCAACTATGCAATATCGGCTAAACTCGGAAGACCGTTTTTAATAAAGTATGGTCATTATGTAGGTTTCAAAACAGCTCATCTTGTTAAATCGGAAAGATTTTTTGATAAATACGGAACAGTAGGAACATTTATCGGCAGATTGCTTCCTGTAATAAGGCAGTATATCTCAATTCCTGCGGGTATATCGAAAATGAATCTGATAAATTTTATCGTCGCCACAGGTACCGGAGCCGGATTATGGGTAAGTTTTCTTGCAGGCATCGGATATATCTTAAAATCGCACTGGAAAAATGTGATCGAGAACATTAACATTATACTACTTGCGATAACAGCGCTCTTTTTTGCTTTTCTGATGATATATTTATTGATAAAAAGACTTAATAAAGGAAAATAAAAAAATGAAAGATATACAGAGCAGCAAAGATACAAGAAATATAAAAATAGACCAGGTTGGCATAAGAGGAATCAGGTATCCCATTACGCTTCTTGACAAACAGAACAGCACGCAGCACTCTATAGCATCAATCAATATGTATGTTTCCCTTCCCGAATCGTTTAAGGGAACTCATATGAGCCGCTTCCTGGAGATACTCAACGAATCTCACCATGACATAAGTCACCGAAAAATTAAACAGATGCTTAAGAAAATAAAAAACAAACTGTCGGCAAGGCAGGCGTATATAGAACTGTTTTTTCCCTATTTTCTTGAGAAATCCGCTCCTGTTTCCGGACGAAAATCTCTTATGAGTTACGATTGTGCCATTTTTGCCAAAAGCGGCAGTGATACAAAAATTGATATTCAGGTAAAGGTGCCGGTAACAACACTTTGCCCCTGTTCAAAGGCAATAAGTGAAAAAGGAGCTCACAATCAAAGAGGGTTTGTAACAATAAGGGTTTCTCTTGCAAAATTTGTGTGGATAGAGGATCTTATACAGTTAGCGGAAAAATCTGCAAGTTGCCAGATCTGGCCACTTTTAAAGCGTCCTGATGAAAAATATGTAACCGAAACTGCATATGATAATCCGATGTTTGTCGAGGATATCGTAAGAGATATTGCAAAGTCGCTCGCTATAGATAAGCGTATCGACTCATTCAGAGTAGAAGCTGAAAATATGGAAAGCGTTCATACACATAATGCGTATGCATTGATAAAAAAGGGGGCGCTATAAAATCGCTCTCCATTTGGTTCCGTTTGGAGTATCCTCAAGCATTATCCCTTTTTTCAGCAACAGTTCCCTTATTCTATCAGCTTCTTTGAAATTTCTTTCTTTTCTTGCACGTTCTCTTTTTTTTATCAAACCATCTATATCAATATTAACTTTTGCGCTGTGAAACCAATCGTCCGGATTCATACGCAAAATACCTAACACCTCAGAGCAAAAATTTGCCACTTCGTCAAAACATTGCCTGTCTTTTTCGTTGAATATGCCTGATTCAATAAAGTTGTTTGCCTCTCTGAATAAATCGAAGATTATACCTAATGCAGCCGGTGTATTCAGATCATCTGATATGGCGCCGAGAATATCGTTGATATTTACGCTAAAATGACATTCGTTTCCCGCTGTAAGTCTGTGCTGCTTTACTCTTTCCAACGTTCCGTATAATCTGTCCAGAGCCTTTTTGGCTTTTCTTACCTCATCCCAACTGAATCTGAGCGGCGATCTGTATTTTGTAGAAATAAGAAAATAGCGTAACTGTTCTGCAGGAATCAGCCTTAACACATCTTTAATTGTCCAGAAATTTTTTAGAGACTTGCTCATCTTTTCCTCACCTGTTACGACAAAACCGTTGTGAATCCAGAATCTGCAAAACGGCCTTCCTGTGGCTGCTTCACTTTGAGCAATCTCGTTTTCATGATGGGGAAAAATAAGGTCCTCTCCCCCTCCGTGTATATCAAGTGTAGGACCTAAGAGAGCCGTTGACATTGCCGAGCATTCTATATGCCAGCCGGGTCTTCCTTCCGACCAGGGGCTTATCCAACTCGGCTCTCCCGGCTTTGATTTTTTCCAAAGGACAAAATCCATAGGATGACGCTTTTTATCGTTAACCTCAACCCGGCTTCCGGCTTCAAGTTCTTCAATATTTTTACCGGAAAGTTTTCCGTAAGACCTGAATTTTTTTATGTCAAAAAAGAGGTCTCCTTCAACGTTATAGGCAAATCCTTTCTCCTCAAGCGTCCTGCACATCCGAATTATTTCGTCAATCATCTCCGTTGCTCTTGGTGTATAGCTCGGAGTTTTTATAAAAAGTGCATCGGCATCTTCGTTGTAACTATTTATGTATCTTTCGGCAATGCTTTTTGTATCCGTTTTCTCTTCGTTTGCCTTATTTATTATTTTGTCATCGATATCGGTAAAATTTTTTACAAAAATCACCTTATATCCGTTGTATTCAAGCAGCCTTCTTAAAACGTCAAAAACAACCGCACTTCTTGCATGACCGATATGGCAATCATCATACACGGTAACACCGCAAACATAGATTCGCACTTTGTTACCGTCTGTGGGACGAAACTCTTCCTTTCTGCGCGTTAAATCATTATAAAACTGTAACAATTCTACCTCTTTTATATAAAATTATAACAAAAGGTTATAAAATCAGTTTCTTATTATGTAGTTGCCAGGCTCATATTCGCGATAAAGTTCGGTAATAGTTATACCGATAAGATTGTCATTCTGGCTTGTTATTATTCCTGAAGCAACTTTTTGTCCACTGTTTTTATCAATCAAATTCACAACACTACCCAACCGATTTTCTCCGTTTTTTATTCTGCCCCATAGCGTTGAGCCTGTAAATATGGAAAGATATCTGTTACCAAGAATCGAAATTCTTTGAGCTTTCACCGGTTGTTTAATAATCGGTATCGGTTTTCTGATACCCGGAACAAAATAGATTCCTTCTCCAATCTCATCAAATAGCTCAACAGCAACAGCTTTATCTTTGGCAACAACCCTGGCATATCCTACAGGCAAAGCAACCGTAACACCGTTTTCAATTCTCTTTCTTATCAATGTTATAATTTCGCCTTTTTTGAGTTTTTTATATGGCTCAAGTTTTAGTAATTGAGCTGAAAGGGAAAGATTCTCATCCGGCTCAACTGAGCCTGCAACCTTTTTGAGGATAAACTCTGATCGCCTGGTATAAAAATAGCTGTAATGTTTAAGTTCCTTAGCATTTTCCGGTGCATTTTCAATGATAATTTTTCTGTTAAGCAGAAGAAACTCATCAGGAAATATGAGATTCGGATTATATACCTTTTTGTTTTTTTTATAAAGACTGCGCCATTTATACGGATTGCCGTAGTATCGCTTCGATATATCCCACATTGTATCGCCTTTGTTGATTTTATAATAGTAGTTGGTTTCGATAGCTTTATTTGCGGAAAAAGCGAATTGCGATGTCAGTGCAATAAAACCGGCGGATAAGAAAATTTTTATAAAAACTTTCACCTTATGCCTCCTTTTTGAGAATAAGAATAGCTCATAGTTCGAGCATAACAAAAAGACTAACTCTGTCAAGTGCACCTTGAGAATGTACAAGCTTTAGTTCGTTACTACTGTTGCAAGACAAGTAGTCTTTTAGTTTGCTCAGGCATTGAAGCCCTGCAAGGCTCTCAAACTCAGATACTGTGAATTCCACGTATTGATATTTTGATAAACTTTACCTTAAGGCTGCTTCTACGGCAATGACTCTGTTTCCGTCACTGCGGCCCGGCATTTTGTTTTGCAAAAAAAATGTACCAGAAGCAGTCTCATCAGTCTCATATAGAAATGTAAAAAGTCGCTGCTGGAGGGTATAAACAAGAGTGTTTTTCCAATTTAGATTTGCTTATGCAAATATAAAGGTGGGGCAAGCTCCAGCAGCGACAACGGGTGAAGGTTTCTTCGCATCTATCGTGTTGTTGACTTCGTTGACTTAATCGTCAAAACACTACATAACAAGCTAACATCCCATCTCCGGAGGCTCATCGCTATCATCATTGCTAACAGATATTATACTTAAAATTTTCCCGCCTTTATCAACTGTTACTTTATATTGATTCCCATCTTTCTGAACTATAAGAATCGTATTTCCGCTTTTATCGATTTTAACCGAGACATATTTTACAATTCCAAGTTTCTTTTCGATATCGCTTTTAACGGTCTTAGGGATACTATTTTCTATATTTCGGGCAGCTAAGGTAGAAGGATAACCCAAAGCCGCAAAAAGCAAAAGGCTAAAGCATAACGAACAATATCCTGCAAATCTTTTAAAATAGAAAAACGATTTCATTCTGCTTTGCTCTCCTTGAACAGCTCAGGAAGCCCAAAAAGGGCTTCCTGCAAGCTGCGGGGCTATAACCAAGCGCGTTAAACGCGCTCCAATTTTACATAAGAATCGTAAAATACCGCAGATCCTCCTATAAGATCTTCCAGAGTAGAGTTTTTCAGCACAGGATCAGGCATCATAACCGCGTTTGGACATAATCCTCCGGCTCTGACCCTTTCCCCACGAACAACAGCTCCGTCTATAGTTACATCATTTGATCCATATGCCCAATGACCATAATGCCAGGATACACATACAACTCCTGGACGCATTCCTTCTCTTGCTTCTATCTTTCCTACAACCGGCTTTGTCATACCGTTTTTCAGATCATAAATTCCATTTTTGTTTGAAGCAGAGACAAGTTTAACTACATCCCCATCCTTGAAACCAAGTTGCGATGCGGTAGATCTGTTTATGATAACCTTGTTTTCCGGCAACACAGCCTGAAGCCAGTAGTCGCTTGCAAATGTTCTGGACTGACCGCCTGTAATCTCTTTAAAGGTAATAAGGCGCAGAGGATATGCCGCCGTTTTCTCTATTGCCTTTCCGTCAAAACCTCTTGTAGGTTCAGCAAGACCTATACCACTGAAGCGTTTTCCGGTATAAGAATGTATCGTTGATGCTATTGGCTCAACATATATATTAAACATTCCTCCGAATTTATGAGGCAATTTTGCGCCGCTATTCATATATTTATCAAAATCCTCACCTCTGGAGCCGCGATTGAGAACATAGACGGTTTTCTTAAACCAGTTTCTCCCGCTCGAATCGGTGAGTGCCTTTTGCCATTTCTGCATATCGAAGACTGCGCCGCTCAAATGTCTTCTTGCCTGTTCGAACACCGCAAGTTCTCTGCTGTCCGCATCAGGCACGCTGTCACCAGGCTTATCTCCTGCTGCTATGTTAGCTGCCAGTTTCAGATAAAAATCTTCCACTCTGGTAAAGTCCATCCCAGGACCAAACCCGTTTTTGCCAAAACCAGGAAGATTCATCTTTTCCGCAATTGCCATAAGCAGTGTTTCAAGCCCTGCATAACCTTTTTCGCCAAAAACCGTTACTTCTTCGGTTAAAGGTTCAACGGTAGGCTGCCTGATTTTGGAATGTTTAACCGGAGAAACAGGGGTTGTGTGTGGTGTTCCCCAGCGCTCCCATACGGCATAATCAGGGAAGATATAATCCGCATACATCGATGTCTCGCCAATAACAATATCGCATGAAATATGAAGCGGAATTGCCTTAAAATCAGTCAATGCGTTTATCATTCTATCACCTGCAGGCACCGACAATACAGGGGTTCCTTTAATTGTAAGAAGAGCTTTTATGTTGTAGGGATAGCCGTCTTGAGCGGAAGGAATTATCTCTTGATATACATTTCCGGTATGCGGAAACCACGGTCTTTTGGCAGGATATCCGTTTTGCCTGTAAAGGGTACTGTCCTCATAATTGGAGCCTTCCCTGGTCAATTTATGACCAAAAGAGGCAAGTTTACCCGGGAACAGTCCTTTCTTAAAGTTAAAAGGCTGAGCTTTTTTACTTCCGTCCTCATGCCAATGACCGCCTCCTTTCGAAAGTCCTCCTTTCCAGTCTGCATTGCCCATCAATATATTGAGCGTTATAACAGCCTGCCCATTGTAGTAGCCTGAGGTGTGCTGCACTGTACCTCTATACATATCCGCAACGGATTTTTTACCATGCTTTACAAATTCAGTGGTTAATTCCACAATATCATCTGCCGCAACCCCTGCCTCATCAGCCCATTCCTGCAACGACTTACCGAAAGCGTACTCTTTCAAAAGTCTGAATGCCGTTTTGACCTTTATACCGTTTATACTTCCCTCATAGAACAGATCGCCTTCTGCCGGATTGGCAATATCGTTGGGAAAGAACGGAACGGGTTTGCCGTCTTTGATTGCAACAAACTGATCTTTTGTGCCAAGTCCAATTTCCGATGCCCTCAACAGTTTGCCGGGACCATCTTTTTCAATCTTTACAAGTGCGGTGGCATTTGACCATGTGGTTTCACCATCTTGCAGGGCAGCGGCTTTATTGGAATTGGTTAAGTAGCGTTTGTCGTATTTTCCATTCTCAATCATCCATCTAATCATACCGTAGATAAGAAATGCATCTTTGCCCGGTTTTACAGGAACCCATTTCCACGCCTTCGAAGCGGTTTTTGAAAAACGAGGATC
>Ga0256829_1003539_pt1 | contig 10753 bp, 13 predicted proteins | sample 131447metaG_FD_185979 | JGI IMG/M metagenome (GOLD analysis project Ga0256829, IMG submission 185979) | Hydrothermal vent microbial communities from Lau Basin, Pacific Ocean - 131-447 | ecosystem: Environmental > Aquatic > Marine > Hydrothermal vents | place: Pacific Ocean: Lau Basin | collected...
AAAAAAAGCAAAAAGCGCTTGAACTTGCCCTAAAACAGGTTGAAAAGCAGTTTGGAAAAGGTTCTTTGGTAAAACTTAGTGAAAAAGATATTGAGCCTATAGCTTCTATTGCTACAGGAAGTTTCGGACTTGATTTAGCTCTTGGAATAGGCGGTGTGCCAAAAGGAAGAATTACAGAAATTTATGGACCTGAAAGCAGTGGTAAAACAACACTTGCTCTTTCTATTATAGCCGAAGCTCAAAAACAAGGCGGAGTGGCTGCTTTTATTGATGCAGAACACGCATTTGACCCTATTTATGCAAAGCATATAGGAGTTGATATTGATAATTTGTATGTATCACAACCCGATTACGGAGAACAGGCTCTTGAAATTGTAGAAACGCTTGCTAGAAGCGGAGCTGTTGATATTATTGTTGTGGATTCGGTAGCCGCTCTTACTCCAAAAGCTGAGATTGAAGGAAATATGGGGGATGCACAAGTAGGAACTCAGGCAAGACTTATGAGTCAGGCTCTAAGAAAGCTTACAGCAGCTATCCATAAAATGAATGCAACAGTTATATTTATTAACCAAATCAGAATGAAAATAGGAATGATGGGTTATGGCTCTCCTGAGACAACAACAGGAGGGAATGCGCTTAAATTTTATTCATCAGTAAGAATTGATGTTAGAAGAATTGCAACTTTAAAACAAAGTGATAAAGAAGTCGGTAACAGAACAAAAGCAAAAGTGGTCAAAAATAAAGTGGCACCTCCGTTTAGAATAGCGGAATTTGATATAATGTTCGGTAAAGGAATTAGCAGAGAAGGGGAGCTTATAGATTACGGTGTTAAGCTTGATATCGTAGATAAAGCTGGGGCTTGGTTTAGCTACGGTGCTACAAGACTTGGACAGGGTAAAGAAAAAGCAAAAGATTATCTAAAAGAAAATCCTGAAATAGCAAAAGAGATTGAACAAAAAATTAAAGAATCTCTTGGTGTTGAGCTTTCAACAATGATAGAAGCAATAGAAAAAGAAGAAAACGAAAACGAAGGAGAATAAAATGATAGTAATTGAAAACATTTATGCAGATGAAGTTTTAGATTCAAGAGGTAATCCGACAGTTAGAGCCACAGTTGAACTTAGTGATGGAAGTATTGGTGAAGCTATTGTTCCAAGTGGGGCTAGTACAGGTATAAATGAAGCTTTGGAACTTAGAGACGGGGATAAAAGATTTGGCGGAAAAGGTGTTTTAAAAGCTTGTGAAAATGTAAATTCTTTAATAGCAAACGAGCTTATTGGAATGAGTCCGTTTGACCAGGCTGAAATTGATAATACAATGATTGAGCTTGACGGAACTGAAAATAAATCAAAACTTGGGGCAAATGCAATTCTCGGAGTTAGTATGGCTGTTGCAAGAGCTGCGGCTGCGGCGCTTGATTTACCTTTATACAGATATTTTGGAGGAAGTAATGCTTTAGTTATGCCAGCTCCAATGCTAAATATCATTAACGGCGGGGCTCACGCGGATAATGATGTTGATTTGCAAGAATATATGATTATGCCAAACGGATTTGATAATTTTGAAGATGCTCTTAGGGCTGCTAGTGAAATTTATCATACGCTTAAAAAACTTCTTGAAAAAGACGGACATCCTACAGCGCTTGGGGATGAAGGTGGATTTGCACCGAACTTCAAAAACAACGAAGAGCCTATAGAATATATTTTAAATGCAATTAAAGAAGCCGGATATAAACCGGGAGTTGAGGTTTCTATCGCACTTGACGCTGCAAGCAGTGAATTTTATAAAGACGGAAAATATGTCTTAGCAGGTGAAGGTAAAAGTTTAAATGCTGAAGAAATGGTTGAATTTTATGAAAATCTTATAAATAAATATCCAATCGTTTCACTTGAAGATGGTTTAGCCGAAGAAGACTGGGAAGGTTGGAAACTATTAACTGAAAAACTTGGTAATAAAGTTCAACTTGTAGGAGATGATGTTTTTGTTACAAATAAAAAACTTCTAAAAAAAGGGATTGAGCTTGGCGTTGCAAATTCAATTTTGATTAAACTTAATCAAATAGGAACAGTAAGTGAAACTATGCAAACAATGAGACTGGCTTACAAAAATGGGTATACCTGTGTTGTCAGTCACAGAAGCGGTGAGAGTGAAGATGCTTTTATTGCGGATTTGGCTGTTGCTATGAATGCCGGACAAATCAAAACAGGAGCACCTGCAAGAGGAGAAAGAACAGCCAAATATAATAGACTTCTTCAAATAAACAGAAGTATGGCAGGGGCTGAATTCATAGGTAAAGAATTATTTTAATTTTTCTTTGCCATGATTGATTATGATAGTTTAGTAAAAAAACCAAAAATTGATTGGAAAATAGTTTTGGTTGGTATTGTTGCTTTAATACTTGTTGTTTATACGATTAATTTGATGCTTTTTAGTAAAAGTTCTTTTTCAAAAATGCTTGATTTAAACAGTGAATTAAAAGTATTAAATAAAAGAGTGGTTTTATTGAAAAAGAAAAATCAAATACTTCAAAAAGAGTATTTTGAGCTTAAAGAACTGGAGGGAAATTGAAATTTATATTTTTGTTAATTCCTTTATTTTTATTTGCAAGGATTAATCCATTTGAACCTGTTTTAACACCAAATGAAACTAATATTACAAAATTTTCTTTTTTTAATAAAGTTAAAGTGAAATTGCCGAGTAATGCTAGAATTTTAAAAAAAGTTATTTTTGTTTATGAAACATTAGAAAGTGATATTAAACAAAAAGAGATTAAAATTAATAAAAATATAGATTTTCATTATCCGTTTATTATTTCCCAAAAAAAAGAGAAATTCCAAATAAAAATACTTAATTTTCCAATTTTCAGAATGTATATTAAAAATTATAAAATTTTCATTAAAACGAAAAATATTTTAATAAGAAATTTTTTCTTGGCTGAACCTTTTAGGCTGGTGCTTGATTTTAAAAGTGGTAATTTAAACTTTTTAACAATTTCTAAATTAATTAAACATTTGTTTGTTAAAAAAGTTGTTTTAGGAGCACACATCGGATTTTATCGAATAGTTATATATTTTGATACAAAATATGCATATAAAATAAAAAAAGACCCTGAAGGAATTTTAATTGAACTTAAATAATATTATTTTAACAGGTTTTATGGGAAGTGGGAAAAGTACTATTGGTAGAATCTTGGCAAAAGAAACAAAGAGTTATTTTTTGGATACAGATATTTTAATAGAAACTTTTGAAAATATGCAAATAAGAGATATTTTTGAAAAATTTGGAGAAGATGAATTTAGAAAAATGGAGAAAAGATGTTTTGAATGGATTAAAAAAGATGTTAAAAATACTGTTATTTCTGTTGGAGGAGGATTCCCTGTATTTATTCCTGAGATAGAAGAAGCCGGGAAGGTTATATATCTTAAAGTTTCTTTTGAAGATATTCTAAAAAGAATGAATGAAAAAGAACTTTCTAAAAGACCTCTTTTTAAAGATAAATCAAAAGCAAAAGAACTTTTTAATAAAAGAGATAAAATATATTCAAAATTAGCCGATTATATTATTGAAAACAGAGATTTAAATAAAACTATTCAAAAAATAAAGGAAATAGTATGCAAGTAAATAACAGTGCAAGTACTTTAAAATTAGCTATTCAAACAGATATTTTAAAAAAAAGTGAAGATGTTGTGCAAAATCAAATTGGATATATTTTAGAAAAAAATTTAGGTAATCCAAAAGAGATGGAACAAAAAGTGGCTGAGGCTACAGGAAAGGGTATTAATTTAAATATACAAGGATGAAAGAGTTAAAAGAATTTTATTTAAAAAGAGCTGGTTTTATCAATCAATATTTTAATGAAAATATTGATTTTACTAATGTTTTTGACACATATTTAAATGAAAAAGCAGATAATCTAATAATGATAATAGGCGAAGCCCCAGGGGCTAATGAAGTAAGGCTTAAAGAGCCTTTTGTAGGAAAAGCAGGGGAGAATTTAAATTATTTAATAAATCTTAGCGGACTTGATAGAAAGAAAGATTTTTTAATAACAAACGCTTTTCCGTTTAGAACATATGAAGGTAATAAAAACAGAACTCCAAAAGCAAAAGAGTTAAAAATCGGAGCAGAATTGCTTAAGAAAGAGATAAAAATTGTAAAACCTTGTCTTATTTTACTTCTTGGAAATTCAGCTATAAAAGCTTTTAGTTATGTATGTAAAGAAATTAAAAATCTAAAAAAATGCGGTGTTTATGATGTTTGCGGGTTAAAAGTTGGAGTTTGTTTTCATCCATCTCCCTTAGCATTTAACAGAAAAGATATAAGAAAATCTCTTGAAAATTTTTTTAGAGGATTAAATTCCAATGGCAGATGATTTAGAAAAAACCGAAGAACCCACCTCCAAAAAAATTGAAGATGCAAGAAAAGAGGGTAATGTTGCCAAATCAATGGAGTTTAGCGGTTTTGTTGTTTTGTTTATTTCTGCACTTATAATTATTTTTTATCTGAAATATGTTTCTATTGATTTGGAAAAATATTTTGCTTTTATAGCTTCTTTGATAGGCAGGGAACTTACAAAAAATTTAGTTTATCAGATTGTAATAAAAAGTTTTTTGGCTTTTATTATTATTTTAGCACCTATTATGTTTACCATAATGATATCAGGGGTTTTAGCAAATGTTTTTCAAACAGGATTTTTATTTACTACAAAGCCTATTATGCCAAAGCTTGAAAAAATAAATCCTATAAAAGGTCTTAAAAGAATTTTTTCTGCTAAGACAATAATAGAGGGGATTAAAATGACCTTAAAAGTTGCAGTTGCTTTTGGGGTTGGGTATTATCTTTTTTTAGGATTTTTGAATGAAATTCCAAAACTTGCTTTAATGACTATTTTTGAGCAGATAAGATGGTTTTCACAAAAGGCTATTATTTTGATTTTTTCTATGATGGCTGTGTTTTTAGTGTTTGCTTTAATTGATTTTATTTATCAAAGATATAGTTATAAAAAATCTCTTAGAATGAGTAAACAGGAAATTAAAGATGAATTTAAGCAAACAGAAGGAAATCCTGAAATCAAAGCAAAAATAAGACAGCTTCAAAGAGAAATGAGCAAAAAAAGAATGATGGCAGAAGTTCCAAAAGCAGATGTCGTTATTACAAATCCTACCCATTATGCCGTGGCAATCAGATATGACAAAGAAAAAGAAGAAGCTCCAAGGGTTATTGCAAAAGGGATTGATAATCTGGCTCTTAAAATAAAAGAGATAGCAAGGGAAGCCGGAGTTATGATTGTGGAAAACAGACCTCTTGCAAGAGAACTTTATAAATCGGTTGAAATTGAAGAGATTATCCCTCCTAAACTTTATCAGGCGGTTGCGGAGGTTTTGGCTTTTGTTTATAAAGCAAAAAGAGGCTAAATTAAAAAAGTTTCACGGTGAATTAATATGAAATATGATAAAATTTTATCAAAAAGGTTTTTGATGAAAAAATTATTTCAAGAAGTATGGGAAAAGATAAAAAAGAGTAACAATATAGTTTTAATAGCTCATGTAAATCCTGATGGGGATGCGCTTGGAAGCTCTCTTAGTTTATATCCTATTTTAAAAAAAATGGGTAAAAAGGTAAGTGTTTTTAATGTAACTAAACCGCTTCCGATGTATCTTGATTTTTTACCTAATTTTGAAAAAGTGGTTAATAAGCTTCCTAAGAAAATAGATTTGATGATTAGTTTTGACTGTGGGAGTTTTGACAGACTTGGAATTGAAGAAAAACCTTCTTTTTTAATTAATATAGACCACCATATTTCAAATACAAAATATGGGGATATAAATATAATTGATGCAAATGCGGCGTCTTCTTCACAGGTTGTTTATAATATGTTAAAAACAAATAATATTGAAATAGATAAAGATGCTGCTCTTTGTATTTATACAGCCTTGGTAACTGATACAGGAAGTTTTCAGTATGAAAGTGTAAATGAAAAAGTCTTTTTAATGGCGGCAGATTTAGTCAGTTGTGGTGTAAGGCCTGAATTTGTGGCTAAAATGTTATTTCAAAGAGACAGATTATCTAGACTTAGACTGTTAGCAAAAGCATATGATACTATTGAGCTTTGTTGTGAGGGAAAAGTCGCTTTTGTGGAAGTTACAAAAGAGATGATGGAAATAACAGGTGCCATAAAAGATGACACCGATACTATTGTAAATTCAGTCCGGGGAATTGCAAGTGTTGAGGTTGCTTGTATGCTTAGAGAAGATGACGAGGGAATTAAAATATCTCTTAGAAGTAAAGATTATGCCGATGTCAGTAAAGTTGCTGTGAAATATGGTGGAGGAGGACATATAAGAGCTGCAGGTGCCACAATAAAAGGTGAATTTGATTTTAGTAAGATTAAAGAAATGATAAAAAATGATTTAAAAAAAATTTTAAAGGCAGATAAATGAAAAAATTATGGATTTTAATTTTAATTTTAATAGCAGGGGCTATAGGATTTGTATATTTTTCGCCCTCTTTTTCAAGAGTCAAACCTACAATTAAGATTTATACGAACGGATATACAAATCTGCAAAAACCTGTAAAAATTGAAATAAAAGATAAAATAGGAATTAAATCATATCAGATAATTGCAAAAGGAAACGGTTTTGAAGAAGTTATTTCAAAATCTGCAAATCCTAATTTGGGCAAAGATGTTGTGTTAAATGTAAAATTGCCAAGAATAGATGCTAAGAATATTCAATTAACGGTAATTGCCACAGATAAATCATATTGGCATTTTTTCAAAGGTAACAGAGCTAAAAAAAGTGTTGTTTTAACTGTTGATGCTACTCCTCCTAATGCTGTAATTATAGATAACTCTTATGCAATAGGAAGAGGTGGAAGTGCTTTAGTAGTTGTTCAGGTTAATGATAAAAATTTAAAAAACACTTACATTTTAGTAGATAATAAATATAAATTTAAACTTATTCCTTTTGTGAAAAAAGGTTATTATGCAGCTTTAATTGCATGGCCTTTTAGGGAAAAAACTTTTGATGCCAATGTAATAGCCACTGATTATGCAGGTAATAAAAGTATTACCCATATTCCTTTATATTGGAGAACAGGAGGGATATATCAGTTTCATCCCAAAAAATTAACAATCAGTAATAATTTTATAGAAAATGTTGCAAAAAACGTGTTAATTAAAATGGGAATGAAAGTGCCTAATAATCCGATTAAAATCTTTCAAATGGAAAATCAAACTTTAAGAAAAATTGATGAAAAAAATATATCTGAAATTACCAGTAAAGTTTATGAAAATGAAATAAATAATTTTTATATAAGAAGATTTGATCCGCTTCCAGGAAGTACAAGGGAAGCCGGATTTATGGATCTTAGACACTATTATTATAACGGGAAAGAAATTTCAACTGCGGTTCATAAAGGAATTGATTTAGCAAAAATAGAACACGCAAAAGTTTATGCATCAAATCCGGGTAAAGTTGTAGCGGAAAAATATGAAGGAATCTATGGAAATACACTATTTCTTTATCACGGATTTGGGCTTTATTCCAGTTATTCGCATTTAAGTGAATTTATAGCTCAAAAAGGACAAGAAGTTCATAGAGGCGAAGTGATAGCAAGAACCGGCTCAACGGGCGGAGTTTTTGGTGACCATTTGCATTTTGGAATGTATGTTCAAGGAGTTTTTGTTAATCCACTTGAATGGATGGACCCTCATTGGATAAGACTTAATATTTTAAATATTTTAAAACAAGCAAAAAAGATTATTAATCAATGAAACAAAAGACTTTAAGGGTTTTTGAAGTAGAAGATTTTAATAGGCTTCAAACTGTTGTAAACAGTAAATATGAGCTTGTAAAAAATCATTTTTTTATGTTAAAAAAAGAGGATAAAGAAATTCAAAATTTTTTGGAAGAGAAAAATCTTAACTATTTTATTTTAAATTCAAATCACTCTTTTACTTCTAAAAAGGAAAAAATAGAGCCTCTAAAAGAAGAAATTAGGATAATTGAAAAAGAAATAATCAAATATAAAGGGGTTCCTTTTAAAATATTTGATAAAATTATAAGAAGCGGAGAAGAGATAGTTTTGGAGGCAAATGCAGTGTTTTTAAAAAGAATAAATACAGGTGCAAATATAAATATAAAAGGATGTGTGTTCATTTTGGATGAAAATAACGGATTTGTCAGATGTGAGGGTGAATGTCTTTTTGTCAAAAAAAACAGTTCTCATATAATTTTTAATAATGAAGAAATAGTAAAAAATGATATAGAAATGTTTTATTATAAAGGTAAATAAATGAAACAAAGAACGATACAAAGGCCGGTTGAAGTAATTGGAATAGGTCTTCATAAAGGAGTTCCAGTTAAATTAAGGCTTGAACCGATGCCAGAAGACAGCGGAATAATATTTTATAGAAGTGACAAAGGAGTTACTGTTCCTTTAAAACCTGAATTTGTTGTTGATACCAAAATGGCTACTGTGATAAGAAATGAGGGGGCGGTTATTTCTACAATAGAACATTTAATGAGCGCTGTGTATGCTTTTGGGATAGATAATTTGAGAATAATTGTGGATAATGATGAAATTCCTATTCTTGATGGAAGTGCGGTAAGCTTTGTTATGATGATAAAAGAAGCTGGTATAAAAAAGCTTGATAAATCTAAGAAATTTTTGAGAATCACAAAAGAGGTTGAAATAAAAGATAATGATAAATTTGCAAGATTAAATCCTTGTAAAAAAACAAAACTTGATTTTAAAATTAATTTTGACCATCCTATGATAGGAAAACAGATATATGATTTTGAATTTTCTACCAATAATTATATTAAAGAAATAGCAAGAGCCAGAACATTTGGATTTTTAAAAGAAGTACAATATCTAAGAAGTATAGGTTTAGCGCTTGGAGGAAGTTTGGAAAATGCCATAGTTCTTGATGATAAAGGAATTTTAAACGAAAATTTGAGATTTCCAGATGAATTTGTCAGACATAAAATATTAGATGCAATAGGGGATATGAGTTTGCTTGGACATAATTTTGTGGGTTGTTATGAGGCATTTGCCAGTGGTCATCATTTGAACCATTTATTGACCTTGAAAGTTTTTGAAGAAGAAGCTTATGAAATTGTGAGTTTTGAAGATGAAAAGGAATTTGCCGTTGCAAAAGTCTTTGGTTGATATTGTTGCAATAACTATTGTCTCTCCTTTAAAAATAGGAATATATGAAAATGGGCAGTTAAAAAAACAGATTATAAAAAGAGGTAAAACAAGCGATGTTTTACCTGCTGTTTTTGATGAACTTTTAAAAAAGTATGAAATTAATTCTATTATTTACTCAAATGGACCAGGTAGTTATATGGCTATTAAGCTTAGCTTTATATTCTTTAAAACACTTCAAATTACAAAAAATATTAAATTTTTTGGCTGTGACGGATTTGAATTTAACCATAATCAACCCATAAAAGCTGTTGGAAATACCTTTTTTGTTAAAAAAGAGAGTATAATTTCAATAGAAAAAGAAAAAACACAAGGAGAATTTTTTTTGCCTGAAAATTTGAATGAAATAAATTTCAGTGAAGACGTATCTCCTTTATATGTTTTAAAACCGGTATGAAGGAATTAAATGGTTATTACAGTGCCTGCTACAAGTGCGAATTTAGGTCCCGGATTTGATACATTAGGACTTGCTTTAAATTTAAGAAATGAAATAGAGCTAAAACCTTCAACTTATCAAAGTATAGAAATATACGGAGAAAATGCAGAATATCTAAGAACATTAAAAAGAAATTATTTTGTTGAAATCTTTTCCGATACTTATAAGTATCTAACAGGGAAAGAAGCAAAATTCAGTTATAAGTTTAATAATAAAATTCCACTTAGCCGTGGACTTGGGAGTTCTTCTGCTGTAATAGTTGCAGCAATTACAGCTGCGTATGAAGCGGCGGAAGTTTCTTATAAAAAAGACAGAATAATAAATACAGCTTTACAATATGAACCGCATCCGGATAATATTACTCCGGCAACTCTTGGGGGCTTTTGTGTTGCAAAACTTAGAAAAAATAGAGTTCTTTTTCTTAAAAAATTTATTCCAACAACTCTTAGGGCAGTAATTGTAATTCCAAATAAACCTGTTTCAACTGCAAAAAGCAGAAATGCGCTAAAAACACATTATCCCCTAAAAGATGTTGTTACAAATATCTCTTCAACAGCTATGATAACAGCTGCATTTTTTAGTGAAAAATTTGAAATGTTAAGATATGCTGTGGAAGATAAGATTCATCAAGAAGGAAGAATGAAAAATGTGCCCGAACTGTTTAGAATCAGGGAAATTGCACTCAGGGAAGGTGCTTTAATGTCAACTTTAAGTGGTAGTGGTTCTACATTTTTTAATCTTGCATATAAAGATGACGCCTATAATATTTATAATGCCATAAAAGATAATTTTAAAGATTTTAATGTAAAAATTGTATATTTTGACAATGTTGGAGTAAAAGTATATAATTAAAATGGAAAATATAAAATACAAAAAAAAGCCTGTTAGAATGTGTGTTGTTTGTAGAAACAGATTTTTACAAGAAATATTAAATAGGATACAATGCAAAAATGGAGAACTTTTAAACTTTGTTGGAGAAGGTAGAAGTTTTTATGTATGTAATGAATGTATAAAAACGAAAAAATTTATAAATTATATATCAAAAAAATGTAATCTAAAAAAAGAAAAGGCAAAAGAATTAATTTTTCTTTTTCCATTTCACAT
>Ga0256829_1003540_pt1 | contig 10751 bp, 14 predicted proteins | sample 131447metaG_FD_185979 | JGI IMG/M metagenome (GOLD analysis project Ga0256829, IMG submission 185979) | Hydrothermal vent microbial communities from Lau Basin, Pacific Ocean - 131-447 | ecosystem: Environmental > Aquatic > Marine > Hydrothermal vents | place: Pacific Ocean: Lau Basin | collected...
ATGTTTTGGTCTTTATAAAAGGCTAAGAAGAAGGCGTTTCATACTCTTGTATGAAGCGCCTTTTTTATTTGGAAAAGGAGAGAAAAATGAAAATAGTAATCATGATGATGTTGTTACTTGGCTTAACAGCATGCCAAGATAATGATGATAAAGCAGAAACAAGCATGGTGACATCAACGGTTGAAAAACATGATGTTAGCACACAAGCTGTGAAAAAAGATGAACCCAAGCCTGCAATAGTACAAGAAAACACAGTGCAGGCATCGCAAGATGTTGCTGCAACATTGGCTGAAACCAAAGCAGCGGCTGCTGATGCGACTGAAAATAAGCAAGATGTGATGGCTACGGCTAACAGTACGGCAGATGCAACTAAAAGTATGGCAAGTTCAGCCATGAATACAGCCAACCCATGCGCAGCCAAACAAGCTGCGATGGCAGGCAACCCATGTCATGCAAAAACAATGGCAAACCCATGCAGTGCAAAAGCTAACATGGGCGAAGCAGCGAGCAGCTCAACCGCAGCAAGTGCTGCGCCTAAAGCCAATCCTTGTGCTGCAAAAATGGCAGCGATGAAGGCTAACCCTTGCGCAGCCAAACAAGCTGCGATGGCAGGCAACCCATGCCATGCAAAAACAATGGCAAACCCATGCAGTGCAAAAGCTAACATGGGCGAAGCAGCGAGCAGCTCAAGCGCAGCAAGTGCTGCGCCTAAAGCCAATCCTTGTGCTGCAAAAATGGCAGCGATGGAAACGAATATTAAACCATTCAATGCTAAAAAATGTAAAGCTTGTCATAGCGTTGCAAAGAATAAGGTTGGCCCAGCTTGGAAAGATGTGACAGCAGCTTATGGCAGTGCGGATGCATTGGCAGCAGTTTTTAAAAGCGGGTTTCATGTAGCTGATCGCAAAGTGATTGCTGCAAATAGCAAATGGAAAGGTAAAGCAGGGATGATGACTGCGCAGTATAAGAAACTGATTAAAGATAACCCAGATGGGGCAGCAAAAGCGCTTTTTGATGCCGTAAAAGCAGGTAAAATCTAATATCGATTGAATTGTTTCATGCATGAAAAGAAGGGCGGCTTTTTAGCTGCCCTTATTCATTTTATGGAAGAAACGTCTCTGTACCTAAAGTGGAGTTCCCCAATTGGCGGGTAAAAATGTTGTGATGGTTTCACTTTTTGCATCCGTTGCAGGCGTGGCTGCAGCGGCTTTTTTCGGCCGATATAGTGGCTTGCTGACCGAATCCAGCGCATAGACCCGATTGCCACGGGCATGCCCTGTAAATGCTACAAAGTTTTTTCCAGTCGCATTGCCAGACTTGGCATCAACGCCAGTAATAGGAAATACACCGACAACATAGCCCACACCTGATGGCACGGTTGTGCCAGGTAAAATGCCCGTTGGTCCAGGGCCATCACCAGGGGGGACGGCTATGCTTAGTTGCTCGGCGACTTGGTAGTTTGCTTCTGAGGAGGCGATAAAATGTATATAAGATATAGCAGCGGCATTAAAGCTTTTGGTTCTATATACAGAATATGTGGGAATAGCTATGGCGGCTAAGATGCCGATAATGGCGATGACAATCATCAGCTCGATAAGTGTAAAACCACGGCACCTAAGTTGAGAGTCATATTGTATAGTTATGATTGACTCCTACGGCTTAAGGATAAGCTAGGCGGTGTATATTTCAGCGTGTATTTTTCTTTAAAAGTTGGCAAGGCAGTGAGGTAATCGGGAACCAGATCATCCAATGTTCTTGCTGCTTTGCCGTATTGCTGTTGATAGCGCTGGAGAGCTTGTTGAACAAGCCACGCCTTCTGAAATGCCTGAATATCCTTTTTGTAACGCTCTTTTTCCTGTTCATCTTGGGTGCTGGCATACATACCTTTTAATAACATTAAACCACTGCGAATATTACCTTCATCCGCCATCAGGATGCTCGCCAGATGCCCTATCCAACTCGGAGCCCCATCAATTTGACTGGCTATTTGAAGGATTTGGGCTGCTTTTTTGGGTTGCTCTAATTGATTGAGATAATTAAAGCCCTCAAAAAAGGGCAGCACGACTTCACTGGGCAAAGCTTCTCTCCCCATTTCAAGAATGATATTGGCTTGTTTGACATGATCTGAGCCGCGATGGGCTAGTGCGGCTTCTGCGCGGTAGTAAGTATCAATCATGGGTGGATGAAGTTCGCTCATAGCCTTGAAATGATTTGCCATACGATCAAGGTTTTCATCACTAGGTTTCACCGATAAGCCGCCATAATATACAGCAGTTTTGATAAATAAGTATTCAGCTAGGAATTGGTTTGGATACGTATGACCAACAATCTTCAATATTGTCGTGGGAATCGCAGGGCTTAGATCAAGGGTTTGCTTTTGATTGAGCTGGTCAACCTTAAAGAACATCATGCTATAGAGCAGAATGCAGAGCATGCTAATCGCCGCGGGTAGCTTCCAACTCATACGATGTCTTTCCGTTGATAAACCAAGCAGGCAAAAGCAAGAATGATAGTCATGTACATGCTATGAAGCCCAAAAGGCAGCAATATGTCCATCAATTCAAAGCGTTGCATGCTTAATATGCTATTTTTGAAATCAAGTGTGGAGAAATCAGGGAATAGCATGCTCATAAACTGCAATAACTTTTCCAAACCCTGAGCAGAAGCATCGGATGCCTGCCGCAATGATTCACGAACAACGGGCAAACCTGAACAAATCAGGCTATAGGCAAGCGTAAGCAGCATAACAGGGAATGCCCCACGAATAGCAGAAGATATGAATAATACGATTGCCAAATGTACAAGCAAAATCATTTGCAAGCCAAGCCATGCCAGCAAGAAATGCGACAGTGAAAAGACAGGAAAATACATCTCGCCAATGCTGGGTTTAATCCAAAGTATTTCTCCAAGCGCCAAACCAGCTAGTAACGCTTCAAAGCAGAATAACAACAAGGATAACCCCAACATGCTACCCAACACATATTCAGTGCGTGAAATAGGTCGCGCTAAAATGCTATCAATGCTTCGATGCTCATCATCCCATGCCAGCGCTTGTACAGCATAAAAAAGAATAAATAACATGCCAGCCAGCCACATAATAGAGAGCTGAAAATCGCAAATCACGCGCCCCAAGCCACGCCCAAAGAAATCCATAAACAATACGCCACATACTTCCAATAATAATGCAAACAGGCATAAGCCCCAGACAGCATTGCGGCGCAGCCCACTTAGAAAGGTAATGTGTGCTAAAGCGATGATACGATTCATGATGTGCTACCTTTTACAATCCTGACAAAGGCATCTTGCAGGCTTTCATCGTCTTGAATCAAGGCATCAATCTTACCATCGTAGAGCATGTTACCCTGATGCAGAATGGCGACTTTGTTGGTGATGCGTTCCACATCATCCAGAAGATGGGAACAAAACAGGATGCTTTTGTTTTGTGCTTGTAATTCCTGAATAAGCCCAATGATTTCAGCGCGACCAATGGGATCAAGCCCAGACATGGGTTCATCGAGGATCAGCAATTCAGGATTATGGATCAGGGCGGTGGCAAAGCTAGCGCGTTGGCGCATACCTTTGGAATAATCACTCACCTTACGATTTCTGGCATCCCAAATGCCAAGTTTTTGCAGCAATGTTTCCGAACGGTTTGCAATATCCTGCTTGCTCATATCACAGCAGCGGCCTGCAAAGCGGAGCAACTCCATGCATGTTAAATTCGGTGGAAAATTAGATGTTTCAGGCAAATAGCCAATGCGTTTTCGGGTGTTTGGGGAGATATGCGAATCATTGAGAATCTGAACCGTGCCTTGATTGGCACGGATATAACCCATTAAAAGGCGAATGCTGGTACTTTTGCCTGCACCATTTTGACCAATCAACCCAAGCGTTTCGCCCTGTTTCAGTGATAGTGAAATGCCTTTTAGCGCATGATGGGCAGGTGATTGGTTGATTTGTTTGGGATATGTTTTATGAACTTGATCAAATTGAATCATGGATACTCTCTATGAAGGGTAAAAAGAAAAAAGGACGCGCTGTTTAGGCGCGCCCTTTCTATTATATGATTCCAACGAAAGGAATCTGCATTTTTACATTACAGTAAAAGGAGCAGCGGCATCAAGAGCAGCGGTTGCAGCACCAACAGGAGCGAATGGTGTACCAACAGTTACAGCTTTCTGATATGTACCAGATTGATCTGTTTCAGCAGCATATACTTTATCACCTTGTGCATGTTGTGTAGTAACTGTTGCAAAAGAAGCTGGTACGGTTGCAGTAGCATTGGCATCCATTTCAGCTTGTAGTGTTACACCCTTACTAAGAGAAAATGGTGAAGATTGACCTGCAACCAAGCCTGCAATAAAACCCTTTTCAGAACCAGCGGTAGCTGATGCAGTTACTGCAGTGCCCGCATTGCCTGCTGCGATAGCTGTTGCAGAAGTCAAAGTGCCTTTTGGAACACTAGCGCCGTAAGTTTGGTAATCAGCATAAATAGCTTCTTCAGCCAAACGTGCAGTGTGCAAGTCAGACATGGCAGCTGAGTTGAATGCTTTGGTACGGTAAGAAGCAAACTGCGGAATCGCAATTGCTGCCAAAATACCGATAATAGCAACCACAATCATCAATTCGATAAGTGTGAAGCCTTCTTCTTTTTGTTGGATAAGTTTTAACATAAAAATATTTCCTCCAAGAAATATATAATTTTTAATTTTGCCGATAAAACGGCAGTACAACGGATATAGCAATACCCGTGCCAAAGTGAAATGCGAGTTTTATTGTATATTTCACAATAAAGTGACACAAATTGCCATCTTTAGGGATGTAATGTGTCACTTTTTATTGGATAATTCGGGATTTGAGCGCCATTCACCTTAAGGCGGCAATCCACAGAGATTTAAGATGCTTCGACTACGCTCAGCATGACACTGTTTCTTCGTGTTCTCTGTGCTCTTCGTGGTGAGTTTGTCTTTTCGACCGCAGCGGAGAAATCTTATTTGATGCGCAACGCCAAAGACCCCTCAACTACGTTCGGGGTGACAGGGGGAGTGGTTTCTGCATGGGTCGCATGACATTTATCTGTGTGTATCTGCGTTCATCTGTGGCTTATATACTTATTCTCTCAACACGTTCGGGATAACAAGGCTAGCATTTGCTAAAATCAAACGGCGTATGTACACTTGTAAACATGATGGAGGATGCACATGACTATTTCAGTGAGATTGCCAAATGATATGGAGCAGCGCCTTTCAACTTTAGCCAATAAAACAGGGCGAAAGAAATCTTTCTATGTGAAGGAAGCGTTGATGCATTACCTTGAAGATTTGGAAGATATTTACGATGCGGAAAAAACCTTAGAGGATATTAAGGCTGGTCGAGAACGAGTGATCTCAATGGAAGAGATGGAGAAAGCGGTTGGCTTGGAACGTTGAGTTTGCATCAAAGGTAAAGAAACAACTGTCCAAATTGGACAAGTCTGATGTAAGAAAGATTTTAGACTATTTGAAAGAAAGGGTTGCATTGCAAGACAACCCAAGAGTTTTTGGCAAAGAACTTAAGGGAAACTTAGCGGGTCTTTGGCGATATCGAGTAGGGAATTGCCGCATCATCTGTGAAATTCAAGATGAAAAACTGGTTGTTTTGGTTGTGAGAGTGGGGCATCGAAAAAATATTTATTGAATGGTCTTTTCGAGAGCAGCGGAGAAATCTTATTTGATGGACAACCCCAAGACCCCTCAACTTCGTTCGGGGTGACAGGTAAGATGCTTCGACTACGCTCAGCATGACACTGTTTCTTCGTGTTCTCTGTGTTCTTCGTGGTGAGTTTGTTTTTTCGGCCGCAGCATCACGAAGTGGAGAAAACGCAAGGATGATAATAAATAAGTATACTGTTCCCGATTTCACAGTTTCCCCTTGTTTAAACCATGATGATTTTTGATGGAGCAAAAAAAATCCCTGCGGGATAAGCCGCAGGGATAAGCAATCATGAGATGTTGAAGTTTATTGGATAGCGATAGCTTTTGGTTTTGCGCTATCATGTTTAGGCAAACGAACTTCTAAGATACCATTGTTCATGCTCGCCTCCACTTTTTCAGCATCAACATTTCTAGGCAGGCTAAAGCTGCGTGTAAACTTGCCATAGGCACGTTCAATGCGATGAACATTTTCTTCAGTCACATTCTTTTCATAACGGCGTTCTCCAGAAACCGTCAATACACCATCTTTAACTTCTAGTGTGACATCTTCTTTATCAATGCCAGGCAATTCAACCTGCATCAACAAGGCATCTTCAGTCTCCCGTATATCAACAGCAGGTGCCCAGTGACCATTTTCTTGTGTGGATGAAAAAGGTACTTCACCAAAGATATCACTCAAGCGATGTTGTAAAGTTTCCAAATCTTGCCAAGGTGCTCTGCGTACTAGTGTCATGTCTTCTTCCTCCTTATCTTGTTTTTTTACCACCTGCTTATTTTATAGGTTTTGGTGTTTTTTGATTCAAGGGGCTGAAATCACTTGCTTAAAACCTTATATAGAGGGGATATAGTTATTCAGGTTTAGAATTATCGTCATGCCCGAGTTCTTTTATCGGGCATCTACTAGCCTAAATATGGATTCCTGTTTTCACGGGGATGACGAGCGGTAGTTCAATTCATGATTCACTATAGCTTTATTGATGGAGAGATAAGATGAGTGAGTTTATTCAAATTGCATGTCCACACTGCTTGGTTGTTAATCGTGTGTCGGCAGATAAGCTAAAAACCAATATGGTGAATTGTGGCAGGTGTCATCAAGCATTGTTTACGGGTGCACCATTCGAGGTGAATGAAGCAGCATTTAACAAACATATTCAATACAATGATGTGCCCGTATTGGTTGATTTTTGGGCGCCGTGGTGTGGACCATGCAAAATGATGGCTCCTGCTTATAAGCAGGCTGCACAAAGCCTTGAGCCCGATGTGCGCTTGCTAAAGGTGGATACAGAAGCAGAGCAAGCTTTAGGTGCAAGGTTTCATATTCGTAGCATTCCCACATTGGCATTGTTTAAAAATGGACGTGAAGTTGCAAGACAGGCGGGTGCTATGTCTACAGCAGATATAATTCGTTGGGTGGGTAATCTGCGTTAGGGTTGTATGCATGTTAGCAGCCAGCTTTGTAAGTTCTGGATATATGGCTGTTGGATTGATTTGGGGTAGACCAAATAGTATGCATTTTTATCCGCCATGGTTTGAGGAAACGGCGTGACCAACCTTCCTGCTTTAATATCCTCTGCCACCAAGGATGGGTCAACAATCGCAATGCCAATGCCATCAATAGCAGCTTGAATAGCGAAGTTGCGTGTTTCAAAGGTTTGTTCATGAGCTGGTTGAAGGTTTAAATCCAAAGCCTTGAACCAAACTTGCCAGTCATCAGGGCGCAGACGCGCATGCAATAATGTAAACTTAACTAAATCTTGGGGTGATTTTAATTGCTTAGCGAGCTTTGGATTACAAACAGGGGTAAAGGTTTCCGTAAATAAATACTCTGCATGTAAGCTTTGCCACTGACCATGCCCTGAGCGGATGGCGCAGTCCATATCTTCATGTGCGAAATCAACTTCATGAATGGATGTAGAAATGCGCACTTCAATATCAGGGTATTGCTTTTGAAAGCTTGAAAGTCGGGGAATAAACCAGCGCATGGCAAAGGTAGATAGCATACTGACGTTCAAAATATTGTGCTGTGGTTGTTGCGCTAGCTTGCGCACAGACTGTTGAATTAAACTAAAAGCATGGCTAAGCTCTTCATACATGACATGAGCATCATCCGTTAAGCTTAACCCTGACTTGGAGCGGATAAACAAGGTTTTATCAAGCATGGTTTCTAAGTTTTTTATTTGGTGGCTTAGGGCAGAAGGGGTCACAAACAACTCAGCGGCAGCATCTTTTAGATTGCCATGTTTGCCAATAGCTACAAATGCTCTTAAAGCATTATAAGAGGGCAGGGGTTTATTCATGAGATTATCTCAACCATAGGTGTACTTTATTTCATTTTTCAATAAGCGCAAGTGCGACTAAGCTTGGGCAGTCTTTGAATGAGGCAGAGGTGATAAATCATGGCAAAAACATTATTTGAGAAAGTTTGGCAGCAGCATGTGGTGAGCGAAAATGATGATGGCTCAGTGCTTTTGTATATTGATAGGCAATTGGTGCATGAAGTGACCAGCCCACAAGCCTTTGAAGGCTTGAGAATCGCAGGGCGCAAGCCTTGGCGGGTGGGTGCATCTGTGGCAACACCAGACCACAATGTTCCGACTACGGGTTTAGAGCATGGCATCACCGACCCAGTTGCGAAAACTCAAGTACAGGCCTTGGATAGCAACTGTGATGAGTTTGGCATTACTGAATTTAAGATGGGTGATAAGCGCCAAGGCATTGTGCATGTGGTTGGCCCTGAGCAAGGTTTAGTGTTGCCGGGTATGACTGTGGTGTGCGGCGATTCACACACCTCAACCCACGGCGCATTGGCAGCGATTGCCATGGGCATTGGTACATCCGAGGTGGAGCATGTCTTAGCCACGCAAACCTTGATTCAGAAGAAGCCTAAAGTGATGCGGATTAACGTGGATGGCAAGTTACCACAAGGCATTACGGGCAAAGATGTAGCCTTGTATATCATTGGTGAAATCGGTACGGCAGGTGGTACGGGTTATGCCATTGAATTTGCAGGCTCAGCAATTCAGCAATTGTCTATGGAAGGGCGTATGAGCTTATGCAATATGACCATTGAAGCAGGTGCGCGCTGCGGCATGGTGGCAGTGGATGATACGACGATTGATTATGTTAAAGGCCGCTCTTACGCCCCAATAGGGGATATGTGGGATAAAGCTGAAGCAGCATGGCGTGATTTACATTCGGATGCTGATGCTGTGTTTGATAAAGAAGTGTATTTGAATGCCGCAGATATTGCGCCGCAAGTGACATGGGGAACTAGCCCTGAAATGGTGGTGCCGATTTCTGCAAGTACGCCATCTTTGGATGATGCTAAGGATGAGGTGCAACGTGAGGGCTGGTCGCGAGCCTTTGCCTATATGAATTTAAAAGAAAACATGCCTATGCAAGCGATTAACATTGATAAAGTGTTTATCGGCTCTTGCACCAATGCGCGCATTGAAGATTTCCGAGCAGCAGCAGCCATTGCTAAGGGACATAAGGTGGCGGGCAATGTGAAGCTTGCCATGGTCGTGCCGGGCTCTGGTTTGGTGAAAGCGCAGGCTGAAAGCGAAGGTTTAGATAAAATCTTTACCGATGCTGGTTTTGAATGGCGTGCGCCGGGTTGCTCCATGTGTTTGGCCATGAATGCAGACCGTTTGGAAGCTGGCGAGCGTTGTGCATCCACATCCAACCGCAACTTTGAAGGCAGGCAGGGTGCTGGCGGGCGTACGCACTTGGTAAGCCCTGCTATGGCGGCAGCAGCGGCGATTCAAGGGCATTTTGTGGATATTCGGAATTGGAATTGATGTTTCTTACCGCAGAGAACGCGGAGAACACAGAGTAATATATGGAAGTGAATGATATTACAGAAAAAGTGATTGGTGCGGCGATAGCTGTGCATAAAGAGCTTGGTGCTGGTCTGCTTGAGTCTGCGTATGAATCATGCTTGGCTTTTGAACTGATGGATAGAGGTTTGAAAGTAGAGCGCCAAAAGTCTTTGCAGGTGAATTATCGTGGGCACACGGTTAACTGTGCTTATCGTTTGGACTTGGTGGTTGAAGGTCAAGTCATTGTTGAGATTAAGGCAGTTGAAAAGCTTTTACCTGTTCATAAAGCACAACTTTTATCCTATTTAAAGCTATCAGGTATAAAGGTTGGTTTATTGGTGAATTTTCATGAAACAACACTGATGCGAGGTTTGCAACGTTTGGTGTTGGACTATAAAGCATAACCTCAGCGGGCTCTGTGAACTCTGCGGTAATAGAAAAGGAGATTGATATGCAAGCATTTACAAGATTAAACGGATTGGTTGTACCTTTGGATAGAGCAAACGTGGATACAGATGCGATTATCCCCAAGCAATTTTTGAAATCCATCAAACGCACAGGCTATGGGCCATTCTTATTCGATGAATGGCGTTATGAGGATGTGGGGCAGCCTGAGATGGATTGCAGCAATCGCCCGATTCGTAAAGATTTTGTGTTGAATCAGCCGCGTTATCAGGGGGCAGAGATTATGTTGGCGCGTGAAAACTTTGGTTGTGGTTCATCAAGGGAGCATGCGCCTTGGGCGATTGCTGATTATGGTATTTTATGTGTGATTGCGCCCAGTTTTGCGGATATTTTTTACAATAACTGCTTTAAAAATGGGATTTTGCCTGTTGTCTTAAAAGATGAAGAGATGGATGTGTTGTTTTCTGAAACCCAAAGCCATGAAGGCTATAAGTTAAACGTGGACTTAGAAGCGCAAACTGTGACCACACCAAGCGGGCAAGTATTTACCTTTGAGGTGGATGATTTCCGTAAACATTGTTTATTGAATGGTTTGGATGATATTGGTTTAACGCTTCAACAAGCTGATAAAATCAAAGCTTATGAGGAAAAGCGTAAACAAGAAGCGCCGTGGTTATTTGCATAATACTTGGAATGTAAAAAGGTACTGGTGTTTGAAGGTGTAGTTTTCTTATATTGAGGCGTAAAAAGTCCACTGGCTATGCGCTTGCTCTCTTATTGTGCTAGTATCAGAGTTGCCCACAGATGAATTGAAGTTTTGAGTATGGCAAGG
>Ga0256829_1003541_pt1 | contig 10750 bp, 9 predicted proteins | sample 131447metaG_FD_185979 | JGI IMG/M metagenome (GOLD analysis project Ga0256829, IMG submission 185979) | Hydrothermal vent microbial communities from Lau Basin, Pacific Ocean - 131-447 | ecosystem: Environmental > Aquatic > Marine > Hydrothermal vents | place: Pacific Ocean: Lau Basin | collected...
GTTGGGCTAGAGATTGAAGGTTCAACGGAAGTGGTGGAAGCATCCGCGAAGTGGTTGACAGAGCAGGACGGTGTGAAGTTGTCCCCTATTGAACAAGATGTGATGGAGGGTTGAGATGGCTATTTATGATAATGCCGCAGAAGCGGTAGGGCATACACCATTGATTCGTTTGAATCGCATTGGTGCGGATTTGGATGCTGAAATTTTGGTAAAGTGCGAATTTTTCAATCCGCTTAACTCGGTCAAAGACCGCATTGGTAAAGCGATGATTGAAGATGCGGAAGCCAAAGGTTTGCTTCAAGATGGCGGTACGATTGTTGAACCGACCTCTGGCAATACAGGCATCGCACTGGCATTTGTGGCGCGCGCCAAAGGTTATCGTTGTATTTTGACCATGCCTGAATCCATGAGTTTAGAACGCCGTAAATTGCTCAAACTATTGGGTGCAGAATTGGTGTTGACCCCTGCGGAATTGGGTATGAATGGCGCGATTGCCAAAGCGACTGAATTGGTGGAGAACATTGATGGCGGCTTTATGCCGCAGCAGTTTGAGAATCCTGCCAACCCTGAAATCCACCGCACCACGACGGCGGAAGAAATTTGGTCGGATTGCGATGGAAAAGTTGATGCTTTGGTCGCAGGTGTAGGTACGGGTGGTACGATTACGGGAACATCGGAAGTCTTGAAAGCGCGCAATCCTGCCTTTCGAGCCATTGCTGTGGAACCTGTGGATTCGCCCGTGATTTCAGGTGGTAAACCTGGTCCGCATAAGATTCAAGGCATTGGTGCTGGTTTTATTCCTAAGAACTTGAATATGGCCATGATTGATGGCGTGGAACAAGTGTCCAATGATGATGCCATTGCGATGGCGCAACGCCTCGCTCATGAAGAAGGTATTCCTGGAGGGATTTCTTCGGGGGCAGCGGTAACGGCAGCTTTGCGTGTAGCAGCTCAAGATGAGATGAAAGGCAAGCGCATTGTGGTGATTTTGCCTTCGATGGCAGAGCGTTATATGTCTACGGATTTATTTAAAGGTATCGAAGTTTAAAGTTTTAAACTGCGGAAGATGCTGAGAGCATGAAAGTATTTTTTCAGTGCGCTCTGTGTTCTCTGTGGTGAAGCATTGGAGCAAACATGATTGATTTTACAGAAGAACAAATTGAGCGTTATTCGCGCCATATTATTTTGCCAGAAGTGGGTGCGGAAGGGCAGTCTAAACTTTTGAAATCCAAAGTGTTTATGATTGGTGCAGGTGGTCTTGGTTCGCCCGTGGCATATTATTTGGCAGCGGCAGGCGTGGGCACGATTGGTATTGCCGATGCTGATGTGGTGGATTCATCCAACTTGCAACGCCAGATTATTCATAATGAAGATCGCATTGGTATGCCAAAAGTAGAATCAGCCAAGCAAACCATACAAAAGCTCAATCCCGATGTGAAGGTCAATACATACAACTATTTTGTCAACGAAGACAATATTCGTGACATTATCCGTGAGTATGATTTGATTATTGATGGTTGTGATAATTTCCCAACGCGTTTTTTGGTCAATGACGCATGTTATTTCGAGAAGAAACCCTTGATTTCTGGTGCGATGTTCCGTTTTGAAGGGCAGGTGGCAACTTATAAGCCGCATGTGCATAAAGAAGGACCTTGCTACCGTTGTTTGTATCCAGAACCACCACCAGCAGGGCTTGTGCCTTCATGCTCGGAAGCGGGTATTTTGGGTGCATTGGCAGGTGCTGTAGGGACGATTCAAGCCGTGGAAGCGGTGAAAGAATTATTGGGCATTGGTGATTCATTATCAGGCAAGCTGATGGTTTTTGATGCGTTGCGTATGGAATGGAAGAAATTAAAACTGCATAAAGACCCTGCTTGTCCTTTGTGTGGTGAGAACCCAACGATTACAGATTTGGTGACATACGAGCAAGCTTGCGAACTTAAATTCGGCGAATAATTTTTAACCACAAAGACACGAAGGCACAAAGTATTTATTTTCTTTTGTGTTCTCGTGCTTTTGTGGTTTTTTATAGAGGTTAAACCATGAGTACATATGATTTTGCACATACTGCGGATGTCGATGAATTTGAAGCAGGTTATCAGGCGTTTAAGGCTGGAACCATGCCTGAAGAGCGTTTTACGCCATTTCGTTTGCAAATGGGTGTGTACGGGCAACGCCAAGAAGGCGTGCAGATGATTCGTGCGAAATTACCTGGTGGAAATCTAACCCCTGAACAATTGGAAGTGTTGGGTGATTGTGCCGAGTCGTATGGCGGCTGTTTGCCAAGCGATGGCACCTTAAAAGAGGCTCCTGAAAAAGTCGTACATATCACCACACGACAAGATATTCAGGTGAATTTTGTCGCGCTGGATGATGTTGTTCCATTTTTGAGAAACATGGATGATGCGGGTTTGACTTCGCGTGAAGCGTGCGGCAACACCGTACGCAATGTGACTTCGTGTTTTCTAGCAGGTCGTTGCCCTGCGGAACATGCTGATGTCAGTGTGCATGCACGCAAATTTGCAGAATATTTTTTACGCCATCCTTTGGGTCAGCAATTTCCACGGAAATTTAAAGTCACTTTCTCTGGCTGTGCGACCGATTGTGGTTTGGGTGGGATGCATGATATTGGCTTTATTGCCACGCATCAAGATGGCGTAGCTGGCTTTAAAGTGTGGGCAGCGGGTGGCTTATCGTCGCAACCTGTGCAAGCGATTCTGCTAGAACCATTCATTCCAGAATCCGAAATATTTTTGGTGGGCGAAGCGTTGATGCGCATTCACTTTAAGTTTTCAGATCGCAAACGCCGTGCGCGAGCACGCATGAAGTATGTGATGCAAAAGCTGGGTGCAGAAGGCTTTGTTGAAGAATATAAGAAGCAACGAGCGGTGATTGAATCCACGCATAAAAATGATAGCGGTTATGCCGAAGCCAACTGGCGTATGCCAAGCGATAGCATGCCTTTTGATGATTCGGGTGTGGTTGATCAGCATGATGGTAAAAAATCCGTTTTGTTGCATGTGTTTCGCGGGGATTTGACACCGATTCAATGTCATGCAGTGGCAGAAGCTGCGCGTTTGGGGAGAACCAAAGAATTGCGCGTCACCACAGAGCAAGGTTTGATTATTGTGGGTGTGGATGAGCATGTGGTTGATGATGTTGTTGAACTCTTGGGCAATGCGGGTATTTCGACAGCATTTGCCCGTGGTATTTCAGATATTACAGCCTGCCCAGGTACAGAAACATGCCGTTTGGGCATTACTTCTAGCCGAGGTTTGGCGCAAGCATTGCAGCCGATGATGGAGGATTTTAAACAGGACAGCACATTGGCGGGCATTACCGTCAAAGCATCGGGCTGCCAACATTCTTGCGGTCGTCATCATATTGCAGATTTGGGCTTTCATGGCATGGCAAAAAAGGTCGCGGGTCAAGCTGTGCCGCATTATCAATTGCATGTTGGTGGTTCAGGTGTGGCTGGGCAGCCATTTTCTTATGCTTCAGAAGCTGTACCTGCCAAACATGCGCCAGAAGCGGGCATGGCCGTATTGCATGCTTATAAAGATGGTCGGCATGATGATGAATCTGTTTATGCGTGGGCAACGCGTTTGGGCAAAGAAGGTCTTGCTGACATTTTAGCGCCATTTAAGGCTGATGTCGGTGATGTTGAAGGCTTGATTTACGATTGGAATGAAAACGAAGCCTTTAACACCAAAGGGAATAAAAAGGGTGAATGCGCGGGTGCGGTGCTTTCGATGTCCGATGCTTTGATTTCAGAAGCAGAATATGAACTGTTGATAGCACGGGCGCATACGGATGCCATGTTCTGGGCTGAAGCGCAAACGGCTTTGCGTCGTTCGGTGGTGTCGACGGCTCGTGCATTCTTGGTTTCATTTGGGGAAGCTCCTGAAGATGATGCCGAAGTATTCCCGTTGTTGATGACCAACATCGTGTCGGATAGTGAAGTGATGCAGGGCTTTATGGCAGTGCAAGGTGCATTGATGGGCATTGATTTGAATGAGCCTGCTGCGGGTGTTCTCAAGTTGAAAGAAGTCCAAACGGATTGGTTGGCGTTGGCAGACAAGCGTTTTGCGGCGGTGCCTGAAGTCGTTGATGCAGCGCAAGAAACTGCGCCTGTTGTTGAACATTCCTCGGATGTTGTATGCTTGGATTTGTCGGGTGTCGCATGCCCTATGAACTTTGTGAAAACGAAGATTAAACTATCGGGTATGGCAATTGGTTCGCAATTGGAAGTCATTCTTGATGACGGTGCGCCGATTAAAAATGTACCGCTTTCTTTGGAAGAACAAGGGCAGAAAGTGCATGTGAACGAACAGATTTCTGATACGCAATGGCGCATTGTCGTGGAGAAAATGTCTCAAATCTAAATGATGACTGATGACCTTCATCCGTTTGCCAACCCTGGGCGCACCAAACTTTCTTTGGTGAGCCGAGGGCTAGCGTTACCCAAACATTTCCCGCATGCCTCGCAATGGTTGGCGCACATCAATGGTATGGAAACAACCTTGGATGTACGATTGTCCAGTGGGCATTTTTGCTCGGTTCCTGTTGGGCAGCCTTATACAGAGGCAAGCACTTTTTCCATTGATTCGGTGCAGGGGAATCAAGCGGTCTTGTCGTGTGCAGGTGAGCAAGAGACAGTTGAACTGATTCAAACACCTGTTTTTTACAAACAGTACACACGCCAAGGTTCGCGTATGGGAAGTTTTGCATCGTTGCATGATAAACTTCTTATTCTACAGCCATTTATGGGTTGTGGTTTTTTTGACAAGCAAGGTGAAGCATGTGCCTATTGTCAGTTTGATTCCATGTTGAATGCTGAACAACCACCGTTGCGTGACCCTCTGGAGTTGGTGGAAGTGGTACGCGCGGCACTGGATGAACGCGATGTGGATACGGTGTATCTGTACAATGGTTTTAGCCCTGGTGCGGATGCAGGATTGTTGCAGTTGGTTCCTGTGATTGCCTTATTGCGCCGTCATTTGGGGCATCGGCAAATTGCTTTGGAGACGGTTGCACCTGAAGATGTTGATGTTTTGGATGCTTTGTATGCAGCGGGTTTGGATTTGTTTGTGTGCAATATGGAAGTGTTTGATGCCCAACGGTTTGCCACCATTTGCCCAGGAAAAGAAGCACATGGTGGACAAGCGCGCATTGAACAAGTGTTGGAACATGCGGTTTGGGTCTTTCGACCTGGTGCGGTAGTGAGTCATTTGATTGTCGGTTTGGAAGATGTGTCATCGACTTTGGCAGGTATGAAACATTTGGTGGCGAAGGGTGTGATTCCGTTATTGGTGCCGTTTCGCCCGTTACCAGGAACGCCTTTGCAGGATGAGCCGATTCCCAGTATGGATGATGTGGAACAGGCATTGTTGCAGCAGTATCAGTTGTTGGAATCATCCGATGTACCGACTTATCGCTTGCGTGATATGGGGCGCGTGTTGACCCCGATGGAAAGTCGCGTGTTGGACGGGGACGCGGCGGCTTTGCCTGATTTATGGGTGATTTCATCTTGGGGGCGGCGTTGGGCAGGCTGGACCGATGGTGTGCGCCGCTATGTGCGGGCAGAAGCGCCTGCCGATGAACAACAGGCAAGTACCCGACAGTTATTGTTGCATGCATCCATACCCTTTGTTGCGATGAGTGTGTTGATGGCAGTGTTTGCTTATTTGCTATCCATGACGAGTCCTGAAGGTTTGAGTGATGCTGCTTGGCGTGCGTTGTTGGTGTTTGGCTTGTGTTTGGTGCTGTGGGTGACGCAACTCTTGCCTCTGGCGATTACATCCTTACTGGGTATGGCTTTATTGCCGTTGTTGGGTGTGATGACAGCATCCAATGTGTTTGCACTGTTTGGCAATCCCGCAGTGTTCTTTATTTTGGGTGCGTTTATGTTGGTGGCTGGCGTGATGCAAAGTGGTTTGTCGGAGCGACTTGCCTTGGGAATTTTGTTGCGTATGTCGCATCGTCCCAATCAACTCTTGTTGACGATGTTGCTGTTGCCTGCCTTGATGGCATGTGTGATGCCCGAACATGCAGTGGCAGCGTTGTTCTTACCGATTGCTTGGGAAATTGTTCGCAGTCTGCAATTGAAGCAAGGTCATGTGTATGGGCAAGCTATTTTCTTTGCTTTGGCTTGGGGCGCGATTATTGGTGGCGTAGCGACTTTATTGGGTGGCGCGCGCGGGCCTTTGGCGTTGGCTTTGGGGCAAACATTAACGGGGCAAAGCTTTTCTTTTTTGCAGTGGTCGTTGGCAGCGTTACCTGTGGTTTTGGGCGTGTTGGTGGTAGCGGCACTGTTGTTGTTGAAGATGACCAAGCAGGCAGTGTTGGATTTGCATGCTGTGCATGAACATTTTGAACAACGACGCTTGGAAATGGGCGATTGGGATGTCAAAGGCGTGTTGATGGCAATCTTGATGCTGGGCACTGTGGTAGCATGGATACTGGCAGGTCATGCCAATACTTTGGCGAGTATTTCTTTGGTGTCAGTGGTGCTGATGTTTGCGCTGCGCTTGGTGGCTTGGCGTGATATTGAGCAGCATGTGTCATGGAGTGTGGTCTTGATGTATGGCGGTGCGATTGCCATTGGCAAAGCGTTATCCGATACAGGCGCAGCCAGCTGGTTGGCGATGACTTGCTTGCCTGGCGGCATGGTAGGCTTGGGTTTGATGGTGTTTTTGTTGTTGTTGACCATGTTTCTTACGGAAGGGGTGAGCAATGCGGCTGCTGTAGCGATTGTGTTGCCGATTGCTATTCCTGTTGCATTAGCTGCGGATTTTGACCCTGTGGCGGTGTCGCTGTTGGTAGGTATTGCAGCGGGTTTTGCGTTTATATTACCGATGAGTACGCCACCGAATGCAATGATTCATGCTAGTGGTTATCTGCGTTCGGGTGCGATGTTGCGTTATGGTAGTCTATTGTCGTTGTCGGCGTTGATTATTTTTTCATGTGTGGTGCTGTATTGGTGGCCACTGATGGGTTTGAATCTTTGGGAGATGAGATGAATATATTGGTGGATGAGGCTGTCGCACTGTTGCGTGAAGCCAAAGCAAAGCATGGTGAACGCTTGCTTTACTCCTGTAGCTTGGGTTCACAAGGCATGGTGTTGATTGATTTAATTTGTCGTTATGAACTGGGTATTCGCATCATTACTTTGGACACAGGGCGATTGCCTGAAGAAACTTATGCTTTAATGGATGCGATGCGTGAACGCTATGGAAATGTGTTGGATATTCAGTTTCCTGATGCACAGGAAGTGAACTTGATGGTGGGTGCAGAGGGTGTGAATTTATTTTATCGTTCTGTGGAGCAGCGCAAACGCTGTTGTGCTGTGCGTAAGGTTCAACCTTTGGAGAAGGCTTTGCAGGGTATGGAAGCTTGGATTACAGGTCGCCGTAAGGATCAAGCCAAGAATCGTTCTGAGATTGCGGCTGTCGAAGATGATGCCGTGTATGGTTTGAAAAAATACAACCCGATGCGCAATTGGATGGAAAAAGATGTGTGGGTATACATTCGTGATCATGATTTGCCGTACAATAAGCTGCATGATGCATTTTATGCCTCGATTGGTTGTGCGCCATGCACACGAGCGATTAGCATGGGTGAAGATCCGCGTTCAGGTCGTTGGTGGTGGGAAAATGCTGATACCTTGAGTGAATGTGGTTTGCATGTGCGTTCATTGAAAGCACATGATGGTCAACATGGAGATGGAATTTAATGGAAGAAATGATGAAAAATTCAAAGAAAGATGTCACGATTGTCTGTTTTAGTGGTGATTTCGATAAAGTCGTTGCGGCATTTACGATGGCGACGGGTGCGGCGGCGACCAATCGCAAGGTGACGATGTTTTTTACCTTCTGGGGTTTGAATGTGTTGAAAAAGCAACAAGGGCGTGCTTGGCTGGGTCAAGGCATCTTGGCAAAGGCATTCAATTTTCTGATGGGTGGACGCAAAACTTTACCATTATCGCGCTTGAATTTTGGCGGTATCAGCCCTGCTTTGATGAGTAGCATGATGAAAAAACATCATGTGGCGACTTTGCCCGAATTGATTGAGGCAGCTCATGCTTTGGGCATTCGCTTGTTGGCATGTGAAATGGCGTTACATATTCTTGAATTGGAACGCAGTGATTTGATTGAGGAAGTGGCAGATGTTGTCGGTGTAGCAACTTTTCTTAATGAATCAGAAAACGGTCATATTATTTTTGTATAAGGATGCAATCATGATGAATTTTTTGGATATTACTCAAGAAACATGTCCCATGACTTTTGTTAAAGTGAAGCTGGCTTTGGCAAAGATGGATGCAGGTCAAGAGTTGGAAGTGATTTTGAATGGTGGCGAACCATTGGAAAATGTACCGCGCTCCTGTGAAGAACAGGGTTATCAAGTGTTATCTACGGAAGATTGTGGTGATAACAAACATCGACTGATTATTAGAAAGTAAGGGGATAGCATGAGTCAACATAAATTAACCCAGCTCAAAGCACTGGAAGCTGAATCCATTCATATTATTCGTGAAGTGGTTGCAGAATTTCGCAATCCTGTGATGCTTTATTCGGTGGGTAAAGATTCATCGGTATTGGTGCACTTGGCGCGCAAGGCGTTTTATCCTGCACCGTTGCCGTTTTCTTTATTGCATGTGGATACAGGTTTTAAATTTAAGGAAATGTATGAATTTCGCGATGCTTTTTGTGAGGAAATTGGTGCAGATTTGATTGTACGAAGTAATGACGATGCGATTTCTAAGGGTATGAATCCCAAAGAATTTGGTGTCGCTCGCTGCTGTCAGGCGTTGAAAACAACTGGCTTGCTGGATGCTTTGGAAGAAGGTGGTTATGACGCAGCCTTTGGTGGTGCGCGTCGTGATGAAGAGAAGTCTCGTGCTAAAGAACGCGTATTTTCGATGCGTGATGAATTTGGTCAATGGGACCCTAAAAATCAACGCCCTGAATTGTGGAGCCTTTATAATGGGCGTATCCATGATGGTGAATCGGTGCGTGTCTTCCCGATTTCTAACTGGACTGAAATGGATATTTGGTCATATATCCGTGACGAAAACATTCCTATTGTGCCCCTCTATTTTGCCAAAGAACGCCCCATGATTGAGCGCGGCGATATGTTGATTCCCTATTATGAAGAAAATAAGAATCAACTGTTGGAAGGTGAAAAACCCAAAATGATTATGTCGCGTTTCCGCACTTTGGGATGCAGCCCGTGTACGGGTGCAGTGCGCTCGGATGCGACCAATATGGATGAAATTGTGATGGAAGCAGCAGCTGCCAAACGCTCGGAACGAGAAACGCGTATTATTGATCATGGTAGTAATTCCATGGAAGACAAAAAGAAGGAAGGTTACTTCTAATGAGCACATTAAATTTGGAACTCGCAAAAGAAATCGAATTGCTGCGTTTGGTGACTGTGGGCAGTGTCGATGATGGAAAATCGACCTTGATTGGTCGTTTGTTGGTGGATACCAAAGGTGCATTTGAAGATCAATTGCTGGCTGTACGCAAGAAAAAAGGTGCAGTAAAGGTCTCTTCAGCGGCTGAAATTGATTTGGCGATGTTGACGGATGGTTTGGCGGCTGAGCGCGAACAAGGCATCACTATTGATGTAGCTTATCGTTATTTTGCCACACCCAAACGAAAATTTATCATGGCAGATTGCCCTGGGCATGAACAATATACACGCAATATGGTGACGGGTGCATCAACGGCTCATACTGCCATTATTTTGATTGATGCACGCCATGGCGTGTTGCCACAAACCATGCGTCACACCCATATCTTGGGCTTGTTGGGCATGCCGCATTTGATTGTTGCGGTGAATAAAATGGATTTGGTCGATTATGATCAAGCAATCTTTGATAAGATTCGTGAAGATATGGATGCCTATTGCGCCAAGCAGGGCATCAAAGATTTGATTTGCACACCGATGTCCGCATTGACGGGTGATATGGTGACAATTCGTGGTGATCACATGCCTTGGTATGAAGGTGCTACGCTGCTGGAAACTTTGGAATCGCTTTCTGTGTTGGATGATGTGGATGAGCAACCATTCCGCATGCCCGTGCAATTGGTGAACCGTCCACAAACTGCTGATTTACCTGATTATCGTGGTTTTATGGGAACGATTGCATCGGGAACAGTGAAGGTCGGGGATGACATTACGGTCGTTCCTTCGGGTTTGTGTTCAACAGTGAAGGAGATTGTCACTTTTGATGGCAATTTGGATGAAGCTTTTGCACCACAAAGTATCACCCTGACTTTGAATGATAATATTGATATTTCTCGCGGTGATATGTTGGTGCATAGTGGTGAATCGACAACGGGCGAAAAAGTAGTGACGGCGAATGTCTGCTGGATTGGTGATGAACCCCTGCAAGCGCGTAAGAAATACATCATCAAACACACCACACGGCAAGTCAAAGCGATTGTGGATGGGATTGATTTCAAACGCAATATTCACTCTTTGGAAGAAGAGCAGGCGGATAGCTTGCAGATGAATGATATTGGGAAAGTTACCTTTAAATTGCAGCAAGCATTGCATTGTGATGCTTATGCCGATAATCGAATCACAGGGTCGTTTATTGTGATTGATAGCTTCACCAATAATACGGTGGGTGCGGGCATGATTTGCAAATAAAGGGTTATCGTAATTCATGAATTGAATGACCGATTGTCATTCCCGTGAAGATGGGAATCCATTGTTTTTCTAATTTGAATCACATGTG
>Ga0256829_1003542_pt1 | contig 10750 bp, 9 predicted proteins | sample 131447metaG_FD_185979 | JGI IMG/M metagenome (GOLD analysis project Ga0256829, IMG submission 185979) | Hydrothermal vent microbial communities from Lau Basin, Pacific Ocean - 131-447 | ecosystem: Environmental > Aquatic > Marine > Hydrothermal vents | place: Pacific Ocean: Lau Basin | collected...
GAGCGTGCAGTATGAGCCTATGCCCAGCTTCCGGTGGTTCCTGAAGTGTATTCTCCCGAGGCTTCCTACGAACCTGCAGAGTTCCTCTATCGCGTTTATCCCGAGGTGCGGCCGGGCGGCGTGCGCCTTCTTTCCAGCGACCCTGACCCTCACGACGAACCTCCCCCTCGCCCCCAGCATCAGGCTCTCGTTGGTTGGCTCCGCAACTAGGATGAGGTCAGCCCCCTCCAGCTTCCCGCTTTTTATAAGCTCCCACGCTCCCCTAGAATACCCCTCCTCATCGCTCACCGCTGTAAAAATCACGTTTGGTCTCTTCTTCCTGGGAAGCTCCGCCAGCTCCACGAAGGCGCTTAGAATGGCAGCCAATCCCCCCTTCATGTCCGCGCTTCCGATTCCGTAAAACCTATCCCCCTCAAGTTCTCCAAGTGGGTTCTTTGTCCAGCCTTTGGATGGGTGAACCGTGTCCATGTGGCCGTTCAGAACCACCGTCGGCCCCTTTCCCGGAAGGTAGGCTATGATGTCGTCTCCGAAGCCTTCAACTGGAAGGGTCTCCACTTCAAAGTCCTTCTCCTCAAGAAAGTCCCTTATGAAGGCGGAGATCTCCTGCTCCCTCCCCGTTGGGGACTCGATCGAGACGAACTCTTTAAGAAGTTCAACCTCCATGGATATCACCAAACTTGTTAATATGTTAAAGCGCTTAAGTAGTTTTCCGATGTGACATTCGATATCTTCACTCAAAACCAAAAGTTAGTAGATTTCTCAAGGGTTGGTATTTTTGTTCTAAGATTGGAGATTTCAGTGTTCGCCAGTGGCTCTTTGTATACATTCCTTATCCGGAACGGTGGCGTAATCTTTAAAAACCCATGAGGCTACCCCCGCCGGGTATTTCCGGGCGAAGGCGTCCGCCCCAAATGCCCCCTGTGGGGATAATGACGCCTGTTCTCCACTCTAGGAGGTGACGCCCTTGAACCCGGAAGGAAGGATAGTTATAGGTTTAGTCCAGGTTATAGTCGTGCTCCTGCTCTCCCCCCTGATGGTGGGGATACTCAAGAAGGCTGAAGCTAGGATAGAGTCGCGGAAGGGAATAAGCATCTTCCAGCCCTACTACGACCTCGCAAAGTTCTTCAGGAAGGAAACCCTAATCCCCGAGAAAGCGGCTTCCTTCTTCGTGCTCGCTCCATTCATAGCGTTCGGAGCGATGCTCACACTGCCCTGGGTGTTACCCATCGTCGGCAACTTCCCCAGCTGGTTCGCCCCAACGGTGGACTTCTTCGGCGGGACGTTCCTCTTCGGCCTGGCCGCGATGGTCTCGATACTCGCGACTGAGAGAACTGGAAGTTACTACACCGGCATAGGGGCGACCAGAGCCGTTAACTTCGGCGCCTTCGCGGAGCCGGTTCTCATAATGGTCTTCTTTGGAGTGGCCATCCTCACGGGAACGAACAACCCGTTCCTGATGAACCACAGGATAACGGCAGGGGGATGGTACCTTAGCCCGACGCACATACTCATAGCATCGGCCTTCTTCATGCTCCTGCTCTTTGACACAGGAAAACTGCCCATTGAATCGCATGGAAGCAACGAACTCGGAATGCTCGACCAGGGGAAGGGCCTCGAGTACACTGGCCCCCTCTACGCTCTCAGCACCTGGGCGGGCTACATGAAGTCCTTCATCCTCATGGCGGTGTTTCTCAATGTCTTCGCGGTTCCTTGGGGCCTGGCAACAAACGCTTCGCTCTACGAGGTTCTCAAGGGGACTCTCTGGCTGTTCGTCAAGATGCTCGGACTCATAGGCGCGTTCGTGGTCGTTGAAGAAACCCTCGCAAAGATAAGGCTCTTCAGGATAATAGACTACCTCTCGGCCAGCTTTCTGCTGGCTATAATGGGTGTCATAAGCTTCCTCCTGGGGGGTGTTGTGCCTTGATTAGCGTTACAACTGAGGTCATAAACATCCTCGGAGTTACAGTGCTCCTGATAGCGTTCCTCCTGCTCACCGAATCGTATATGCACTCGCTGATAAACCTCATAGCCTTCCAGTCTCTCCTCATAGGAGGAATACTGGCCATCATCGGCTGGGAGAAGGCCAGTCCCGAACTCATCGTCCTGGCTGGGATTACCATAGCGTTTAGGGCGCTCCTGATACCCTGGATACTCCAGAGGGACATAATGAAGGAACACATCTGGCACAACAGGGAGGTCAAGACAACCCACCACGCGATAGTCGTCGGCCTAATCCTAGCTGTGACCGCCTACTTCCTATACATCCCGATATACAGGGCAACTGGAGACTGGAACGGGGTCATACCCTTCCTACTGCTCTTCCTCAGCATGCTCGTCATCGTCGGAAGGAGGAACGCCATGGCCCAGATAATCGGCTACATCAGCGAGGAGAACTCCCTGCTTTACTTCGCGGCAGTGATGACTTCAATGCCCATAATACTGGAGTTCGGAATCCTGCTCGACATGATAGCCTTCGTCCTGCTCGCGGTCATCCTCGGAGCCGAGAAGCGCTACGGGCCGGTTGAAGTTGAGGAGCTGGTGGGGTGATAACATGGAAGTGGTACTTTACCTCTTAATACTCCCTCTCATAGCCTCGCTCCTCTCGTTAGCGGGCGAGAGGTGGGGGAAGGTTCTGACACCAGCCTTCGCCTTTGCAACAGCGGTCCTCTCGGCCCTGATGCTCTACCAGGGAAAGACCGTCTCAACGCCGAATCTCTACGCGGACTGGTACTCCCTCGTAATCGCGGGCATAGTCTCCTGGGTCTACTTCTTCGCCTCCCTGGCTTCTCTCTACTACACCGAGGGGCTTGAGAGGCCCTTCTTTGACCTCCGCTACTACTGGAGCTTCCTGTCGCTCTTCGCCCTCACCATGAGCTTCACCGCCCTGGTTTCCAACCTCGGCTGGATGTGGATAGGGCTTGAAGCGACCACCGTGGTGAGCGCACTCCTCATCCTCACGGAGGGAGAAAAGCGGAACGTCGAGGGGGCGTGGAGGTACATGATAGTAGCCTCCGCTGGACTCGGGGTGGCATTCCTCTCGGTTATCTTGGCCTACGTCTCTGCCGGAACCCTTGACGTGAGGCACTTAACGTTCACACCGAAGGAGGCCCTCCTGGTTTCCACCCTGGCTTTAATCGGCTTTGGAACGAAGGTAGGCCTCTTTCCGATGCACGGCTGGCTTCCAGACGCCCACGGGAGCGCGCCATCGCCGGTAAGTGCAATGCTCTCCGGAACGCTCCTCCCAACGGCCCTGCTCGTCTACTACAGGATCCTCAGCGCATCCCCCTGGAATGCCCCGGCGGAGATAACGCTCCTCTTTGGAGTCCTCACGCTCCTCGTCGCTTCCTTCCTGATGGCGTCCCAGAGGTTCGTCAAGAGATTGCTCGCCTACTCAAGCATGGATATGATGGGTGTCGCTACAATAGGCCTTGGCTTGGCTTACTACCACCCCGTCCTGCTAAAGCTCGTCTTCCTCCTCCTGGCGGTTCACGCCTTCTCCAAGGGTGCCCTCTTCATAACCGCCGGGGGCGTCATGCGGGCCTATAGAACGCACGAAATAGGGGGGATAAGGGGCCTAATGAACTCGAACCCCATGAGCGGCCTATCACTGGTCCTCTCCGCCCTGTCCGTTACTGGAAGCCCTCCTTTCGGGACGTTCATAGCGGAACTTGGAATAATAGGCGTTGCCCTGTCGAGGAGCTACTGGTGGGCGCTCTTCATAGGGACTGGCTTACTGCTGTCGTTCCTGGCTTTGAACTGGCACTCAGCTAAGATGGCCTTTGGAGAAGGAGAGAAGCGGAAGGTTCCCACGGGAGAGGGGATCATAGTGCTCACTATGACCTTAACCGCCCTTGGGATAAGCCTCTACGCGTGGTATCTTATCGTTACGGGAGGTCTGGTAGTATGAAGGCTCTTTCCGCTGTGTTCAGGAAGGGCGGGAAGTATCTGACGGTCTGGCTCGACTACGAAAGCGGTGAGGCCGAGCTTGAGTTCACGGACTCGCTCCCGGGTAGGATGATAGCGCCTGCCCTCATCGGCGAGACCGAGCCTTACATGAGGATACCCCCGGGGACGAACGCGGTTCCGCTGACCTTTGGGCCGGCCGCGGGTGGCCTTGGTCAGGCCGGGGCCTTCGAGATACTAACCTACGGCGAGAGGATAGTGGCGATAAGGCCGGTCTACGGCTACAAGGGACGCGGGCTGGAGAAGATGATGCTCGACCGTCCTATTGGGGAGTCGATAGCTGTCCTCGAGAGGGCAGCGGGGAACTTCGCAATGGCCTACACCTACGCCTTTCTGAAGGCGGTCGAGGCCAACCCTGACGAGGACGTCTGGGATGTTAGAAAGGCTCTCCTCGAACTTGAGAGGCTCTACAACCACTTCAACGCGATACACAAGTTAGCGGGAGCCGCATCCCAGAAGGTCGCCACCATGCACTTCCACGCCCTTGAGGAGGACGTCCTCAGGGTATTCAGCAGGCTGACCGGCCATCGCTATGGCTTCGGCTCAAACCTGCCTGGTGAGGTCAGGATTCTTGAACCGGAGGTCATTCAGAGACTTGGGAGGATTAAGGCGGAGTTCCGCTCGCTAACCGATGAACTGCTGGAGAGCAAGATATTCATAGACCGTCTCCACACGACCTGCAGACTCACGAGGGAAGATGTCATCGAACTTGATGCAGTGGGCATAGCGGCTAGGGGGTCCTCCGTTCCTAGGGATGTCAGGGCTTTCGACAGGTTTTACTCCTACAAACCGGTAACCTACGAGGACGGAGACGCTCTGGCGAGGTTAATGGTCAGGATCGAGGAAGTGGAGAGGTCCTTCGAGATCATTGAAGGTTCGGACGTTAGAAGCGTCAGCTCCGACCCGTCCCTGAAGGACGGGCTGAACCTTGGATTAGCTGAAGCATCTCACGGGGACGTTCTAGTTCTCGCGGAGCTTGAGAACGAAAGGCTGAGGTGGATAGGCCTCAGGGGCGCTTCCCGCATCAACTACATCGCCTTCGCAAAGGGAATAACCGGGAACATCTTCACGGACTTCCCGTTTGGCTTAGAGAGCTTTGGCCTGAACTTTGCCGATGCTGACCTTTGGCAGGGGGGTGAGGACTGATGTGGATGATCAAAGGCCTTCGGAAGGGCGTCATAACGAGCGATTATCCAGGAAAGGTGAGTGAGGAAGAGCTTTCGCCGAGCTTTCCCCTAAAAGCCCCCGAGGAGTGTCCCTTCGGTGCCCTTGAAAACGGAAGCTTCGACCCCAAGAAGTGCATCTCCTGCCGTCTCTGCAATGCCCCCTTCGGAAGGAAGCTCGACGTTGATGAGGTTAAAAATCCCCTCAACTTCAGGCGCTCGCTCCATGTCCTCTTCCTTGACGTTGGAACCTGCCACGCCTGCAACCGCGAAGTCGCACAGCTTCACAGCCCATACTACGACGTCCACAGGCTCGGAATATTCTTCACGCCCACGCCGAAGCACGCTGATGTTCTCCTCGTCGCGGGCTGTCCGACCGACGGTATGATACCAGTTCTAAAGGAGGCCTACGAGCTGATGCCTGAACCGAAGCGCGTCCTCGTCCTCGGCGCCTGCTCCAACGGTGCCTTCTGCGGGAGAAAGGTCGAGGATTTTGTCCCGGTGGATGGCTATGTGGCGGGCTGTCCGCCGAACCCGGTTCAGATAATCCGGGGCCTCCTTAAGATGGCCGGGAGGGATGTGGAATGAACCCCTACTATCTGATAACCTTGGGTTTCGCCCTGGCATCACTCGTCTCACCAGCATCGAGGAAGCTCACCTACTGGCTCAACGTGGCCCTATCATCGGCCCTGCTCTACTTCCTCCTCTTCCAGCCCGGGAGCATAGGTGGAACAGACAGGTACTTCATGCTGATCTCGGGAATAGTCTGGCTGACCGCTTCACTCTTCAGCCTGGACTACGACCACTATCCAAAACTCCTGGCCGGCTCTTTCTCGCTCGCCATAGCGGGCATGATGGTTATCCTACTCGCCAAAGACGCGGTTACCTTCCTCGTCGGCTGGGAGGTAATGACGGTAGCGAGCTACCTCGGCATAACCGCGAAGGAGAGGGAGGGAAGAGGTGCTTACAGCTTCCTTGCCTTCGGTGAGCTTAGTGCGCTCTTGATCTTAGCTGGTTTCGGCCTGCTAACCATCCAAAACGGTTCGGTGGACTTTTCAGCCTGGAAAGCCTCACCGGCCTGGAACGTCGCCTTCTTCTTGGCAGCCCTCGGCTTCTCGGTCAAGATGGCAATCTTTCCCTTCCACATCTGGCTTCCGCAGGCCCACGGTAAAGCCCCAGCCAACCTCTCCGCCCAGCTTAGCGCCGTCCTCACTCTGATGGGCCTCTACGGGATGGTTAGGCTCCTCCTTATTGCAAGGCCAGCTGACTGGATCGGTGCCTTCTTCCTCCTCTTTGGAGGTTTGACCGCGATCCTCGGTGCGGCCTACGCGGCCGGAACCGAGTACGTCAAGAGACTGCCCGGATACAGCACGGTTGAGAACGACGGCGTTTTACTGGCCCTCTTTGGCGGGACGGTGATCACCCTGAACCACGGCAACGTTGATTTGGCCTCGTTCACGTTCTTAGCTCTGCTCTTCTTTGCCTTCGCCCACAGCGTATCAAAGGGCCTGCTCTTCCTTGTGGCAGGGAGGCTGGAGAACGGCACCGGGAGGTTCCCCGAGGTCGTCCACGGCAGACTCTCACTCCTTGGCGTCATAGCCGGCTACGCCTCGGCGTTAAGCCTCGCTGGGATTCCCCCATTCCCGGGATTCCTCGGTGAGTGGCTCGGTATAGAGAGCCTCCTCCAGAGCTTCAAGATACCCGACCCTGGACTCAAGGTTCTCATGATGCTCGTGGGTTCACTCGTGGCTTTGACGGCTGGAATAGCCGGGGTTGCGATGAGCAAGATAATAACGCAGGGGGCCCAGAGGGCGGGAGGAAAGAATGGTTATTCAGTGGAGGATATCGGCTATGCCTTCTCCGTGGCGGTCCTCTTTACGGTCGGTATTGTACCGGGGCTTCTCTTCCGCCTCATAAACGCCCCAATGGAAGCTTTAACAGGTCAGAAGGCGACTGACTTCCTCGGCGGTGTGCTCGGAATAAAGGAGGGCTTCCTCGTCGTTGCAAAGGGTTTTGGGGGAATCTCCCCGACCTACCTGGCCCTCCTGGTCTTTATCTTCGCGGTGGGCACGTACATCGTTCTAAAACCTTTCACAAAGCTGAAGGCAAGGCGCGTCAGGGCGTGGAGCGGCGGACTTACCAATCCAGAATACCCACCGATAGCGCACTCGACCATACTGCTCGTCACTGAAGGCTGGCTCTACGGGACGATGGAGGAGAAAGGCCGCCTCCACTGGCGTGAGAAGGTGAGCACAGCATATAGTAGGCTTGCTGATGGTTACCTGGCCTTTTCCGAGTGGTTCAGACACGGGGTCATGAGGGGCTCCGACAGCGTTTACGTCGCCTATATCCTCCTAACGTTAATAGCCGGGCTTGTTTACCTTCTTTACGCCCTTTGATGCTTTTTTATTTCTCTTCTCATGTTCTTTTCTCCTATATTCTTAGAGAAGAGCCAAATTTTGGTGGACCGGGCGGGATTTGAACCCGCGGCCTCCGCCTTGCGAGGGCGGCGCTCATACCAGGCTGAGCTACCGGCCCGTCCGGTAGTAGAAAAGCGGGCGGGTTTTAAAAAGTTTTGGTCCAGTCGGGTTCATTAATGGACAAATTTGAGTTTATTTTCCGCTATAGACGGTGGATTTTTAACTTATAAATGGCAATAGATGGCGGTGATAACATGAACCCGCTTGACCTTCACAGGAACAACTTCCCCGGCAACGGGAAGATTGAAGTCATCCCTAAAATTCCGCTCACGAAGGAGACCCTGAGCCTCGCTTACACGCCGGGCGTTGCCGAGGTTTCCAGGAGGATCACCGGGAGCCCGGAGGACGTCTTTGAGTACACGAACAGGGGCAACACCGTGGCCGTTGTAAGCGATGGGAGCAGGGTCCTTGGTCTCGGAGACATCGGGCCCCTCGCGGCCCTGCCGGTGATGGAGGGTAAGGCGCTCCTCTTCAAGGCCTTTGGTGGAGTTGATGCCTTTCCGCTCGTCCTGGCAGAGAAAGACCCCGAAAGGTTCATCGAGGTTGTAAAAGCCGTCTCGCCCTCCTTCGGCGGGATAAACCTTGAGGACATAGCCTCACCCAAGTGCTTTTATATCCTTGAAAGGCTCCGGGGGGAGCTTGAGGTACCGGTTTTCCACGACGACCAGCAGGGAACCGCGAGCGTGGTTTTAGCGGCCCTGATGAACGCCCTAAAAGTCGTTGGGAAACAGCTCGATGAAATTTTAGTTGTCCTCTTCGGCGCAGGGGCCGCCGGCTTCGCCACGCTGAGGCTCCTCACGAAGGCGGGGGTGAAGCCCGGAAACGTTAGAGTCGTAGAGCTCGTGAAGGGGGAGCCGAAGGTTCTAACGGCGGACCTTCCCCTCGGGGAACTCTTCCCCTACAGGGGAGAGTTGCTCTCAAAAACGAACGAGGAAGGGGTCGAAGGCGGTCCGAAGGAAGCCCTGAACGGGGCGGACGTCCTTATATCCTTTACCAAACCGGGGCCTGGCGTCATAAAGCCCGGCTGGATAGAGAGGATGGCCGACGATGCAATAGTCTTCCCGCTGGCAAACCCCACCCCCGAGATACTCCCTGAGGATGCGAAGAAGGTAGGGGCGAGGATAGTGGCAACGGGGCGGAGTGATTACCCCAACCAGGTGAACAACCTCCTCGGCTTCCCCGCTATATTCCGCGGTGCTCTCGACGTTGGGGCAAAGACGATAACCGACGGGATGGTAATAGTCGCATCGGAGGCAATGGCTTCGGTCATAGAGCCGAGCGAGGATGAGATAATCCCCTCACCCTTCCATCCGGAGGTTCACCTAGCAGTTGCCAGAGCGGTCGCCGAGGAGGCGATGAGGGAAGGTGTCGCCCGGAGGAAGGTGAAAGGTGCCGAAGTCGAGGAAAGGGTCAGAAAGTGGCGGGAGTTTTATCTGAGGTTCATCGCCCCGATAAACGAGAGGAGGAAGGGTTACCGGTAGAGCGAGCTTCCGTGGGCATCTATGGCCACGACGAGCGGGAAGTCCTCCACTTCGAGAACCCAGATTGCCTCAGGGATTCCCAGCTCATCGAGCCAGTGAACGGCTCTAACCCTTTTTATGCTCTCCGCAGCTAAAGAGCCAGCTCCGCCCGTGAAGGCGAAGTAAACTGCCCGGCCTTTGAAGGGCTCCGAATCCATTCCCCCTTTTCCTATTATCCCCCTTATGCCGAGGGGGAGAATCTCGCCGAGGTAGCGGTTCATTCTCGCGCTGGTGGTCGGCCCCGCCGAAACAACTTCCCATCCTCTAGGGGTCTTTCTAACAACGGGCCCGCAGTGGTAGATTACCGTCCCCCTTGGATTGAAGGGCAGCTCTTCCGGCGAAAGGCTTAAAATTTTCCCGTGGGCTGAATCGCGAGCAGTATAGATCGTCCCGGAGAGGTGGACGATATCCCCTGCCTTCAGTTTAATCACCCCTTCCCCGCTCAGGGGAGTTCTCAGCCTTACCGCCACATGTCAACCCTCCCGTCCGGGCTTATCCTCAAAAAGGCCCTTCTGTTGGCCCAGCACTGGACGATTAAACCAACGGGGAAGCTCGCGGGATGCCTGTGGGCGACTTCGATTTTGACGTCGAGGGCAGTTGTTACCCCTCCCATGCCCATCGGTCCTATCCCGAGGGAGTTCACCACCTCCAAAAGCTCCTCTTCGATTCTCGCAATCCTCTTATTGGCGTTTCTCTCGCCGACTTTTCTGAGCAGGGCCCTCTTAGCTAGTTCCAGGGAATAATCGGCACCCCCACCAACACCCACTCCCAGTATCACTGGCGGGCAGGGCTTTCCACCGCAGGCCTTAACCTTCTCGACCACAAAGCGTTTGATCCCTTCCCAGCCTTCCCCAGGGGTGAGCATCGCCAGTGCGGAGCAGTTCTCACTTCCACCTCCCTTTGGAAAGACCGCCACCTCGATTTTATTCTCTTCCGTCAACTCCCAGTGGATTATCGGCACCCCATTTCCCGTGTTGTCCCCGGAGTTTTTGCCGGTCAGAGGGTCGACGGAGTTAGGCCTGAGTGGAACTTCGGGGGTCGCCTTTCTGACGGCCTCGATGATGGCCCCCTCGATTTCCGTAAGGAAGGGGCTATCCACCCCGGCCCTGACGAAGAAGGTCAGCGTCCCCGTGTCCTGACAGACCGGTATTGACCTTTCCCTTCCGATTTCAATGGCCTTGAGGATGTTTTGGAGGTTAAAGCGTGCTATCTCGCTTTCCTCAGCTTCGTGGGCCCTTTGGAGTGCTTCAACCGTGTCCTCAGGGATTGCGGTTACGGCGAGCCTTATGGCATCAACGAGGACATCGACCAGCAATCGGCATACACCTGTCAAAGATTTGAAGAGAAGTTAAAAAGTTTGACGTAGGGATTTAAAAGCCACCTCTAGAGCGGAGGAGTTTTGAGTCTTAGTGCTGTTGTTAACAGGTCATGTCCGGATCCTAAGCTGGAGAAGTTTATGCTATACCCTGACCTCTTCCCTGCCGTGAAAGGCGAAGGGTTCCAACGACCTAACCCCTCGCCAAACTCGGGAAGGTTTGAGGGGCTTCATTAAAACCCAAACTAAAACGGGTTTTTAACCCCTCTGGCCCGGTCTTAGGCCAGTTACCCCTCCTCTGAGCGTAAA
>Ga0256829_1003543_pt1 | contig 10749 bp, 7 predicted proteins | sample 131447metaG_FD_185979 | JGI IMG/M metagenome (GOLD analysis project Ga0256829, IMG submission 185979) | Hydrothermal vent microbial communities from Lau Basin, Pacific Ocean - 131-447 | ecosystem: Environmental > Aquatic > Marine > Hydrothermal vents | place: Pacific Ocean: Lau Basin | collected...
GACGCCCTGGCTGCATCCAGCGCTGTATCGGAAAAATCCAGCGGTGAACGATAATGGGTACCAAGCATGAACATGCGCAGCACTTCTGGATCATAGCGCTCGCTCACCTCGCGAATAGTAAAGAAATTACCCAGCGATTTGGACATTTTTTCGGCATTGATATTGACAAAACTGTTATGCAGCCAGTAGCGGGCAAAGCCGCCACCATTGGCCGCCTGTGCCTGCGCAATCTCATTTTCGTGATGCGGAAACTTCAAATCCATACCGCCGCCATGAATGTCGAAATCACTCCCCAGATGGGCGCAACTCATGGCCGAGCATTCGATATGCCAGCCCGGTCGACCCGCGCCCCACGGTGATTCCCACGCCGGTTCATTCACCTTGGCCCTTTTCCACAACACAAAATCCAGCGGGTCGCGCTTGCTATGGTCCACATCCACCCGTGAACCGGATTCAAGTTCATCGATCTTTTTGCCGGAGAGTTTTCCATAGTCGGCAAATTTGCGTACTGCATATAATACATCGCCGGAATCTGCGACATAGGCCATGCCTTTGTCCATCAGTGCCTGAATCATGCGCAGCATCGCATCTATATGCTGCGTGGCGCGCGGCTCATGCGTCGGACGCAGACAGCCCAGCGCATCGGCATCGGCATGAAAGGCGGCAATCATCTCGTCGGTCAGCGTCTCAATGCTTATACCGTGTTCCGCCGCCCGGATAATAATTTTATCATCCACATCGGTAAAATTGCGTATGTAATCGACATCATATCCCTGCTGCATCAGCCAGCGGTACATCACATCGAACACGATCATCACGCGCGCATGGCCGACATGGCTGTAGTCATACACGGTCACGCCGCAGACATACATGCCGACATGGCCGGGTTGACGCGGCTTGAATACTTCTTTTTCGCGCCTGATTGCGTTGTACACCACCAAACTCATGCTTACGTGCCTCTCTGCATCCGTGCTGACCCGGCATTGCGCCATTCCTGCCTGCCGCAAACGCTCCGCCACGCCATCCCGTCCGAGAAATTCAATAACAGCCGACATCTCCGGTCCGTGCAGGGCGCCGCTCAAGACCACCCGCAGCGGCATAAACAAAGCCTTGCCCTTGCAGCCTGATTCCAATCTCACCGTATTCAACCAGTCTTTCCAGTCATCGCTGCCGTGCGCCAGCCATGCTTTTTCAGCTATACTGAAAAAGGCCTCTCCAGCCTCATTCAGGACGACCTGTTCATCATCGCCGACCTGTGCTTTCACATCCAGCAGACGCCTGAAGGCGGCAGCGTCTTCTACACGTTCAAGATTACCGCCAATCAATGCCGCCATGGCGTTTAAACGGATAGCATCCGTATCCGGCAAATGCGGTTTAATCAGCGCAGCCAGTTGCTCCGCTGGCAGGGCATGCAATAAGCGCGTATGCCAGCGCCACATTTCATCATCCGACCAGCGAACAGCTGTGGTGGAAATACGACCCGCTTCAAAGTGGACCAGCAAACGTCTGATATCAAGTGAGTCCCCGGGCATATTCGGATGCCCCAGACGGCTCATCGCCTGCACCAGCGCTGCCGGCAACAGTCCATCTTCTCTCAGGTCCGCCACGCTGTGGGAACCGCTACGTTTGGACAGCTTGGCGCCATCTGCGCCCAGCAACAGGCCATGATGCATGTACGCCGGCGGCTTGTAACCCAGTCGCTGCAGCAGCCAGACCTGATAGGCTGAATTGGTCAAATGATCATCGCCGCGCAATGCATGCGTCACTCCATCCAGCACATCATCTACCGCATTGGGCAAGAGGAAGGTGAAACTGCCGTCCGAACGTACGATCACCGGATCGTCCAGATCACGCAGGGCAAAGTCAACATCACCGCGCAGCGCATCAAAAACCTGCACCTCACCCTGATCGTCATGTACCGCCATACGCCACACAAACGACTCTTGTTCAGCTCTGTTGGCTGATTCATCAGCCAACAGTCCACGACAGCGTCCGGCATAGCGCGGCGGCAGGCCGCGCGCTGTTACCAACTTACGATCCAGCGTCAGTTGATGTTCAGAACAAAAACAGCGGTAGGCCCAGCCCTGATTCGCCAGTACTTCCAGCGCTTCAGCATGGCGTCCGGCATGCGCAGACTGAAACAGCGCATCGCCATCCCAATCCAGCCCCAGCCAGTTCAGATCATTCTGAATCGCCTCAATATATTCTGCTTCGGAACGATCCTGATCGGTATCCTCGAAACGCAGGAGAAAATGGCCGCCATGCTTTCTGGCATACAGCCAGTTCAGCAGCGCCGTACGCACATTGCCCAGATGCAGCAGCCCCGTCGGTGACGGAGCAAATCGCGTTATTATCTGTGAGGAGTAAGGCGTAAAAGGTGAGGAGTGAGGGGTCATGCATCACCTCTGCTTTGCAGGGAATTGATCAGCCCTCCCAGCAAGCCAAATAATATATCCATCTGATTTCTTATTTCTTCCACCCTTGTAATGTTTCACTCCTCACCCCTCACCTCTTACTCCTCACTCCTGACGCATCTCTACTGTCAACTGCCGACTGACCACTGTCAACTGCCTTTTTCGGCATAATCAGCATAAACTCATCGGGATACACATAGCCCAGTTCCCGATGCACCAGTCCTTCCAGCGCCTCCGGGTCATGACGCAAACGCAGTACCTCCTGCGCCATCCGCTCACGCTGCTGCTTCAGGCTGGTCACTTGCTTGCGCAGCGTCTGCAACTGCTCTGCCTCATGCCGATAGACCAGATAACCATGATCAGACAGCACCAGATTCCAGCCCATATAGGCAAGCATGGCTATCCCGGCAATCCAGAACAGCCAGCGGCCAATACTCCTGCCCATACTTACCCGCTAAAGCGACAGAACAACGTGCTCAGCGGGAAAACGCAGCGCGTCCCGCATAGCGGGCCTGTGCGCCCAGCTCTTCTTCAATACGCAACAGCTGATTATATTTGGCCATACGATCGGAACGGGAAGCCGAACCGGACTTGATCTGGCCTGTTGCCATGGCCACAGCCAGATCGGCAATCGTGGCATCTTCCGTTTCGCCGGAGCGATGTGACATCATGCAGCGATAGCCGGCAGCATGTGCCATCCGCACCGCAGCAATCGTTTCTGTCAGCGTACCGATCTGATTAACCTTGACCAGCAATGCATTGGCTACGCCCTTGTCGATCCCCTGTTGCAGAATCGCCGGGTTGGTAACAAAAATATCATCACCGACAATCTGAACTGTGTTGCCCAGACGCTCGGTCAGGACCTTCCAGCCATCCCAGTCATTCTCGGCCAGGCCGTCTTCAATCGACAAAATAGGGTACTGCTCGCACCAGGCCGCCAGAAAATCTACCATGGCGGCAGAATCCAGTTGTTTACCTTCACCTTTCAGATCGTAGATGCCATCGTGATAAAACTCGGAGGCAGCCGGATCCAGCGCAACATATACATCCTGCCCCACTTTCAATCCCGCTGTTCCAATCGCTTCCAGAATAGCGTCTAGCGCAGCGACATTTGATGGCAACGACGGCGCAAATCCACCTTCATCACCCACAGCCGTGTTGTATCCTTTGCTCTTGAGTACGGATTTCAGTGCATGGAATACCTCCGCGCCCATTTCCAGCGCCTGCGAAAAACTGTCTGCGCCCGCCGGAACAATCATATATTCCTGAAAATCGACATTATTATCAGCATGTTCGCCGCCATTGAGCACATTCATACATGGCACAGGCAACAACCCGGCCGAAGCACCGCCCAGATAGCGAAACAGTGGCATGCCCTGCTCTACCGCCTGCGCCTTGGCCACCGCCATCGAGACGCCAAGAATCGCATTTGCACCCAATCTTCCCTTGTTGTCCGTACCATCCAGGTCGATCATAACCTGGTCCAGACCAGCCTGATCTGCAGCATCCATCCCCTGCACGGCATCGGCCAACGCACTGTTAACATGACCGACGGCCTTTCTGACACCCTTGCCATTCAAACGCGTTCCACCATCACGCAGTTCTACCGCTTCGCGCGTACCGGTGGACGCGCCGCTGGGCACAGCTGCCCGGGCAAAAGCGCCCGATGCCAGCATCACATCAACCTCAACTGTGGGGTTGCCGCGCGAATCATAAATCTCGCGCGCATGGGTTTTTACAATCTCACTCACTTTTATCTCCTTAAAATCAACAAAATTTCACCGCAGAGTTTCGCAGAGGAAAGACAATGTTTCTTATTCTTTGCGTTCCTTGCGTCCTCGGCAGTTAATGATTATTGCTTTACAATCGCATCCATTTGTTTCAATGTGGTCAGCAGATCTTCCAGATCGGCCAGCGCCAGCGAATTCGGCCCATCAGACATCGCCTTATCCGGGTCCGGATGTACTTCCATGAACAGCGCCGCCACACCAACTGCCACTGCAGCGCGAGACAAGCCCGGCACAAATTCACGATTACCGCCGGTAGCACCACCGAGACCACCCGGCTGTTGCACCGAATGGGTTGCGTCATAGACCAGCGGCGTGCCGAATTCGCGCATCACCAGCAGGGATCGCATATCGGATACCAGGTTATTGTAACCAAAACTGGCGCCGCGTTCGCACAGCATGATGTTGTCATTGCCTGTCGCCTGCGCCTTTTCCAGCACATGCTGCATATCCCATGGCGCTAGAAACTGCCCCTTTTTGATATTTACCGGCTTGCCCGTATTAGCCACCTGTTCTATAAAATCGGTCTGCCGACACAGAAAGGCTGGCGTCTGCAGGATATCGGCCACTTCGGCTACATCCACCACCTGATGCGTCTCATGCACATCGGTCACCACCGGCAGACCCAGGCCATCCTTTACCCGTTGTAAAATACGCAACCCCTCATCCAGGCCTGGCCCGCGGAAGCTGTCTTTACTGGTGCGGTTAGCCTTGTCAAAACTGCACTTGAACACCAGCGGTACGCCACATCGTTCGGCAATCGCGGCAATCGCGGCCGCTGTTTTCAGCGTAAACGATTCACCCTCAATCACACAGGGGCCAGCGAACAGTACCAGCGGTCTGTCATTGGCAATACGCAGATTTCCAACAGCAACTGTCTTCTGTATCATAGCCCCGCCTGTGTCTTGCCGGCACCGATAAAAGCAGCAAATAACGGGTGCGGCGCATAGGGACGCGATAAAAATTCCGGATGGAACTGACATGCGACAAACCACGGGTGATCAGCCACTTCCACCACTTCCACCAGCGAATTGTCCGGCAGCGTACCGGACACAATCAACCCTGCTGCTTCCAACTGTTTACGATAGGTATTATTGAATTCATAGCGATGGCGATGGCGTTCACGGATTTCGTCCCGACCGTATGCAGCATAAGCATGCGTGCCTTCGATCACCTTGCACGGATAACCGCCAAGCCGCATGGTGCCACCCAGATCGCTGTCCGAATCACGTTGTACGCGCGCGCCTTCCTGCTCCCATTCGGTCATCAGGGCAATCACCGGATGCTCTGGCCGCTCATCGAACTCACTGCTAATGGCACTCGTCAGACCGGCAACATGGCGCGCAAATTCAACCACAGCCAATTGCATACCCAAACATATGCCTAGATACGGGACCTTGTTTTCACGGGCATAACGAATGGCCGCCATCTTGCCTTCGGTACCGCGTTCACCAAACCCCCCCGGCACCAGAATAGCATGCGCGGATTCTAGGCAGGAAACGCCTTGCTTTTCCAGTGATTCGGCATCGACATAGGTAATACTAACACGCACACCATTGGCCATGCCACCGTGAATCAGCGACTCGTTCACCGACTTATACGCATCGGCCAGCTCAACATATTTACCGACCATGGCAATGCGAACCTCATCTTCCGGTCCGCGGATCCGGCGACAGATATCTTCCCATACCGATAGATCCGGTTCGCTATTCTCCATGCCAAAATGCTTCAATACGGCTGAGCCCAGCCCGCCCTCGCGCAAGCTTAACGGCACACCGTAAATCGTATCCACATCCGGTGCATCAATCACCGATTCCCGCTCTACATTACAGAATAGCGCGATTTTGTCCTTTTGCCCCTTGGGAATCGGGTGGTCGGAACGACACAACAGCACATCTGGCTGTATGCCGATTTCACGCAACTGCTTGACCGAATGCTGGGTCGGCTTGGATTTCATTTCACCGGCTGATGCAATATACGGCACCAGCGTCAGATGGATATAGGCGGTGTTCTTACGACCCAGATCGAAGCGCAACTGACGGATTGCCTCCAGAAACGGCTGCGATTCAATATCGCCGACCGTACCGCCGATTTCGATCAATGCGACATCCACCTCTTCGGATCTGAGTGACAGGATGGCATTTTTGATCGCATCGGTAATATGCGGAATCACCTGTACGGTCGCGCCCAGATAATCGCCACGCCGCTCGCGCCGGATCACTGACTCATAAATGCGACCAGTGGTGAAATTGGAGCGTTTTGACATGGTTGCATGCGTAAAACGCTCATAATGGCCCAGATCAAGATCGGTTTCCGCCCCGTCATCGGTAACGTACACCTCACCATGCTGGAACGGACTCATCGTACCCGGATCGACATTAATATAGGGATCAAGCTTCTGCATGGTAATGCGTAACCCGCGTGCCTCAAACAGAGCGGCCAGACTTGCCGCAGCAATGCCCTTTCCAAGCGAGGATACTACCCCGCCGGTAACAAAAACGAATCGTGTATTAGTGTTCATAACGGGCACTCATAATGGTGGCGCAAGTTATCAGAAGTGATTATCGCCCGCCACTATCAAACGATGGTCCAGTGTTTTTGTGGTTCCGGATCCGGGGTTCCGCCTGGAAAGACGGGAAAAAAACCGAAGAACAATCCTCATGGACATTTATATATCCGCTACTAGGATGCGCGACCGCGCGCAGAATGGGCCTGGATGCCCGCTGTTATAAAGCGCACGCCGTACCGGGACAACCCGACGGTGCATTACTGGAGGACAACATGTCTGATTTTATTGTCGAAGCTGAACTTCGCGAAACAAGCGGCCGCAGCGCATCACGCCGTCTGCGCCGTGCAGGAAAGGTTCCTGGTATTATTTATGGCGGAGACAAGCCGGATTTGTCCATTGCTATGGAGTACTTTCCCATCGCCAACATGCTGGATAAAGAAGCCTTCCACACATCCATGCTTGAGGTTAGCGTAAAGGGTTCACGCGGTAAAAACACCGTAATGCTCAAAGATACCCAGTGGGACCCGGTTAAAGATACCGTTACTCACCTTGATTTTTTCCGTGTATCCTCCGATGACAGTATCACTGTTGATGTGCCTGTTATTGCCATTAACGAAGACAAAAGTCCCGGTGTTGCCCAGGGTGGTCTGGTGGATATGATTCGCCATAGTCTGGAAGTTACCAGCCGCGCCGACTCGATTCCTTCACGCATTGAGGTTAACTGCGCCGGGCTCGAAATCGGCGATACCGTCCACATCGAAGACATCACCCTGCCTGAAGGTGCGGTCGTCCATCATGAAGTCAACTTTACCGTACTGAATGTATCCGCACAGAAGACAGCCGCTACCGATGAAGATGAGGCTGAAGATACAGGAACAGATACAGAAGGAACGGCCACCGAGGCGTAAGCTCACAACGTGCAACTGCTAGTCGGATTGGGTAATCCCGGTAGTAAATATGAGCAAACACGCCATAATATCGGCTTTCGTTTTCTCGACCTACTGGCGAAATCGGAGGGACTGCGTTTTGACGCAGCCCCTCGTTTTCATGCTGAAACTGCCACCTGGAACAGACCCGATGGGCGCGTACTGCTGGCAAAACCGCAGACATTCATGAACAATAGCGGTGAATCGGTCGCAGCGCTGGCCCGCTATTATCAGATTCCTTCGGAAAATATTATTGTAGTGTATGATGACCTCGACCTGCCACCCGGCAAGTTACGTCTGAAACACGGCGGCGGGTACGGTGGCCATAACGGCCTGTGCTCTATCAATCAGTACCTGCCGGACAGCAACTATGTGCGTGCCAAAATCGGTATTGGCAGACCTGCTCACAGCGAAATTATAGCATGGGTACTGGGCCGCGCGGAAGAAGGCGATCGCGCCGATGAAGGACGCGTATTTAACGCACTGCTTAACGAAATAGAAGCCATCCTGAACGGTCAGCTGCCACAAGCGGCCAATCGTATTCACCTGGCGTTAGCACCAAAATAATTCACCGCAGGAGAGCAAGCGCTGCTGTCCCGCCGCGCGATAGCAGCGGGATTCGCTATACATCCCTGCGGTAAAAAATGAGGTTCAACCATGGCACTGAGTATTGGAATTGTAGGCCTGCCTAACGTTGGCAAGTCCACCCTGTTTAATGCCTTGAACGGCGGCGGTGCTGAGGCGGCGAACTATCCGTTCTGCACGATCGACCCGAATGTCGGTATCGTAGCGGTACCTGATCCACGCATGGATGCACTGGCAGCTATCGTCAAACCACAGGCTATGCAGCATGCCGTGGTTGAATTTGTCGATATCGCCGGCCTCGTAGCAGGCGCGGCCAGTGGTGAGGGACTGGGCAACAAGTTTCTGGCCAACATCCGTGAGTGTTCGGCTATCGCCCACGTAGTGCGTTGTTTTGATGATGAAAATATAACGCATGTATCCGGCAAGGTGAATCCTCTGTTCGATATTGAGATTATCGATACCGAACTAATGCTCAAGGATATAGAGACAGTCCAGAAGGCAACCCAGCGTACGGAAAAACAGTGTAAAAGTGGCGATAAGGATGCTAAAGCACTGTTTGATTTGCAGATGAAGGTACTCAAAGGGCTGGAAGATGGCACCACCGTACGTCGCCAGATACTGAGTGACGATGAATTGGCTAGACTTAAAGATCTGTGGCTGCTGACCGGCAAGCCGGTACTGTATATCACCAATGTCGATGATGGATCACTGCCCGACGGCAATGCCTATGTAGAGCAGGTCCGCAGTTTTGCCGCTCAGGAAGGTGCCCGCGTAGCCGTGGTATCTGCCCAGATTGAGTCTGAACTGGTAGAAATGGATAATGAATCGAAGGCCGAGTTTCTTAGTGATCTGGGGCTCTCCGAGCCGGGCCTGAATACGGTGATTCGTGAAGCATACACGCTACTGGATCTGATCTCCTACTTCACCGCCGGCGTCAAGGAAGTGCGTGCATGGACTATCCATCGCGGCGATACCGCCCCGAAAGCAGCTGCCGTGATCCACAATGATTTTGAAAAGGGATTCATCCGTGCGGAAACTATTACCTATAACGATTTCATCAACCTCGGCGGCGAAGCCAGGGTCAGGGAAGCCGGCAAGATGCGTCTGGAAGGTAAAGAATACGTGGTGCAAGACGGTGATGTGCTGCATTTCCGCTTTAACGTGTGAGAAACAGTCGTGAGAAACAGTCGCCAGCGGGCAGTTAGCAGTGGTCAATTCAGGATAGAAAAATTGGACAGCCGGCAGGAAGCCCGCAGGATGTAGGCGCACGGATGCGCCTACATCATATCCTGTGGATCAACATCGATGCGTCGGCGCACGCCGGATGGGATGCGCATTCCCTCCAGTACCGGCGCCAGCTTCCACGGCAGTAACTGACGCGTGCTATCACGCAGCAGCACCTCAAAGCGAAAACGACCGGCCAAGCGCTCCATCGCGCAGGCCATCGGCCCACTCACCGTCACATTGGCAAGACGCTGACAGCTCTCGGCAAAAACGGCCGCTGTCTGACTCGCACGCTCTGCCTGTATGGCTGAAAATACCACCCGTACCCAACGGGCATAGGGCGGATACTGCAACGCCTGACGAAGCTCCAGCTCATCGGTCAATGTAGCTTCAGCTTCCGTCTCAGCAATACGCGACAGCCATGCAGCATCGGGCATACGTGTCTGAATCAGCATGCGCCCCGGTTTATCACCACGGCCTGCCCGCCCTGTCACCTGTGTCATCTGTTGCCACCAGCGCTCACCGGCCCTGAAATCCGGTATATTCATACCCTGATCCGCATTAATGACACCAACCAGCGTCACATGCGGAAAATCATGACCTTTAACCAGCATCTGCGTACCCAGCAGGCAATCAAGGTCGCGGCTCTCGAATTCAGCCAGGATAGCGCTCAAACGTGCGTGACTGGTAACCATGTCGCGATCAAAACGAGCGAAGCGCGACCTCGGTATGTGCTCTTGCAGCCAGTCATCAATCTTTTCCGTACCCTCACCCATCGGCATCAGCGCCGCTTCCCCGCAACACTCGCATGAACGCGGCACGCGCCGACTAAAACCGCAGCTGTGACAGCGTAATTGCCCGGCCCTGCGATGCAATGTCAGGCTCAGGGAGCAGGCGGGGCACTGCGGCACATCGCCGCAGGCCGTACATTGCAGGGACGGCGAATAGCCGCGCCTGTTGAGAAACAAAATCATCTGATCACCGGCGGCAAGAGTCTGCTGCATGGCAGCATGCAGCGCCGGCGAAACAGGGCCATCAACAGCACGCATATCGATAATTTCCGGTTTTATCTGCTGATTCTGATCAGCAATCCTGGATGGCAGATCAATACGCCGATAATGCCCGGCAGCCGCCTGTCGCCAACTCTCCAGGCTGGGCGTTGCCGATCCGAGTACAATCGGAATATCCAGCTGCTGGGCCAGCAGCACCGCCATATCACGGGCTGAATAGGCCATGCCATCCTGCTGTTTGAAGCTGCCGTCATGCTCCTCATCAACCACAATCATCGACAGGTCCGGCAACGG
>Ga0256829_1003544_pt1 | contig 10747 bp, 10 predicted proteins | sample 131447metaG_FD_185979 | JGI IMG/M metagenome (GOLD analysis project Ga0256829, IMG submission 185979) | Hydrothermal vent microbial communities from Lau Basin, Pacific Ocean - 131-447 | ecosystem: Environmental > Aquatic > Marine > Hydrothermal vents | place: Pacific Ocean: Lau Basin | collected...
GTATATCGAACTATGAAAGATGTAGCGTTCGATGCGGTCATCATCGGGTCTGGTGCCAGCGGAGGGGCGGTGGCCTATACGCTCTGCAAGGCAGGCTACAAGGTAGCTGTTCTCGAAAAGGGCAGGCTTATCCGACGTGAAGCGTTCAGCAAGGACGAGATCGCCTACTGCCGCCGTGATATCGTCACCCCCGATCTCTTCGAGGAGTACCACGTCATCGAAGAGAGGGTTGAGGGAAAATGGGAAGCGACGCCGACCTATGAGAGCGGATGGAGTTTCTGGAACGGCAATATTGTCGGCGGCTCTTCCAACTTCATGAGCGGTATGTTCCACCGTATGCACCCAGATGACTTTCGCCTCAGAAGCAAGTACGGTCCCATTGAGGGTGCCAATGTCGTCGACTGGCCCATTGGCTATGACGAGCTGGAGCCCTACTACGCCAAAGTCGAAACACTGGTGGGTATCTCCGGACGCTTTCAGGCACACCGCTTCGAACCACCGCGCAGTACACCCGATTTTCCGCAGCCGCCTACCAAAGAGAATGCCATTGTCAGGCTGCTTGACAAGAGCTGTCAGGCACTGGGCATCACCTCCCTGGTGACACCAAGAGGGGTACTCTCCCGTGACAAGGGGCACCGTAACGCCTGCTACTACTCCAACTTCTGCGGCAGTTACGGCTGCAGCTCGGGGGCAAAGAGCAGTGCCAGGGAGTCTCTGCTGATTCCCGCACTGGCGACAGGGAACCTGACACTGATGAGCAACACCCATGTCAAGCAGCTGCAAAGCGACAGCAAAACCCATGTCAGCCACGCCGTAGCGATTGATACGCTGACAGGCAAAGAGAGCTCCATACGCGCACGCCTCTTTGTCGTTGCCGCACAGGCGCACGAGAGTGCCAGGCTGCTGCTCAACTCCGCCAACCGCTTCCACCCAAACGGCCTTGCCAACAGCAGCGGTGAGGTGGGAAAGAACCTCGTCTTTTCCGGCGGCGGTTCGGGGCAGGGGGAACTGCATGAAGATGCGCTCAGGGAGATCAGCTTCAAGGAGCTGATGCAGACAGGCTACTTTGTCAACCGCTCCATCCTTGACTGGTACTTCATAGATGACTGGTGGGAGGGAAAGTTCAAAGGCGGCTCGGTGGAGTTCATGTTCGAACACCAGAACATCATCTCCCGGGCGGTCAAGAGCCGCTACGGCAAAGAGCGGCTTCTCTGGGGCGATGCGCTGGCAGAGAAGTTGACAGAGCGCTTTACAAAACAGAAGAGCATCCGCTTCGAGATTTTCAACGACTGGCTGCCCAACGACAACTGTTTTGTCACACTCGATCCAAAGTACAAAGACAAGTACGGTATGCCTGTAGGCAGACTGCGCATCGAGGGACACCCGCAGGATGTCAAGGTGGGCAGGTACATCGCCAAAAAGTGCGAAAAGGTGCTTGAGAAGATGGGCGCAAAGAACATCTTCTCCTCCGTCTCCGCCACACCGCCGCAGAACCTCATTGCCGGCGGCTGCCGCTTCGGCAACGACCCCAAAAGCTCGGTGCTTGACAAACACTGCCGCGCGCACGATGTTGTCAACCTCTACGTTGCCGATGCCAGCTTTATGCCAACAGGCGGCTCCGTCGCCTACACCTGGACCATCTACGCCAATGCTCTGCGTGTTGCGGACCATATTGTGGAAGTGTTGAAAAAGGGGGAGGTGTGAGGTTAGTAATTGGTGGGGTGTGCAGTGTCATCCCGGACCTGATCCGGGATCTTTATAGATTAGTTATTGGTAATTGGGGATTATACCCTCTTGTCGGAACCGAAAATTTAGCACTGTGTATCCCCTTGTGGGGAAGCCACACTAAACGTTAGTTTGCCAATATGACATGTTGCCGAAGCTAAAGCTTTCGGTTCCGACTTGGCTGTTTAAGTTTTGCTTCAACCAACCCATGCAAAATTTCCTCATTCCTCATTCCTCATTCCTCATTCCTCATTCCTCATTCCTCATTCCTCATTCCTCATTCCTCATTCCTCACTAATGTCAGTCTCTCCCGTCCGCCACATCGATGAGGTAGTAGCCCTTTTTCCAGTATTTTCTAATGGTCTCTCTGAAATCCTCTATGTCCTCGTTGTTGGCAAACGCTTCCTCTCTGGGCTTGGGCAGTTCGGCGAAGATGATGAACCACTCCGACATGGCAAACTCGATGTTGACAATGCGGTAGCCGTCGCGCCATTTGGCTTTGATCTCGTCACTGACATCTTCCCAGTCGTGGATAATGGTGTACGCCTGGCTCTTGAAGCCGGTGTTCCTGGCGAAGATACCTGTCCAGTATCCTTCGGCCGCTTCGGCATCGACGAGCATGTAGCCGTCTCTCCAGTGTTCTATGATGCTCTTTTCAAAGTCATCCCGGTAGCGTTTGTAGACGAATTGCACATCTTTCCATTTCCCGCCCTCGGCAAAGACACCGATCCATTCGCCGGCACCATATTCGACATTGATGAGTTCGAAGCCCTTTTTTCGGTAGGTTGCAACGGCTTCCCGGAACTTCTTGAGGTCACGACGGTGCAGGAGGGCCTGGCGGCTGTAGCCTGTGCCCTTGGCGTAGACGGCCATCCAGACATCATGGCCGTAGTTGATGTCGATGAGAGTGTAGCCTTTGTTCCATTCGTTCTCTATCTTGGTCTGCAGGCGTGAAAGCGTCTTGCTGGTGGTGTAGGACTGGTCGGTATAGCCTGTGTCTTTGGCGAACACACCCACCCAGAAGTCATCGGCCATGGAGAGTACAGGTACTATGAGCAGTGCTGCGAGTGTGTATTTTAATATCTTTTTCATTTCCATTCTCCTCAATATGTTCTATAAACCTTATGGTTTTACATAAGTTTTATTGAATTATATTGTAACACACTTCACTTTAGCCTCTCTGAAAAGGTGCGTTATCTTCTCCCCTCGGCAAGGTCTGTCAGTCGAAGTCCCTTTTGCCACTCCCTGCGTACACTGTTGCGAAACTTCTTGAAGTCTTTGTTGCGAATGTATGTTTCGGTGCGTGGCGAGGCATAGCGTACGAGGAGGAGGTTCCATGCATCGTCACCGTACTCCATCTCCAGAATGTTCCATTTCTCTTTCCATGCTTTGTCTACTGCTTTCTCGACATTATCCCAGTTGGACGCCTGTGTATAGCGGACCTCTTTAAACGGAGTCTTTCTGGCAAAAAGTACTATCTGATACCCCTCTGCCTCTTCAATGTCGATAGGCTTGAACCCCTGCTTCGTTTTGGCGGCAATAGCTTCCGTCATCTTGTGCCGGTCACGTGTCTGTATAAACGTGGTTTCATGAAAAGATCCGCCCTTTTGCAATACGGCCATCCATTCACCCACACCGTTCTCGACCTCTACCGCTTCAAACCCCATCTTCAGGTATCGGTGCAGGTCACGGGTAAAGTCATCCATCAGTCTGCGCCGCATCGTCACCTGTTCGGTAACGGAGGTGCCTTTGCTGAGTACGGCGTTCCATTTGTGGGGTGCATGGGAGAGGTCTGTGACGGCATACCCCTCCTGCCACCCCGCTTTGATACTACGTTCCAGTCTGGTAAGCTTGGCCCGTGAGAGCAGCATCTGTTCGCTGTAGCCGGTCGGTTTCTGCATGATGCCGGCAAAGAAAAAATCTCCCCAAAGCAGGGCAGGCAGCAGCAGGGTAAACATCAGAGGGGTTCGTTTCATCGCTTCTCCTTCTACGGGTCGTTGAGACAATCATACCATAAAAATATCGAATCTTTTCCTATTTGGTTGCAGTATACAACAGGGTGGTATTTTCCCGAATTGCAAGGCAAGGCAATTTAGTGTATACTAATCGCCTGAAAAATACTGAAAAAACAAGGTACAACCATGAAACCGATCTCACTTTTGGCACTGCTTTTTTCGCTGCTGCTCTTTACGGCCTGCGATAGCCCCTCACTGGGTGGCGGGAAGGTGAAGAAAGAGTACTTTACCAACGGCCAGCTGCGTTCGGAATTCATTATGAGTGACAGCACGGGGCAGAACGGCTTGAAAAAGCTCTATGGTCCCGATGGCAAGCTCACTTCAACCGTACCCATTCGAAATGGTGTGAAAAACGGAATTGAAAAACTGTATGATGAAGAGGGTCGTGTGCTTAAAACCACCCCATATGTAATGGGACGAAAAGAGGGTGAGGAGAAGGGCTATTTTCCCAACGGAACGGTCTGGTTTATTCTCCCCTACAGAAAAGGGGTGCTAAACGGCAAGGCGTATATCTACAGACAGGATGGCAGCGTGGTACGCAAGGGGATCTACAGAAACGGGCGTCTGGTCAACTGATCCGGCATGATGGAGAGCCTGCTTCCCCGCTACACCCACATTGTTAACCGTCGTCTGAGGAATACCTATCTTACCTTCGACGACGACGGGGAGCTTGTCATCAAATCCCCCGAAGTTTCTCAGCGCTATATCGAACAGCTGCTCATCAAAAAAGCTGCCTGGATCGCCAATGCCCAGAAGCGTGTGAAAGCCAGGAAAGGAAAACTTCCCGGCTATACGTCTGATGCACACTGTTACTACCTTGGCGACCATTTACCGATCCGGTTTATTACCGCATCCAAAAAGCGTGTGAAAACAGGCAAAGGGCTGGATCATCTTGAGCTGTATGCCCCGGCGTTCAGTGACGATTCGGTAAGGGCACAGCTGGAAGCGTTTTACAAAGAGGAAGCCAACCGTTTTATTATAAACTCTGTAGCGTTCTGGAGCGAAAAGATGGGTGTCACCTACGGCAGTGTGAAGTTTCGCAAAGCCAAACGACAGTGGGGCAGCTGTTCGGCAAAGAACGACCTCAGCTTCAACCCGATGCTGATGAAACTTCCTATAGAGGCAATAGAGTATGTGGTGGTGCACGAACTGGCCCATACCCGCCATAAGCACCATCAGAAGGCTTTCTGGGCGTTTGTGGAGGAACATATGCCAAACTACCGTGAACACGAAGCGGTGCTTAAAACCTACAGCCCCTCATAAGGAGAATCCCATCGATATCTATCTGCTTCTTTTTTTACTGATTGTGCTTGTCGGTTCGGTCACGGTCTACATCTACTATCTCAAAGAGAAAAAGGAGCAGCTTGATGCTATCAATCGCGGCTTCTGCCCCAAATGCAAACAGAAGAGCATTTTGCTGACCGACCAGCGTTCCGGAGGCTGCGGCGGACCGCAGATCGTCTCTTTCGAATGCGAATCATGCGGCTACCACAATAGCTTCTCCATTGACAGAGACGGCAGCTGCGGTGGCGGCAGCTGCGGCCATTGACACAAAATGCTTTTCCTGCTATAACCGTAGCAAAAAAGGTATTTTCATGCGTTTTTCAAAAGTCGATTTCTCCATCACGCCCTATGTCGAGGGTGTGACGCTCCCCGTCTCCAAACCCGATCCGCACTTTCTTGCCGAGATCGGCGAGGAGGGGATGCGCGATCTTCTCGACCGCTTCTACATGAAGCTCTATGAGAGTCCCGTTGCCCATCTTTTCCCGGCCGATAGAGATGAAATGAAAACGGCAGCACAGCACTCCGCCGATTTCTTCATCCAGATCTGCGGCGGGCCTGCCTACTTCAGCCAGAACCGTGGCGCTCCGCAGATGCGCAAACGCCACGCCCCCTTCGCAATCACTCCCGAAGCGAGACTCCACTGGCTCGTCCTTTTCGAAGAGGCGCTGATGCCGCTGCTAGAAGAGCAAAAATGCAGCGAAACAACCCTCCAGAGCTTCTGGCGCTACCTCGACACCTTTTCACAGTGGATGGTCAACAGCAGAGGCTGAGTGCATTTCTGTTTGGAAAGTTTGATACAGATGTCACGGGTGTGATTTTAGGTGAAATGCACCCATGTTTTGGGTTGACGAGATTTATAAGGTTTTGATCTTCGATACAAATATGCTTACGGTATATGTCTCTTCGAAGAAATCTTAAACTGCATACAGCTACAATATGAACTATGAAAGATACTCCAAGCATCAAATTTTATAAAGATGGGGCTGTATACACTGTCCTAAAACGATACAGCTTCAGCGAGCAAGAAAGAAATATTATTCACTCTGCCATTGTAACATCTAAAAAATCTAAAGTCGATATGGCACTTATTGCAAAAGCAGACACACTTTTAAAACATATATCGACAACACGTCAACCCCTTACATCTACCGAAGAAGAAACGGACACCCAAAAAGTTGCAGCTGCACGGGCACGTTATGCATCTGCGCAAGATCGTTCCGGATCAGGGCGAGAGGATCGAGACTACAGACTCATTTTAATGTTCTTGGCCGGAATGGGATTGATAGCAGTTATTGCCGGCTATATCTCAAACACCTACTGGTAGTTTATTGCTTTGAGAAGGTAAATAATAGCAAATGGGTGCCAGCATTATACTCTAAGCATTAAATTACATAGTGACTAATGATGGAAAAGGCTCCCGTTTGTATTTTCCAACACATATCCCATATTCTTGTATGCTTTGGAGCGTTTAGTGAAACTGGCGCGTAGCATAGGCATAAGTTCATCTACAAAATCCACGGCAATACACCGCTGTTCTCTCCTTCCGATACGCCCTAGGTACTGTATCACCCGCCCAGAAAAAGATACAGGCATCGTGAAGACTATAGCATCCAAATGTGAAAAATCAATTCCCTCACCGATATAGCTGCTGGTTGAAAGAATGATTCTGGCATCTTGTGCCTCTTTTATCGCAATCTTTTGCATCTTATGGCTTAATCCACCATGAAGCAGCACGGAGTGAATATCTTTTGCTTCAAGCATATGGTAAAGGATATTGAGATGTTCAATACGATCACTGAGTATCAGGATATTTCGATCTAATAACTTTTGTATTTCGTGTACGATAAGTTTATTGCGTACTTCATCTTCTGCCAGTTCATTCAAAATCGAGGCAAAATCTTCATACATCGATTCAAACTCTGTCTGAATTGTAATAAGTCTATGAATCTGTGACCGTTTCTGTTTTTTTTCAAACCCGATCTCCCCGCACTGCATGAACATAATCGGGTGCATTCCATCCTGACGTATCGGTGTTGCACTGAGCCCCAGCACATATTTACCCCTAAAACGCTTGAGCGGTACCTCAAACGATACCGCAGGGATATGATGCACTTCATCAACAATGACTTGAGTATACTCTTCTATGAGTTCCGGTCTGTTTTTGAGTGACTGTAGTGTTGCTACATCAATCATGGATGAAATCCGTTTCTTGCCTTTACCCAGTTGTCCGATCTCTTTTGGATCGATTTCAAAGTACTCACTCAGTCTTTTAACCCACTGCTCTAGCAGTGTTGTTTTGTGTACCAAGATCAATGTATTGACACTCCGCTTAGAGATGATGGCTGAAGCGATAGCAGTTTTGCCAAATCCTGGTGGTGCGATCAGTACTCCGTAGTCTTTGCTTAGAAGGGCATGAAACGCATCTATCTGCTCTTCTCTCAATTTTAAATAAAACTTTTTTTTCTTGATGGAGTGGACTGGTCGTTTGTCTTCAATTGTGAGCGTAGCACCGTACTTGTTAAAGAACTGCTGTATTTTGGCAGTAAGTCCTCTTGGCAGAATAATATACCGTTCATTAAGATCATAGGAGGTAATCACCCGTGGCGTATTGTAGGTTGATTTACGCAGGTTTTGTCTGATATAAAACTCCGGATTTGTAAAGGATGCCATACGTTGCAATCGATTCATTACCTCTTTTGTTAATTGTGCTTTTTCAATATAGAGTGCATCATAAAGTACGGCTTTGGTATATTTTGGAAAAACCAGGGGTTTCTCCTCTTTAACATCCCACGGCATGAGATTTGCCTGACCGTTGGTCATATGAACTGCATGTGTTTTTAAAATAGTGTTTAGCTTTTGCGTAGAAATGCGTTCTGCATTTCGAAGTATCAACCACTGGTCATCATAGGGTATCAGTGTGTCTACATCAACAAAGACAGTCTTGTTTTCGGTACGTGATCCATAGTGAAGCGGTAGAGCAATCAGGTTGCCCAGTGCGTCCGGTGCAACAAAGTCTTGATTGGGGAACATGCGGTCATAGCTTTTCATATCGATACCACTGCTGATATCCATCGCCCTGGTAAGTATCAAATCCCCAAGACGCCTGACATCAACTGCTCTTACAAGGGTGTCAAAGAAGTACCAGATATGTATACCGTTACCTGATTTTGATATTTCGAAGAGAGGTGTAAGCTGTAACTTTTGGGAGACGACATGAATCGCCCGGGCATCTTCCACAAAGCTCTTTTTGTCCAGGTCAAGTACCAGAAACTTTGCCATCACCTGATCAACGACAGCATAGGTACCAAGTCGTATTTTCCCCTCCAAATGTTTTCGGATCACATCAGGAGTAAGGGGCTTGTAATCTGTACCCTTGTATGTATAGGTTTGGGGAAAGTACCCTTTCTTGGTGCCATCGCCCTTTACCCAGTACTGCGCATAAACATCTTCACGTCCGACAAAGAGCGACTTGAAGAGCGCTATTTTCTCTTCTTTGCTCAATACAGAATGTTTGGATATCTGCTGTCTTATTGTCTTGATTTCCGCTTCGATGATGGCTTTTTGTGACTCAAGTGCTTTGAGCTTTTGGTAGAGTGTATCTAATTGCATGCGATTATGTCAGTATAAAAATCCAAATAGCCACAAAGATATTTTACGCTACCTTTATCCAGAATAGCGCCTTTTTTTGTAAGTGTTTATGATCATTTACAATTTTAACAGTTTTTTTACTTTGTAAATGCTTATGTACCAAAATTTAAATACGAAATAGAATTTTAGTTGGAGGGTATTTATACCCTCTTAATGCCAAAAAAGGCATAATAATACCAATACATTTGGAGGAATTACTATGAATACCACTGAGATAGTCCAACGTATCAAGGAAGCCAAGCAAGAAAAAAAGTTGACATTAAGCGAGATAGCTTCCGAGTCAGGTGTAGCCATTCGTACAGTCAATAGGATATTTGCGGGAGAGGATGTACGTTTTAGTTCTTTGCAGGCTGTGCTGGAGACATTGGACTTGATCATCTATATTGAAAGAGAGGCGGCATAGCGTTATGTCTAGCTATAAACCTCCCTATACGCTCACTTCCAAAATGCTTCATTTAAGTACCCAGATAAGTGAAGCCTTAACGAACCTTGAACATAGTACCAAAGAAGCTATTACACCTATTCTCAGAAAGAAGAACCGCATTAAGACACTTGCAGGTACACTTGAGATAGAAGGGAATTTCCTGGGTGAAGAGAAGATCACTGCGATACTTGATGGTAAAAGGGTACTGGGCACGATGCTTGAGGTAGCAGAGGTCGAAGGTGCTATTGCCGCCTATGCCCAGCTGGAAAATTACCGATACGATAAACTGGAAGATCTTTTAAAAGCTCATGAGCTGATGATGAAGGGTATTCTAAAGAGTGCAGGAAGTTTCAGAAAGGTAAATGTCGGTGTCGGCAGTAGTGAGGGGGTTAGTCATGTAGCACCACCGTATGATCGTGTGCCTGAGCTTATGCATGAACTTTTTGACTGGTTGGCTCGGAGCGATGAGCATCTGTTGATTAAAAGTTGTGTGTTTCATTACGAGTTTGAATTTATCCATCCTTTCAGTGACGGCAACGGCAGGATAGGCAGGCTCTGGCAGAGTGTTATTTTGCACCAATGGAAACCGATCTTTGCTTCTATGCCTACGGAGAGTATCATCAGAGATCATCAAGATGCGTACTATCATGCGCTTGAAGCAGCAGGAAGTGTCGGTGAGAGTACTCCGTTTGTAGAGTTTATGCTAGAAATGATCTTGCAGACGATACAAAATGTCCCCAAAGGTGACCCCAATAATGTCCCCAAAGATAGACTTGAGTCCATACTTGAACATCTTGCCAAAACACCGGATATCAGTGTGCGTAAACTCTCTGAACTATTATCGGTCAGCGACAAGACCATTAAGCGTGACCTTGAAAAACTCAAAGAGCAAAAAAAGATAGAACGTATAGGCAGTAACCGCAAAGGCTACTGGCAGATTAACAAATAGATGAATATAAGGATTGTATAAAGTTGATGGCCGGGAGAGGGGGAATTCAAAAGTGAATACTTGTTAAAATTTATCATTTTTGTTCAATTTCTTCCAGAGTAAGGTACAGCAGGTATTCAAAGGTTTATATAACCAAATACGTTTATTCAAAGTTATTCACAGTTTATCAATTTTTAGCAAGCTAGGTTGGAAATAGGTTGGAAAAATTGAGTCTCTATGTAACAATTTGTAAAAATGGTTTTATCAACTTTTGTCAGCCTTTGCCAAAATAAAAAAGTCAATGAAATCATGCTTTTTTCTAAATATATACTTCCTATTATCGTATTAATTCAATACATAGGAACCAAATCATGTCTAAACGTATCAAAACAAAATACACTGGTGTCTTCTATCGAGAGATCAAAACAAATGGAAAATCTGATAAAGTTTACTACATTGTATTCAAAGACAATAATAAGACAAGAGAAGTTAAAGTTGGAAAATTAAGTGACGGTATCCAAGCCAATTATGCAAATCAGATTCGCATATCTACGATCAACAGCCTTCGGTTAGGAGAAGATCTACCTGCTCTTTTAGTAAAGTACGAAAAAGCCCCTGTCATCACTTTTGATGAAATAGCTTTAAAGTATTTTGACAGTAGAGAACTGCATAATAGAACAAACCACCAAGCACGTGGCAAATACAATAGTCAACTAAAACCAT
>Ga0256829_1003545_pt1 | contig 10746 bp, 11 predicted proteins | sample 131447metaG_FD_185979 | JGI IMG/M metagenome (GOLD analysis project Ga0256829, IMG submission 185979) | Hydrothermal vent microbial communities from Lau Basin, Pacific Ocean - 131-447 | ecosystem: Environmental > Aquatic > Marine > Hydrothermal vents | place: Pacific Ocean: Lau Basin | collected...
AAATAGGCTTACATATTGGCGGGCGTCGATTTGATGTAGATGTTGAAGAAAAGTTTGCACTATTTTTAGAAAAAGAGATGGCTGATGACTTTAATATAGATGGAAATAATGATTTAAAAATACTGCTACAGGCATATGTAAGAAAAAATCATGAACTCTATCTACAAAATAAAAAAATAGATGAAATTTTAAAAAAACTTGAAAAGTAGATATTGTTTTATGCTACTGTAAGTTTTTATTGCTATAATTTCACCCTCTTAATAAAGAGATGGTGTGCGCTCGTAGCTCAGCTGGATAGAGCACTGGTTTGCGGTACCAGCGGTCACACGTTCGAATCGTGTCGGGCGCACCATACTTAAACCCCCTCAATAACTTACTTTAAACCACTTTTTATTAATCACAAGTTCTGACTAACTTTACTAGTGTCACCTAAAGTGCCACAAAATAAATCAATTGATTTATCTGCATTTAATGCTTTATCCCCTATCCATTTTGCATAATGTTCTAACAGCATTCTTAAAGAACCATGCCCAAGAATATTCGCAATCTCTTGCATAGAAAAAGCTTTTGACTCTATCGCACTAACAGCAAAAGTATGTCGACAGTTCTTTAAATCTCTGTACTCAATATTACAATCAGCTAAGAGTTTGTACCATTGTGTCTGATATTTAACAATCTTGTTATTAGCTTCAAGTTGTCTAGTCCCCCTGATATATTGGACATCTTTTATATACGTTCCATCATCCATGCTAAAAAGCCAGATTGATGATTTTTTATTTGCTTCATTTATTAGTTTTTGAAAGTAATTAATAGAAGAATTAAACATAGGAATATCTCTATCTCTATAAATGGTTTTTGTTTCTTTAATTTTCCCTTTGGTTACATTTCGTTTAATACTAATCACTTGTTTATCTAAGTCTATATCTTTTATTTGAAGACCTAAAATTTCACTAGGACTCATACCCTGATTAAAAGCTATCCCTAAGTAATTATGTAGAAGTTTACTATACATAGGGTCTTTACTTCTTTCTAACAATATATGTACTTCATTCGCTTCAAATGGTTTTACCCTTGTTAAATCTCTTCTTTCTTTGTCAAACTTAATTTCAAATGTAAAATTTTTAGGTATTACATTGTTATCAAGTGCTAATTCAAAGATACCATGAAACACCCTTAGGTATTTTATTCTTGTATTTCTTGTTATATCTTTATTAGTCTGCGAATCTTTCAAGGATAAGAGCCATTGTTTAACTTGTAGCTTTGTGATTTTTGTTATCTCTAGGGACTTAAAATCTTTTAGTATACGATTGAATCTATATTTAACAATTTTATAATCATGCCATTTTTTATAGTCTTCGATAAATAAAGAAGCATAGTAATCAAACATCTTACTCTTTTGTTCTTGTATACTAAGGTTCTCTCTATTTTTAGATAGCCAAGTGGGTAGAAACTTACTTTTCATATAATGAAGAGTTTTTTCACTCTTCATGACTTTTGTACTAAATTCAGCTTTTTTAACATCACCATTTTCAAATAACACTTGGTATTTGATATACCAATATTTTCTATTCTTTCGATTTAAAATCGAAGCATTTATAGTTAACACATTTGTCTCCTTATTATTTAAGGATTTTGTGTCACTTACAATTAACATACTCATTTTATCTCCTTTTTAACAATTCATCAAGTTCGTCATCTATTTCTTTGTGACAAATCCAATTCTCTACTTTTTCTATATTCCATAATATAGCTCTCTTTGTTTTAGAATTATTAGGAGGTATGACATAATGCACACCTTCAATAAAATCTTTTCCCATTCGTTGCTTAAAGTAATCTGTACTAAGGTCAAAAATTTGTATTAATCTTGACAGTTGCACATATTTTGGAGTGATTTGTTTTTGTAATACTTTCATGATTTCCTCCTATACACAATCAGCTATAGAAATTTTCTGAATATCATCTATGTTGTAACAAGAATAAAATATCCCATATTCATTTTTAACAACATATACTTCTTGAATTGATATAATCTTGTTGAGGAATTTTAATAACTGAAACTCTTTAGTACCAACTATTTTAATTTTTTTTAATTCTCTTGACCAGTATATTTCAATATTAAGGTATGCACCATTATTTTTGAAATTAGGGTTATGTGAATCAATAGATATGACTTTACCTTTGAGTTCGTAAAGTTTTCCTGTTTTATACTTTGGCATGATAGCCTCCTTTTGTATTAGCAGGAACATAAAGTGTATTCTTCTTGTTCCTTATAGCCCAATACAAATGGCTTTCGAATCTATAACAAAATTAGTATATTTTTAGATACTTTTTCTAAATGTGTTACGAAAAGTATCATTTATTGCTTCCTTTAGTCATTATTGATATGAATTTAGACAAAAGTTCAATCTGTTCTTTATGGGATAGCTGATTAATCTCTTTGCTAAGTGAATTGATTTTTCTTTGTAGATTGATGAGGTTCTTACTTTTTCTTTGCTTGGTAGCTAAATTTTCTAATAACATTGCTTTATCCTATTTGCTTTGATAATAGGCATACCTATAACTTTATACCCAAAAGGATAGTTTATCTCTTAGTGCTCTTTGTATACACTCTGACACATATGTTTTCATCCATTTATAGTTATTTATTTTTTAATATTTCTTGTTTTAATGTATTTATGCAAACTTGCAGGGGTACCAACATTAATATAATTCACTATTTTTTGTAGGCTCAGACCTAAACTAAATAGCTCTTCGATTTTATCTCTATGCTCATCATAGATTGATTTTACTTGTTGCCCTTTTTTTCTACCCAACTTCATGCCCTTATCTTTACGAGCCTGTAAGCCTGCTTTCGTTCTTTCAGATATAAAGCTTCTCTCTAGCTGTGCAAAACCACTTAGCATAGTAAGCATCATTTCATTCATTGGATTATCGTTATATGGGTCAATAATGAGATTATCTTTAATTAGTATCAGCTTAATGCCATTTTCTTTAATGTCGTTTATTATCTGTAATGTATCTAATGTAGAGCGACCCAATCTATCAAGGGCATAAACTATGAGGGTATCGCCATCAAAGAGCTGTTCTATAGTTTCATCAATTAATCTTGTTTTTCTATCTTTTCGACTGCTTGTAGTAGTTTCAATAATTTTATCTACATGTAAATTATGATTATGTGCATAATCTAATATCATATGCTTCTGATTATCTGTTACTTGCTTGTCTGTGGAGACTCTAGTATATCCATATACTTTAGTGTCCGATATGTCTATTATATTACTCATTTTAAACCTTATTAACTTTATACCTATATTATACAATAAAGTTAATAAAATGTATCATTTAATACAATAGTATTTAGTTAATAATATATACTCTTTAAATGTCCATTAAAAGTTAATATAATTAAACTCGTATTGTCTCAATAGATTATCAATTATTAATTTATAGCCATCCTCATATTCTTTTTTTTATTTCAAAATTACACTTAGGAAATATATATCTTGGAAGGTATCTTCATCTCCCCAGGTACTACAGATACAAGCTATTTTTTATCTTACATTCCAAAATACACTTTACTTATATAAATCATCACCATAATCAGCAATAAAATCTATTGCCCGTTTAATAGTTTGTGTATTTGTAACTTTAAGCTTTTTTGCTAAATGACTATTACTTATTTTTTTATTTTTTAACTCATAGTAGATATTGAAATTCAAAGATAGCCCATATTTCTTCAATACACCTAACACTTGTTTGAAGATTTTATTTGATTTATAGTAATTATTCTGTTCTGGATGATACAGTGCTATAAAATATTTTCCATTGTCTTGGTTTAAAAAATTTAAAAAATTTAAGAGTAGCAATGCTATCAATCTAGTATTGTCTTGTAATTGAAGCTTAGTACCATCAACTATAATTTCAATGCTATCATTGATTAAATTAGTGACTTTACTGCCTAATATTTCGAGGTCTATTCCATGATGATGAAAAGTATCCAACCCAATTTCTTTTATTTTTGCTTCATCTAACTCTAGTTCAACTCTTGTGAGTGGTAAATATAATTTGTCTCTTATTGATTTATTGTATTGTCGTATTTTTGTGTTTTTTGTAATATGGTAATAAGTTGTATTAAAGTAAGTGTTTTCATTTTTTATTTTTTTCTTTTTGATTTTAACATCAAATGTTGTGAAGTCATAAGCAAAATCAATCCTTGATAAAGATAAATGGTAATTACCAAAAGCTTCTATTAAATTAGATAACAATTCCTTCCTAATAGTTGCTTTTAATTTTCGAAACTTGTCATAGCTGGATAACCCTCCTATGCTAATTTCATAGCCACCTTTTGGCTTGTAGTTATCTTCATATTCAGTAGGGTTTCCTTTAAGCCTTATATCTATATCAACATCTTTATTAATTGTTGATATGACTTTTGCAACAATAATATTTCCTTTGGTATCGGTGGTCATTCCTCTTTTTACTGTGAAATTTTTAAAAGTATTAATTAAATATATTATCTCTTCTAATCCACCACCATATTTTTCAGGTGTAGGTAGAATTGTAAAAGCTATAGAATCAATATTGACATAAACCTTAGTTTTAGTTTTTAAGGGCTTTCTATTTATTTTGTACTGTTTATCTTTTTTATTTCGTTTATTTGGAATTTCTTTTATTTCTGCTCCGTGTTCAAAAACAATACGTTTTCCACCGCCTATTAATAATCCCTTTGTATGTTCAAGTTGACTTTTATCCTTAGGTATATACAAACCATCTTTAAAATTTCTTTCATGGACTGTATCATGGGATTTTTTTTTACTATATTTATCTTTTATCATAAATTTCCATTATTCAAATATTATCTAAATTAATACACTTATATCAATTGTTTTTATCTTAAATCCACTATTTAATCAACGAATTATTAATTTATATATATAATATAATATGAAAATAGTGACTCAAAGAGATTACCTAAAAGGTGATTGTGGAATAGCCTGCATATCTACAATTACTCAAATAGATTATACAATAGTTAAATCAATTTTTATAGAAGAAAAAATATTTACAGAAAATGGACCTTACCATACGATACATTCTGACATTATTAAGGTTCTTTCAAAATTGGGTTATACAGCAAAAAGAAAAAAGTTCACACGATGGGATGAAGTAATAGGGACATCCATTGTAAAAATAAATCCATCCAAGGATGGTTTATACTGGCATTGGGTAGTTTTTTATAAAAAGAGTGTAGATAGTAAAGGAGTTATTTTAGACCCTAAGCCTCACTTCCAAGAACCGATAGCTCATTATCGAGGAAGAAGAGGTAGTGGTCAGTATCTAGTGTTGAACTAAATATTTATTCCAGAGTGTTTTCATCAAAATTTTTTAGAGTGAGCATATATATATAATTTAACATATACTTTTTTCTGTGTATTGATAAATTCATCTATTTTTACAATAGCTCCTATACTGTCTTGTCTTGTAAGGTTATCAAAAGATTTAGGATACTTAGCGGAAAAAAAGCCAGAATCTTTACTCATTAGCACATAAGGAATACGATAATTTCTTCCGTTTCTATTTAAGCTAAATATCATATTATCAAAAGCTGGGTAACCATCAATTTTACCTATAAAGTTGCCATAAACTGCAAAACAGGTATCTTTTTGTTTGTCAGCTATCGTGTTATTAATTACATCTTCATATGTTTTTAATTTTCCACAAGAAGTTTTTATTTTCTGAACAAGTTGAACAGCATTTTTATTATTAACTACCCAATCTGGATATGCTTTAGCTTCAGATGGTCTTAAATTTAGTTTTTTAAACTTAAGTGCTTTTTGAGCATCTTGAATATTATTCTTTTTCCATTCCATTGCTTGGGATACTGTAAAATTGTTTTTATACCATGGTGTTAATTCTTGAATAAACATTTCATTTATTGGACTATTATCTAAAAATCCATTTTTATGCCATTTTACTAGTATTTTAAAATCTATATTCGACTTTTCTATATCTTGAACGTCTGAAATCCATTTAATATTATTTTTTAAATATAATTCTGCTTTATTAATATCTCCATTCGTAACTTTATACCAACTAATTACTTCCTGATAGTTACGTTCTAAGAAATTCGTTAGATGTTCTTTTGTTGGTGTTTCTGGAGTATAGTTGTTATATCCATATTTTAAAAATAAGTTACCCCATCTTTTGACTTCGTCTGCATCCAGTTTCTCTGATTCGTATTGTTTAATAGCATCATCAGATAAATGTAATTTTCCCCATGCACCAGCAATAGCTAAAGTTGTCTTACCTTCTTTTAAATCACGAGCTACTTTTAGAATTTTTAAATAATTATTTTCTAAATTTTTTATGTCCATTACATCCATAATATGTTTAACATTGTCTGCTGAGTAACCCAAGTCGAGGAATTCTTTTAATGTAGATGAAGAAGAAGGTTTAAGCCCTAAATTGAGCCATTTTTTAATTTCTTGAGGATTAATTAATCCTTTATTAATCCACGAATCTACATTACTATGACTATTTAAAAGTTGAAGCAAGTTTTTATAATGTTTTGGAGTCAAAACACCTTTCTTTTTGTATTCTCCTACTGAATTAGCATAGATATTGAGTTGTTTCCATCCATTAGCATTATGAAGGTTTGTGATACCTGCTTCTATCCATCTTTCAACATCATAAATTGAAAATCCCGATTGTTTCCAATTAACAATATCATCAGGTGTAATGTTATATTTAGCAAATTTGTTAATCATACTTTTAGAACTGATTCCAACATCTTTCCAAGTTTGAGCAAAAATATTTATAGAAATAAATATTAATAATATTAATAATTTCATTGTAATTATATCCCTTATTTTACAAATACTAACTATAGTTAGTTGATGCAAAATCATAACACTTATATACTTATGGTAAGTTTAACGATAGGTATGTGCTTAATATGAAAAGTTGTGATATTTCTGATGCCGAGATACAGAATATTTATAAAAAGATAGGTATGAATGTTAAGGAGATTAGAAAGTCAAAGGGTGTATCCCAGTTGTCACTTGCCCTCGCAATAGGACATAAAGCTGTTGGAACAGTGTCTATGGCTGAAATTTGCTTGAATGGTAAACACTTTAATATAGAGCATTTAGTTAAAATAGCAGATGTATTAGAAGTAGATATATGCGAATTTTTAAAATATAAAGAGTAAAGAGTTAATCAAAGATATAATATAATACTAAATTATTTTATGAGTTAATAGTGCCACTAAAAGTGTCACCAATTTTTATGGAATTATCATCTATTGTAGTTAATTGTATGTGACAAAATCCTGTATACAGCATATTTAAGGTGTATGTGCGAAATTGCGGTACCAGCGGTCACACGTTCGAATCGTGTCGGGCGCACCATACTTAAACTTCATCTACATAAAACTCACAATAATTTTAACAATAACAAAAACTCCTTATCGCTTAACTGGATAAAGCAGTCCCCTCCTAAGGGATAGCTCGTGGTTCGAGTCCACGTAGGGAGACCACCTGAGAACAACCCATTTATTGAATGTACCAATTCTAAAACAAGTGCAATTTCACCTCATTTTAGTTATAATTTCTTTATATATGAAGGAATCAAAATGGATTATCCAAACTTTACATCAGAATATAAATCACTAATGGCGAAATACCTCACTAAAGATATTTTTAATGAATTAAAAGAGCTCAAAACAGCAAATGGTTATACTCTTTTTGACGCAATTAACTCTGGAATAAAAAATCCTGATAGTGGCATAGGAATTTATGCAGGGGATGAAGAGTCTTACACTCTGTTTGCACCTCTTTTTGATAAAATAATTGAGGATTATCATGGATTTTCTAAGAGTGATATGCATAAAAGCAACTTAAACGCAGAGGATTTAAACGCAGTAAATCCAGATCCTGAAGGTAAATATATTGTCTCAACACGAATTCGAGTTGGTAGAAATTTACATAATCTTCCTCTTGGTCCTGCCATTTCTAAAGAGCAAAGAAGTTATGTTGAGCAGAGTGTTTCAGATATTTTAAAATCTTTAGATGGTGATTTGGCAGGGAGTTACTATCCGTTAGATGGAATGAGTGAAGAGGATAGAGCCTCTTTAATAGCAGATCATTTTTTATTTAAAGCGGGTGATAGATTTTTAGAAGCAGCAGGTCTAAACAGAGATTGGCCTAGTGGTCGTGGAATTTACCATAATAGTGCAAAAACATTTTTGGTATGGATAAATGAAGAGGATGAGCTAAGAATCATTTCAATGCAAAAGGGTGGCGATATAAAAAGCGTTTTTTCTCGATTAACTACTGCTATTATGTTCTTAGAGAAAAAAATAGAGTTTTCCTATAGCCAACATCTTGGTTATATCACTTCTTGTCCAACCAATCTAGGAACAGCGATGCGAGCCAGTGTGCATATAGCACTTCCAAAATTAGCTGCTGATATGGAATCATTTAAAGCCATTGCAGATAAATATTATTTGCAAATTCGAGGAATCCATGGAGAACACTCTCAAAGTGAAGGCGGCATATATGATGTCTCAAACAGACGACGCTTGGGTGTGAGTGAAGTAGAATGTGTGCAAGATATGTATGATGGTGTTGTAGCGTTGATAGCAGCAGAAAAAAAGTTAGAAAATTTCTAAAAAGTACATATAAAATGCATAAAATATTTTTTCTTCTCTTTTTTTGTTTTAGCGTTCTTCTTGCTAAACCTCTGGTTATTGTTTCTGAACATCAAGTTTTTGATGATTTTCAGATGGAAAAATTTGAAGATAAAAATAACTCACTTCCCTTTAGCGCAATTCAAAAAAGACATTTTATTTCTGCTTCAAATAAAATCAGTACAGGATATTCAAAATCATCTTTTTGGTACTGTTTTCAAGTGAAAAACAATACAGATAAAAATTTGACCTATATTCTTGAAGCAACTGAACCATTTTTGCATGAAATTGATTGTTATGTTATTTCAAGCAATGGAAAAATTCGTAAATTTGAAAAAGGTGTCAACCGCTTGAACAGAGCGGGAGTTGTAGAAAATAGTAATCCTCAATTTCTCATACATTTAAAAGCACATGAAGAAAAAGAGATATATGTAAGAATATTTGGACTCTTTCCAAATTATGTATCGCTGCGTCTTTTAGATAAAGAATCATTGCAGCATTCTACACTGGTACACGATAGAATAATATCTCTTTATTTAGGTGCTGCACTTGCACTTATGCTTTATAATTTTTTTATCTTTTTATATAGTAGGGATAGAACCTACCTTTATTATGTACTGTATGTAGCCTCTTTTGCTCTTTGGCAAACGGAGTTAAATGGTTTTGCTCCCTTTACTACATTCCGTAGTACATCAGAGTATTATCTCACAGGTTCATTTATTCCATTTTGGATAGCTTTTGTACTCTTTTTCAGTAGTAAAATTCTTGATACAAAGCACCTATTTCCAAAGATTGACTTTGTCATAAAATCATTGGGGTATTTTTATATATTTTTAGCAATCTATTCGTGGTTTGATGTGCACACTGCGTTTACTATTTTAAATGGACTTGCAACATTTGTCTTTTTATTTTTACTTTATGCAGGATTTAAAAGCTATTTTACAGGCAATAAAACAGCTCTATTTTACATAATAGCACAGCTCTTTTTCCTCTCTATGTCCACGATTTTTTCTTTAATGACAGATGGTTATTTAGAGTACAATCTTATAACACGACATGGTATTGTACTTGGTTCTTTTTTTGAGATGTTGTTATTTTCTTTAGCATTGGCATATAAGTTGAGAATATTACAAGAAGAGAAAATAGAGATAATTAATAATGCAAAAAATCAACTACAAAAACAGGTGCAAGAGCGTACCTATAAACTTCAAGCTGCAAACAAAAAGTTACAAGCCGTAAGCGTTACAGATAAATTAACAAATATTCATAACAGGCTAGGTATTGATACAGCTTTTGAAGAGGAACTGAAAAAGTTTCAAATATCGCATCAACAATTTGGAGTGATACTACTTGATATAGATAATTTTAAAAATATCAATGATAGTTATGGACATCAAGTCGGGGATCGAGTACTGCAGGGCATTGCAAAGATACTACGAGAGAATACAAGAGATAAAGATATTGTAGGACGATGGGGAGGAGAAGAGTTTTTGATAATATGTCTCCAAACTGATCTAGCAGGTGCAAAACGACATGCAGAGTTGCTTCGTAAATTCATTGAAGAGTATAGATTTTATAAAGTTGTAAATGTTACAGCAAGTTTTGGTGTATCCGTTACTCATGATGATGACACGCTAGACAGCCTGCTAAAGCGTGTTGACAGAGCACTTTATAAAGCCAAAGAGAGTGGTAAAAATAAGGTCTGTTAAAATCTACTCTTTGTCCTTCCTCATTTAAGCAATTTAGCTATAATTTCATCAATGAAAAAAGATATAAATTTTAAAGTTACATCTCCTTACCAACCTGCTGGTGATCAGCCCAAGGCTATTGAAGTACTTAGCAAAAGTATACTAAATGGGAATCGTTACCAGACTCTTGAAGGGGTGACTGGAAGTGGTAAAACACATACTATGGCGCGAGTTATAGAGAATGTGAAAATGCCGACCATTATTATGACACATAACAAAACTTTAGCGGCTCAGTTGTACTCAGAGTTTCGTCAGTTCTTCCCCCATAATCATGTTGAGTATTTTGTCTCTTATTATGATTATTATCAG
>Ga0256829_1003546_pt1 | contig 10746 bp, 10 predicted proteins | sample 131447metaG_FD_185979 | JGI IMG/M metagenome (GOLD analysis project Ga0256829, IMG submission 185979) | Hydrothermal vent microbial communities from Lau Basin, Pacific Ocean - 131-447 | ecosystem: Environmental > Aquatic > Marine > Hydrothermal vents | place: Pacific Ocean: Lau Basin | collected...
GGTACCGTAATATGTTGCAACAGACCCGCGACCCGCGCCGCATGGCCAAGGCCGGTCCGGTGGCTGGCATCAAGCCGGATGAGCAGCCTTATCTGGTCAACGAGATCAGCCATGGCAACAGGGTCCTCAAGCTCCTTTCGGTCTGTAGCCAATATGGTCACAAATCATTGGCAGCCTCCATAAGTTTATGTGCAGCTTTTTCTATACGGGGGCCATCGTAATCCCCTGTTACCCATAAATTCAACACCATTTCACCCCACGGGTCCGATAAAGACGGCGTGCCGGACAGATATTCCGCCGGCAATTCGCGCCATAGCGACCGGTAATTGATCCCGGCATCCACCCCGCCGGCCCACAGGTGGCGGGTGAAAATATCACGGCCCTCTGGCACCCGGCGGATCAGCCGCCACGGCACCGGTTGCGGCAGCGGTACCGGCTGCAGCATATCATCAAGCGGGGCCAGCGCCCGGTTCCACATCTCGCGACGTTCAAGGCGCCGTGACCTTTCCCCGGGAAACCGGTCAAGCTGCGCCACAAGCCGGGCTGTATTTTTATCATCAAAACGAAAACGGACGAGGGCGGATTCCCCCTGACATATCCGCGCCAGTTCCCGTGATGACGTCCCCATATTTTTACGGATCGCCCGCCGTTCGAGCATGTATTTTTCTTCCAGTTTTTCTGCCTTGCTGTCCAGCATATCATAGCTGGAAACCCGCTGCCGGAGTGCTCTGGCAAGTGACCGGTCACTGGTCATCAGTGCGCCGCCACTGCCGACCTCTATCGGTTTGGCATAGCCGAAACTTGTCAATAGCGCATCACCAAAGGGTGCGGCCCCCTGCAGCCGGACCGCATTGGTATCATTTTCTACAATGACCCAGCCATGAGCGCGGGCATAGTCGGTCATTTCCGGATAGTCTCCCACAAAACCGTAAAGATGCGTCGGCATGACAATCCCCGGTCTCTCACAATCCATCATGGCCTCTGTAAAGGCCCGGTCATCAGGCAATCCGCTCAGGGGCGATACAGGAACAGGGACGGCAAGCCCGCCGCCCGCCCGGATGGCGATCCCCAGCACCGGGCAGATATTTTCCGGCAGCAACACCGGCAAAGGCCCCGCCGCCCCGTCCTGAAAAACCTCGATCAGGGCCACAAGGGCGGACCGCGCCCGCCCGGCCATTACCGCATGCTCATAGCCAAACAGGCGGGCAAGCTTCTGTTCAGGGGCGCCCGTCATATGGCTATTCCACCATATCCCGCGACAGGGGACTGCCCCGGGCAATATCACGGGTGGCTTTTTTACCGATCACCTCGTCATAATATTTTGGCAGAAGGCCAAGACCGGGCCGGATGGAGCGGATATTTTCGGCGCTGAAAACTTCCCCCTTGCGAAGCGGGGCCACGACATAGAGACTGCGGCGGAACCGCTGATTTTCCCGTTCACTCGGCTTGAGATCATAACTGACCTGGCCGAGGGCCGAATGGGCTGTCCGGCAGGTTGCCACCAGTTCGGAAAATTCCTGTGGTTCGAGCGAGAAATCACTATCCACCCCGCCCTCGGCCCGGCTGAGGGTAATATGCTTTTCAATCACCGACGCGCCGAGTGCGGTTGCCGCCACCGGCACCGCAATGCCGTAACTGTGATCCGACAGGCCGGAAAGGATATCAAACCTGTGGGCAATATCCTGCATGGTGACAAGATTGGCCTCGGCGGGGTCACTCGGATAGCCACTGACACAATGCAGCACTACGAGATTTTCATTGTGACATTCGCGAACCGCCTCGATCGCCTCGCCGATCTCGTCCCGGCTCGCGAGACCGGTTGACATGATGATCGGCTTGCCGGTACTCGCGGCATAGCGGATCAGCGGCAGGTCGATAATCTCGAAAGAGGCAATTTTATAGGCGGGCGCATTCAGGTCTTCGAGAAAATCAACCGCTGTCCTGTCAAAGGGCGAACTGAACAGGGTAATATTCCGTTTGGCCGCATGATCAAATAATTCGCGGTGCCAGTCCCACGGCGTATGGGCCTCGTCATACAGCTCATAAAGCGTGCGTCCGGCCCACAGCCCCTCTGTCACGCGGAATTCATCACTGTCATGATCAATCGTTATGGTATCAGCGGTATAGGTCTGCAGCTTCACCGCCTGGACCCCGGCCTTCTTCGCCGCGTCAATAATTTTCAGCGCCCGGCCCATATCCTGATTATGATTGCCGGACATTTCCGCAATGATATAGGGGGGATGCCCCGCCCCGAGATGATCCTTGCCGATCTGAATGTTTTTATTCACCGCATTGCTTCCCTTCATTTGGCCTGATTATAGGGCCATAATATTTTCTGTAAACATTTGCCCGATAATGATACTGTCGGGCAATCAAAAATAATCAGGATAAAGCAGACTACCATGGCAAAACTGGCATTACTCGGCGGCGACCCTGTTCGGACAAAATTATTCCCGGCCCATAATTTTATCGGTAAGGAAGAAAAGCAGAAAGTCATGGAGATCATGGACAACGGCGTGCTGTCGCGCTATCTCGGCGTCTGGCATGAAGATTTCTACGGCGGTGACGAAGTCCGGGCGTTTGAGCGGGAATGGGCCGCTGATTATCAGGCAAAGCACGGGATAGCCGTCAACAGCTGTACCAGCGGTCTTTATGCTGCGGTCGGTGCCGCCGGTGTCGGGCCGGGGGATGAGGTCATCGTCTCGCCCTATACCATGGTGGCCTCTGTTACCGCCGCTATCGCCTTTAACGCGGTGCCGGTCTTTGCCGATATTGACCCGGATAATTTTTGCCTGAGTCCCGATAGCATCCGCGCGCGAATAACCGACCGCACAAAGGCCATTATCGTCGTCCATCTGTTCGGTCATCCGGCAGATATGGACGAGATCATGGAAATCGCCCGCGCGCATAATATTACCGTGATCGAGGATTGCGCCCAGGCCCCCTGCGCCACCTATCGGGGCCGTCCGGTCGGCACCCTCGGCCATATGGGGGTGTTCTCGCTTAATTATCACAAGCATATCCATTCGGGCGAGGGCGGCATTGTGGTGACCAATGATGACCGGCTGGCCGACCGGTTACAGCTTATCAGGAACCATGCCGAGGCGGTCGTCACCGGGCGCGAGGTTGACAGTCTGGTCAATATGGTCGGCTTTAATTTCCGCATGGGCGAACTTGAAGCCGGGATTGGCCGGATGCAGCTTGGCAAAAGCCGGCAACTTGTGGCCCGCCGCCGGGAAAACCTCGCCTATTTCAACCGCAACCTGCCGACCATTCCGGGGCTGAGTATTGCCCCGGTCGCCGAATATGTCGAGCATTCCTATTATGTCGCGGCGCTGAAATATGACCCTGAGGTCGCCGGACTGTCGCGGGATATGCTGATCCGGGCGCTTCATGCGGAATTGCCGGAAACGGAGATGCGCAAGGGCCATGGCCCGCTGATCAGCGGCGGCTATGTCAAGCCAATCTATCTTTATCCGATGTTCCGGCAGCAGACTGCCTACGGCGATAAAGGCTGCCCCTTCCGATGTCCCCATTATACCGGCGAGGTAAATTATCAGGCCGGCATATGTCCCGAGGTCGAGCGCGCCCATGAAGCCACCCTGATCTCCCACGAATTTATGCAACCGTCCATGACAACAGACGATATTGATGATGTGCTGAAAGCCTTTGGCAAGATCGCAGACAATATTGATATTTTAAGAAATGCGGGGTGAAAATCAGACCCCGTCGCGAACGAAGGGATTGCTTTTGCGCTCCTGGCCAAAGCTCGACATCGGCCCGTGGCCCGAGATAAATCGGGTCTCATCACCGAGCGGCCATAATTTTTCCCGGATGGAGCGGATCAGGGTATCATGGTCGCCGCGCGGAAAGTCGGTGCGGCCAATGGAGCCTTGAAACAGCACATCGCCGACAAAGGCAAAACCGCTGCCCCTTTCGTAAAATATCACATGGCCCGGTGTATGGCCGGGGCAGAAATATACCTCAAGTGTGATTGAGCCGACAGTGACTTTATCGCCATCCTCCAGCCATTCATCCGGGGTGAATACACGGCCCTCCGGCAGGCCGTAATTGCGGCAGTTTTCCGGAATCTGGTCAATCCAGAACCTGTCTTCCTTTCCGGGGCCGATGATGGGGATGTCCAAAGCTTCCGCCAGCTCCGCCGCGCCGCCGGCGTGATCAAGATGGCCGTGGGTGATCAGGATTTTTTCAGCTGCGACACCATATTTTTTGATCGCCGCAAGGATGCTGTCAACATCGCCGCCGGGATCAATGACGGCCCCCTGCATGGTTGCATCATCCCAGACAAGGCTGCAATTCTGCTCAAACGGGGTGACCGGTATGATTTTTACTTTCAACATGGCTTTACTCTTCCGGTGAACGGGCATCTAGGGACAGGGCGTGAACCGGTCCTGCCATTTCGTCCTTCAGGATGCGGTAGATTTCCCGCTGGCGCGCCACCCGGCCTTTGCCGGTAAAATCGGGCGAGACGATCAAAAGTCTGAAATGGCTTTCTCCCGCCGCTCTTGCCCCGGCATGGCCCGCATGTTTTGCCGATTCATCAATAAGCTCAAGATGGGCAATATTCAGCCCGGCCCGTAATTTCTGTTCAATGGTTTCTGCGACAGTCATAGCTGTAATCCTGTTTTTTACACTTGACGAAACTGCCACAATGAACGACATAATGGAAGCATATAAGTTAAAAATGGATAGAGTAATGACCGCGACACAAAGCACACAGCCCGGAGACGGCCTGCCGGATATTAAAATCAATGTCCGTCAGGTTTTTGGTATCGACAGCGATATCGAGGTTCCCGGATTTTCCGAAGCCGACGATCATGTCCCGGAACGGGATGATAATTATATCTTTGACCATGATACCACCCTCGCGGTGCTGGCGGGCTTTGCCTATAACCGGCGGGTGATGCTTCAGGGCTATCACGGCACCGGCAAATCGACCCATATCGAACAGATCGCCGCCCGGCTCAACTGGCCTTGCGTCCGGGTTAATCTGGACAGTCATATCAGCCGGATTGACCTTGTCGGCAAGGATGCCATCGTGCTGCGCGACGGGGTTCAGGTCACCGAATTCCAGGAAGGCATCCTGCCCTGGGCGCTGCAAAGCCCGACCGCGCTGGTATTTGATGAATATGACGCCGGACGTCCGGATGTGATGTTTGTTATTCAGCGCGTGCTCGAAGTGTCGGGCAAGATGACCCTGCTGGACCAGAACAAGGTCATTCACCCCCATCCGTCATTCCGGCTGTTTGCCACCACCAATACCATTGGCCTTGGCGATACCTCGGGCCTTTATCACGGCACCCAGCAGATTAATCAGGGACAGATGGACCGGTGGAATATTGTCTCGACCCTGAATTATCTGCCTCATGATGTGGAGGAAAATATCGTCCTCGCCAAATTACCGTCTTTACAGGATAAAAAGGGCCAGAAGCTGATCCGCCAGATGGTGCAGGTCGCCGACCTCAGCCGCAGCGGATTTATCAACGGCGATATTTCAACCGTCATGTCGCCGCGTACGGTGCTGACATGGGCGGAAAATATGGAAATTTTCAAGGATGTCGCCTTTGCCTTCCGCCTGACTTTCCTCAATAAATGTGATGAGCTGGAACGGCCTGTGGTGGCGGAATATTATCAGCGTTGCTTCGGCACCGAATTGCCTGAATCCGCTGTCTTTCCGGTAAGCCAGCCCGAATAGGGCCGGGAATTTCATGGATATTTCATGCCCCTGAGGAAATCCCCCCACCGACTGGACCAGTTCAAACATGCGCTATCCTCGACGGTCCGCGCCATGGCCGAGCAGCCGGAAATCGAGGTCAGCTTCGGGGCCGAGAATAGTGATATTTCCGGCACAAAGGGCCGCCTGCCGATCGTCTCCGTTGATATGTCGCGGGGCGATATCGCCCGGGTGCGCGGGGTCGCCGATGCCTATGCCCTGCGGCAGCGCTATCATGACAAGAGCCTGCACATAAAATATGCCCCCGACAATAATCCGCTGGCCGAGGGTATTTATGAAACCATGGAACAGGCCCGGGTGGAGGCCATCGGTGCGACAAAAATGCCCGGCGTTGCCGATAATCTTCAGGCGACACTTGAGGATTATTATGCCAAAAACCGTTTGAGCCTGTCGGTCAATGCCGAAAATACCCCTTATGGTGATATTCTGAGGCTGCTGGTGCGCGAACGGCTGACCCATTGCCATCCGCCGGACGCGACCAATGAGGTGATTAACCAGTTTCGTACTGCGATCGAATCAAAGGCAGCGGCCCATCTTGACGCGCTGATTGACAGTATCGGTGATCAGGAAGCCTTCAGCCGCCTGAGCCGGAAAATTATCGCCGATCTTGACCTTGCCGAGGATTATGACGCGAATGACGACCACAAGCCCTCAAATGCCGAGGATAGAGCCGAAGATCAGGACAGCGCCGATGAGGATGGTGACAGCGACGGCGAGGATAGCACAGAAGGCGATGAGGACGGCGAGGAAAATCAGGACGATAGTGACGGTTCGTCATCGTCGGATGACAGCGGGGCCGAGCTTTCCGAGGATATGATCAATGACATGATGGCCGAAGAGGCGGCGGAAAAGGCCAAGGCGGTCTTTAACCCCAATAACCTTGCCACCGATCAGGCGGAGGGACCGCAGTATCATGTCTATACCACTGAATTTGACGAGATTATCCCGGCGGAAGAGCTATGTGATGCCGGGGAACTTTCTTTTCTGCGCCGCAATCTTGACCAGCAGCTCAGCGGCCTGCACAATGTGGTCTCCAAGCTCGCCAACCGGCTGCAAAGGATGCTGATGGCCCAGCAGATGCGCTCATGGGATTTTGATCTTGAGGAAGGGATTCTCGATACCAGCCGTCTGACCAGGGTGGTGACCAACCCGCTTCATGCCCTGTCATTCAAGGTCGAAAACGAGACCGACTTCAAGGATACGGTGGTGACCCTGCTGATTGACAATTCAGGCTCGATGCGCGGCAGGCCGATCACCATTGCCGCCATGTGCGCCGATATTCTGGCCCGCACACTCGAACGTTGCGGGGTCAAGGTGGAAATCCTCGGCTTTACCACCCGGGCGTGGAAGGGCGGCAAAAGCCGGCTCAAATGGCTGGAAAATAACAAGCCGCAAAAACCGGGGCGGCTGAATGATCTGCGTCATATCATCTATAAGACTGCCGACAGCCCGTGGCGCCGGACCCGCAATAACCTCGGGCTGATGCTGAAGGAGGGGCTGTTAAAGGAAAATATTGACGGCGAATCCCTGCTATGGGCCCATAGCCGCCTGATGATGCGGACCGAGGAACGGCGCATTATGATGGTGATCTCCGACGGCGCGCCGGTAGATGACAGTACGCTATCGACCAACAGCGCCAACTATCTGGAGGATCATCTGCGCAGTGTGATCGACTGGATCGAAAAACGCTCGCCCGTTGAACTGCTCGCCATCGGCATCGGTCATGATGTCACGCGCTATTATCAAAAGGCGATCACGATTATGGATGCCGAGCAGCTGGGCGGGGCGATCACCGAACAGCTTTCAGAGCTGTTTGAGGAAAAGGCCGGTAAAGGCCGTTAATCCTGATGGCGGGCGCTGGCATATTTGCCCCGATGGAATAGCAGGGGGTCTTTGGCATTATGATGATGGGACAGCACCTCGCCGACGAAGATGACATGGTCGCCGCCGTCATATTGATGTCTGGTCCGGCATTCGAGGAGGGCGGCGCAATCTTTCAGCACCGGCATATTATTCCCGCCCGGATAGAAATCGGTGCCAGAGAATTTGTCGCTGCCCTGGCGGGCAAAACGGTTGGAAAGTTCTTCCTGGTCACTGCCGAGGATATGGACGTTGAAATGTTCGGCATTTTCAAAATGTGACAGGCTGAGCGCATCCCTGGCCAGTGACCACAGGATCAGCGGCGGGTCCATGGACACGCTGTTGAAACTGTTGGCGGTAATGCCCACCGGCGAGCCGTCATTCGCATCCAGTGTCGTGATAACCGTAACCCCGGTAGCAAACTGCCCCAGTGTTTCACGGAAGTCTTTCTGGCTGAATTTTTCTGAACTCATTCCTGTTTTCTCTGTCTGGACCATATCATTTGAACCTGGAACATAACAAACCGGCAAGAGAGATTTTAGACCCCCCGGGCCGGATGACCATAGAGTGGCCAGTCGATGTCTTCGGCATATGTTATTGCAGGAAGTCCCGCTAATGTAAAGCCAGAAGAGCAAGGGTCGGGATGATAAGCCCGGCAGTGGAATTTACCTGAAATATGCGGAGAGAATTATGGCCGACGTGACACTTGAAGAGTTGCTGGAACGGGCGCGCAGTCTGGTTCCTGTTCTGAAGGAACGGGCAGAGAAAACCGAAGAATTACGCCAATTGCCGGATGAAACCATGGCGGATCTTCACCGGCTCGGCCTGTTGAAATATTATCAGCCCAAAATGTTTGGCGGCTATGAAATGGACTGGGGCGCCCATGCGGCGATCGCTTATGAACTGGCGCGGGGTTGCACATCCACGGCATGGATACAATGCGTTGTCGGTGCCCATACATGGATGGCGGCCCGGCTCGGCATGGAGGTTCAGAAAGAGATTTTCGCCAACCCCGATGTGCTGATCGCCACCGCCTTTGCCGGCGGGCGCAATGTCGCCAGCAAAAAAGTGGATGGCGGCTATATCATCTCGGGCGAATGGTCCTTTGCCAGCGGACTCAGCCATTCCGAATGGGCGATTGTCGGCACCCAGGCCGAAAGCGCCACCCGGGACGAATATGAAATGACGTTATTTGCCATACCAAAGGGTGATTTTGACTATGTCGATAACTGGTATGTCTCCGGCCTGAAAGGCACCGGGTCGATGAATATCAAGGTGACCGAACAATTTATCCCCGATCACCGCGCCATGCCAATCAGCACATTTGACACCGGCACGGCGGAAGGGGCCAAGGCTCATAAAAGCTATACCTATCAGGCCTATATGCCGGAATATTTCTTCTCCGTGCCGCTTGGCCCGATTGTCGGGACTGCGGTCGGGGCGATGGAGGCCTATCTTGAAATTACCAAAACCCGCATCGGGGCGATGTTTGGCGAACGGGTGGCGGAACAGATTCCGGTACAGACCCGGATTGCGGAATCTTCGGCGGAAATTGCTGCGGCAAAATTGCTCAACAAGCGGGTGTTTGACATGCTTCATGCCCGGGGCGTCAAATATGAGCGCATCCCGAAAGATGAAATGGTGCGCCTGAAACGCGACTGTGTGTTTATTGGCAAGCTGTGTTCCAGCGCCGTGACCCGTCTGGTCAAGATGATGGGGGCAAGCGGCCTGAGCAATAAAAACCCGGTTCAGCGCTTCCACCGGGATATGGAGGCCCTGACCGCCCATCAGAGCCAGCAATGGGAAATTGGCATGACACCGATTGGCCGCTGGGCGCTCGGGCTGGAAACCGGTAACGAGATCATCGATTCCGCCCCGGAAAAAAGCCGTTATATGTTCTAGGAAATACATCAGGGTTTTAAAGAATGAGCATCAACAGACAGTTGCGTCTCGCACGAAATATCAGGGAACATGAGGCGGTATCGCTCGATTTATTCGAGGTTACGGAGGAGGCCATCCCGACCCCGGCTGACGGGCAGTTTCTCGTCCGGACCGAGGCCCTCGGCACATCTCCGGCCCAGCGGGCCTATCTGATGGGCAGTGACAGCCGCTTTCATCCGCCGCTCAAGATTGGCGAGGTTATGCGCGGGCGCGGGGTCGGGCGCATCATAAGCTCGCGCCATGAGGATTATAGGGAGGGCGAGGTTGTTGCCTGCTCGACCGGCTGGCAATATTACTCGCTGCAGGACGGCGATCAGACCAGATCCCCGGTCAAGACATTGCAGAAAATCCATCATCCGCAATCGCCGCTCTATCTCCATCTCGGCACCCTTGGCGCGTCGGCCTTTGCCGCCTATTTCGGCCTGTTGGATATTGGCAGACCAAAGGCCGGTGAAACGGTCGTGGTCTCGGCAGCCGCAGGCGGGGTCGGTTCGCTGGTGGCGCAGATCGCCCGGATCAAAGGCTGCCGGGTGATTGGTATCGCTGGCGGTGATGAAAAATGCGCCTGGGTCCGGGATGTTGTCGGGGTCGATGATGTTGTTGATTACAAGCAGGATAACCTTGACCAGCAGCTTGCCGACCTGTGCCCCGGGGGAATTGATGTTTATTTTGATAATGTCGGCGGGGTTATTCTCGATACGGCGCTGAAAAATATCGGCCTTCGGGGCCGGGCGGTGATCTGCGGTCTGATTTCAACCGAATATGAGAATACGCCGCCGCCGGGGCCGCGCCATTATTATAACCTCATATATAAACGCGCCCGGATGGAAGGATTTTTCGTCTGGGATTATTTCGAACAGTTTGCCGCCGCCGAGGCTGAATTGACCACCTGGTATAAAAAGGGTGATCTGATTTCAAACGAGAAAGTCTATCACGGTCTTGAGGCCGCGCCCGAGGCCCTGCAAAGCCTGTTTTCCGGTATTGCCTCGGGCATCAAGGTCATTGATCTGGACCGTTAGAGTCCAGGACAGGAGATGGGGGATAACAGACTGCTGACAAAGTCATGCTTGTGGGTCTCTGGATATGATTATGTCGTCATTACCGCGCAGGCGGCAATCCGGAATGCTGCAGGATTTATTCAATTAATCAAATGGTTATGAGCAGGTCAACCGGTCATTAGCTGGATCCCC
>Ga0256829_1003547_pt1 | contig 10743 bp, 10 predicted proteins | sample 131447metaG_FD_185979 | JGI IMG/M metagenome (GOLD analysis project Ga0256829, IMG submission 185979) | Hydrothermal vent microbial communities from Lau Basin, Pacific Ocean - 131-447 | ecosystem: Environmental > Aquatic > Marine > Hydrothermal vents | place: Pacific Ocean: Lau Basin | collected...
GTGCACCGCTGCGTGGGGGATCAAGCAGAATACGGTCGTATGTCTGCCGGATCCACACTTGCCCACCCGGTTCCTGCGTCAGGTCAACGGCATGGTAGTCCACGTTCCGGATAGCATTATGCGCCGCGTTTTCTCTCGCCCGCTGTACCAGCCCGGCATCGCCTTCCACGCCGGTGACCTGTGCGGCACGGCGCGCCATTGGCAGTGTGAAGTTACCCAACCCGCAAAACAGGTCGAGCACACGACTGTCTTTCTCAATGTCCAGTAACGTCAGCGCCTGATGGATCATGGCGCGATTGATCTCGACGTTCACCTGGGTAAAATCCGTTGGCCGGAACGGCATCTCGATGTCATGGTCCTGCAGGTGATAGGACAACTGCGAGTCCTGCGGCCAGAATGGCGCCACCGTATCCGGGCCACCCGGTTGCAACCAGATATGCAGACCGGTCTGCTGTGCATAATCCCTGAGAATTTGCCTGTCCCCCTCCGACAAGGGGTCGAGATGGCGGAACACCAGTGCCGTCGCCTGCTCACCTACGGCTACCTCGATCTGCGCAATACGTTCCCGCGCCTCCATGCCCTGGATCAGGTTTGCCAGTTCCTCGAGGCGCTCGCCGACGGAAGGGTGCAACACTTCACAACGCTGGATATCGGCAAGGTAGGGTTTGCGTTTTTCCCGGAACCCGACCAGCACCCGCCCTTTCTTGCGTACGTATTTCACGCCCAGGCGCGCCTTGTTGCGATAGCCCCAGGCCGGCCCGGTCAAGGCATCGAGGATGCGTTCCGGCCTGACCTTGCCAATACGTTCCAGGTTATCCAGCAGGGTCTGTTGCTTGCTCAGTATCTGGCTGTCGGGATGCTGGTGCTGGAGACTGCACCCCCCGCAGATCTCGAAGTGCGCACACTTCGGTTCGACGCGTTGCTCAGACGCCTGAAACAACTCGCACAAACGTCCCTCATCGTGCTTGCGTGAACGGGCCGTATACAGGAAGCTGAGTTCCTCACCCGGCAAGGCGCCGTCGATGAACACGGCCTTGCCATCGACGTGCGCCACGCCTCGCCCATCGTGGCTCATGGACTCGACGGTGACCCGCACCGGGTAATTCGGGAGTTTTGGCTTTCTGCGGCGTTTACTCATTACTATACGACTGCACGCTTAACCGGCCGACCAGTGTTGCAGGAACTCATTGAAGTGCGGTTTATCTTCCTGCATCAGCAGGTCACGCAACAGCGCCAGTTCCTGCTCATAGGCTGCCGGCATCAGGCGCCCGCGTATCAACTGAAAGCGCAGATACACCAGCCAGGTATTGAGCACATCGGTTTCACAATAGTTGCGGATGCCGTCGATATCGCCGGCGTGAAAGGCCTCCCACACTTTCGCGCCACTCATGCCCATTTTCCCGGGAAAACCGAGCATGGTTGCCACTTCATCGAGTTTGGCGTTCGCGCGCATCTGGTAGCCGGCCAGCACATCCATCAGGTCAGTGTGGCGTTCGTGATACCGACTGAGGTAATTGTTCCACTTGAAATCACGGTCATCACTACCGTTGTCCCAGTAACGTGGCGCCTGTATACCGTGCAGCAAGGCGCGATAGTGCAATACCGGCAGGTCGAAACCACCACCATTCCAGGACACCAGCGTCGGCGTGAATTTTTCGATCCCATCGAAAAACCGCTGCACCAGTTCTGCTTCATCGGCATCCGGCTCACCCAGCGACCAGACCCTGATCTTGTCGTTGTGACGCAACACGACCGAAATGGCACAAATGCGATGCAGGTGCAGGGGTAGAAATTCACTGCCGGTCTGCTGCTGGCGTAAATGAAACATCGCCTTGGCCACATCGCCATCACTGAGGTCGTGCAGGTCATAGAGCCTGCGGCCACTCTCGATGTCCGGAATGGTCTCGATATCGAAAACAAAAATATTATTCATACAGGCACGGCTACTTTTGTCGCCAGTTCCCCTTGTTGTCCTGGTACCACCAGCCGGCGGGCGCATTATCGATCCAGCGTCTGGCAAAGATTTTACGGATGTCCGTTTCCCAGCCGGGCTGACCATTGGCGACCGCAATCTCGTGGTACAGCGCATTGCGGTCGTGATTTTCGTTGGCCACCTGCGTTTTTACCGTTTTCCGCTGGCGCAGACCTGCCGCATTGAGATCGCGTACCTGCAACAAGCCGTCCCGGGTCATGCCAATGACACCGCTGGCGTAGAAAGGTTTGAGCCGGGGGAAACGCTTTTCCATCGATGCGCGAATGGCACGGATGGCCGGTGACTGGATATTGATATCACCCGCCGCCTCGGCCGGTCGGACCAGCCATTCCAACAGGGCCACCCAAGCCGGTGCAGTTTCCCGGGAGGACTGGTCCGGCTTTGCGTCGGGTGGAACCGGCTTCGCAGGCTTTGCCTGCCCCGGATCCTTGCCGTAGACATCACGAATAATCTGGTCTGCCGCTTCAACCGCCTGCGCGGTGGGGAAATAGACGTTGATTGTTACGCAGGCGCTGACCAGCAATAACAGTCCCAGTATCGAATTGAATCGGATGGCGCGCATAGGATCGATCCCCTCGTCAGTATCGCATCATTATACGGCCTAACGCGTCAGGGCGGTATCGGGTACCCGCGCCACGATGCCAGACCATCGACAAAACCGGCTTGATCTATATCAAGGACACCCCGCCAGGCCCCATCCAATAATCACCCCTCATACGATTTTCTGTTGCCCGCGGAGGGACTGCGATGAAAACCCCGACTTTCACTACCCGTAATGGACTGCTTGGCCTCACCATAGCCGCCTTGCTGACCGGCCCGGCACTGGCACTGGCGGCCAAAGGCAAACACCCGGCGTCTGAAACAGAGACAAAATATGAGGGTGCGCCATCAGTTGTTGATATTTCCAAAACCAAAGACATGATCACCACCGATGGTCCAGCGATGACCAAGGCCGAGTTTAAACGCGCCAAAGAGATATTCTTCGAGCGTTGCGCCGGCTGCCACGGCGTGCTTCGCAAGGGCGCGACGGGTAAACCCCTGACAACTGACATCACACGCAAGCTTGGCACTGATGCCATAAAAGCCTTTATCACCTACGGGTCTCCCGCCGGCATGCCCAACTGGGGAACCTCCGGTGTGCTGAACAAGGAACAGATCGACCTGATGGCCCGTTACCTCCAGCACGAACCGCCCCAACCGCCCGAATGGGGCATGAAAGAGATGAAGGCCACCTGGAAGGTCAATATACCCCCGGAAAAACGGCCCCGGAAAAAAATGAATCACTACAATATTCAAAACATTTTTTCTGTGACCTTACGTGATGCCGGGCAGATCGCCCTGATTGACGGCGACACCAAGAAAATCATCAACGTCATAAAAACAGGCTATGCCGTACACATTTCGCGCCTGTCGGCGTCCGGCCGCTACCTGTATGTGATTGGCCGTGACGCCAGGGTCAACCTGATTGACCTGTGGATGAAAAAACCTGACACCGTGGCCACCATCAAGGTCGGCATGGAAGCACGCTCGGTCGAAACCTCGAAATACAAGGGTTACATGGACAAGTACGCCATCGCCGGTGATTACTGGCCACCGCAATATGTCATCATGGATGGTTATACCCTGGAACCGAAGAAGGTGGTTTCCACCCGGGGCATGACAGTAGATACGCAGGAGTATCATCCCGAGCCACGTGTCGCGGCCATTGTGGCTTCGCACGAGCACCCGGAGTTTATCGTCAACGTCAAGGAAACCGGCAAGGTTCTGCTGGTCAACTACGAAGACGTCAATAACCTTTCGGTAACCACCATACCGGCAGCGCGTTTCCTGCATGATGGCGGCTGGGATTCTACCCACCGTTACTTCCTGACGGCAGCCAACAAGTCCAACAAGATTGCGGTGATCGACTCCAAAGACCGCGACCTGAAGGCCCTGATTGATGTCACGAAGATCCCCCACCCGGGTCGCGGTGCGAACTTCATACACCCGAAATACGGACCGGTCTGGGGCACCAGTGCGCTGGGTAACGACCATGTCACCCTGATCGGCACCGACCCTGTCAATCACCCGAAATACGCCTGGAAGGTAGTGCAGATCCTGAAGGGCCAGGGTGGTGGTTCCCTGTTTATCAAGACCCACCCGAAATCGCATAACCTGTGGGTGGATACACCACTGAATCCTGACAGCAAGATCAGCCAGTCCGTGGCGGTATTCGATATCGATCACCTCGACAAGGGCTTCAGAACCCTGCCAATCGCCAAATGGGCAAATCTCGGTGATGGCCCGAAACGGGTCGTGCAACCGGAGTACAACAAGGCCGGTGACGAAGTGTGGTTCTCGGTATGGAACAGCAAGACCAAGAAGTCGGCCCTGGTGGTTGTCAATGACAAGACCCGCAAACTGAAGACTGTCATCAAGGACAAGCGGCTTGTAACGCCGACCGGCAAGTTCAACGTGTACAACACAGTACATGATATCTATTAACTGAAGGGAACGACGGCGGGGAACCGGACCGGTTCCCTGCCCGGTTTCCCCGCCAAAACGGGAGAAAGGCAGTGACAGACAAGGCGATGGTTCATCTGGTAGGCGCGGGTCCGGGAGACCCTGATCTGCTCTCGGTCAAGGCCGTGCGCCTGCTACAGGCCGCCGACGTCGTTGTCTATGACCGCCTGGTATCCGGCGAAATTCTGCACCTTATTCCCGATACGACGTCACGTATCTACGTCGGCAAACGTATCGGCCATCACACGCTGAAACAGGAAGAAATCAATGCCCTGCTGGTCAAACTTGCCCACAGTGGACAGGATGTGGTTCGCCTCAAGGGTGGCGACCCGTTCATCTTCGGTCGCGGCAGCGAAGAAGCGCTGGCGCTGGCCAGGGCGCATATTCCCTTTGAAGTCGTTCCCGCTGTGACAGCCGCGCAAGCCTGCGCGGCGTATGCCGGTATCCCGCTGACGCACCGCGGCCTGGCGCACGGCGTCCAGTTTATTACCGGACACCGCAAGGAAGCCGGCGGCTTGCAAATCGACAAGACCTCGCTGGCCGACCGGGAACAAACGCTGGTGGTCTACATGGGCCTGTCGAACCTGACGCAAATTGTGGACGAACTGATTGAAGCGGGACGCGCTGCCGACACACCGGCCGCCATTATCGAACATGGCACGACAAACGAACAACGCACCCTCATGACAACCCTCGAAGCGCTCCCCCGGATCGCTCAGGATAATGCTGTTGCATCACCTGCATTACTGGTAATCGGCGAAGTCGTCAGGCTGGCGCAGGACCTTGACTGGTTCATGCCTGCGATTGAAGAGGTACAACGCCGTTATGCGTAACCGTACACGCAGACTTTTCCTGCTGGCCTTGCTACCGGGACTGTTGTATGCCGCGCCTTCCACGACGCGACAGGCCGAGTTGCGCAACCTGCTCTACCAGGACTGCGGGGCATGCCATGGCATCAGGCTGACCGGGGGACTGGGTCCGGCATTGACTGTTGATGCACTGCAGGGGAAATCCCGTGAATTCCTGATCAATACCGTTCGCAACGGGCGTAGCGGCACGCCGATGCCCCCGTGGAAACCGGAACTGAGTGACGCGGACATTGCCTGGCTGGTCGACCTGTTACTCAATCCGGAGAAAAAACCATGAAAGGATTCCTGCTGACCCTGCTTCTGGGTATGTGCCTGCCAGCTATTGCTGCGCCGTTGCGCGGCACCGGTGACCTCGGCGTAGTCGTCGAACGCGCCGATGGCGGCTTGCTGGTCGTTGAACACACGGGTGACACGATTCTTTCCGAAATTAGCGGGCTTGGTGACCTTTCACATGCCTCGGTAGTATTCTCAAGAGACGAGCGCTATGCCTACGTATTCGGCCGTGATGGTGGCCTGACCAAGGTCGATCTGCTGAAAGGCAAAATCGTCAAACGCATCATGCAGGCCGGTAACAGCATCGGCGGCGCTATCTCGCAGGATGGCAAGCTGGTGGCTGTCTCCAACTACACCCCGGGCGGCGTGCGGGTATTCGATAGCGATACACTCGAACAGGTGGCCGATATTCCCGCCGACTACGGCGCGGCCAAACCCTCCAGGGTGGTCGGCCTGGTCGATGCACCCGGCCAGCGTTTTGTCTTCAGCCTGTACGATGCCGGGCAGATCTGGATTGCGGATATGAAGAACCCGCGCAAACCGGTCATCACCCGCTTCAGGCATATCGGCCACCTGCCCTACGACGGGCTGATCACCCCGGATGGCCGCTATTACATCGCCGGCCTGTTCGGTGACGACAACCTGGCCCTGCTCGACCTGTGGCACCCTGAAAAAGGTGTCAAATCGATACTCAAGGGCTATGCCAAACACGATAAAAAACTGCCGGTGTACAAGATGCCTCACCTGGAAGGCTGGGCGATTGCCGGCCGGCAGGCTTTTGTGCCGGCCGTGGGCGAACACAAGGTACTGGTACTGGATACCGGCACCTGGAAGAGTCGCGGTGAAATAGCAGTGCATGGCCAGCCGGTCTTCGTGATGGCACGCCCTGACGGCCGCTATGTCTGGGTGAATTTTGCCCACCCGGATAATGACACGGTGCAGGTGATCGACACGGAGAGTCACAAGATCGTCAAGACACTTAAGCCCGGCAAAGCCGTGTTGCATATGGCGTTCACGCCACGCGGCGAAAAACTGTGGTTGTCCGTGCGTGACGACAATCGCTTACAGGTCTATGACACGGCAACGCTGAAGTTACTGAAGGAACTGCCGGCGAAAAAACCCAGCGGCATCTTTTTCACTAACCGGGCCCACCAGACGGGTCTGTAGGCATGGAAATTCTTACCGAAAAGCTGCTCAATAACTACCAGCGGAATTTCCCGTTGCTGTCGGCGCCGTTCGAACAGATTGCCCGATCGCTGAATACAGATTCAGACGCGGTGCTGGAGCGCCTCAGGGCATTACAGAAAAACGGCGCCGTCAGTCGTGTCGGCGCCGTGTTCAGACCCAATACCGTGGGTGTCAGCACACTCGCGGCAATCGCTGTACCGGACGATCAGCTGGAAGCTGTAGCAGCACGCATCAGTGCCTTCCCGCAGGTCAATCACAATTACGAACGTGAGCACGCCTATAACCTCTGGTTCGTGGTCACCGCCGAACACCATGCCGAACTGGAACAGACACTGCGGCGTATCCAGGCGTGTGTCGGCTACCCGGTGCTTTCCCTGCCACTGGTCAAGGACTATCACATTGACCTGGGTTTCCCGATGCGACTGGATGAACAACCTGAACCCGCTGTCCCGGGAGACGCGCGGGTGCAAGCTGAACCGGCCGACAGCACGATGGAACCCGGCAGTGCGGAGGATCTTATCGATGCAATCCAGGATGGACTGCCATTGATCGCGCGTCCGTACCGGCAACTGGCTGAACGTCTCGGCTGGTCGGAACAGCAGGTACTCGACAGGCTGCAACAGATGCTGGAAAGCGGCGTCATCAAACGCCTCGGCGTCGTGGTCCGGCATCACGAACTGGGTTATCGCGCCAATGCCATGGTGGTCTGGGATGTACCGGACAGCGACATCGATGCACTGGGTTACCAGCTGGGCCGGCAGGACTGCGTCACCCTCTGCTACCAGCGCCCTCGCCGTCTTCCACAATGGCCCTACAACCTGTTCTGCATGGTGCACGGGAAAGACCGCAACGATGTCATGGACTGCGTCGAACGGATGGTGGAGGGGCTGGGACTCGAACACCTCGACAAATCCGTGCTGTTCAGCGGCCGCCGTTTCAAGCAGCGCGGTGCGCGCTACCGGGGCCATCGTTAGATGGATGATCTCGACCGCCGTATCATCAACCAGCTACAGGGCGGTTTCCCGGTCAGTGAACGCCCCTACCGTGATGCCGCACGCAAACTTGGCACCAGTGAGAGCGAGTTGATTACCCGCATCCGCTGCATGCTCGATGATGGCCTGCTGACGCGCTTTGGACCCCTGTTTCACGCGGAGAGAATGGGCGGCGCCCTGAGCCTGTGTGCGCTGAAAGTTCCCGAGGAACGCTTCGACGAAGTCATGGAACAGGTCAACAGTTTTCCGGAAGTCGCGCACAACTACCGGCGCGAGCACGAAATGAATATGTGGTTTGTACTGGCCACCGAAACACCGCAACAACTGGATGAAATGATACGTCGTATCGGAGAATGCACCGGCCTTGAAGTATATAACTTCCCCAAACAGGCGGAATACTACGTGGGTTTGAATCTTCAGGTGTAAAACATGTCAGAAGCCGCCCCGGAAAAAATTGCCAACGAAGCCCTGCCGGATATCGACCGGCGCCTGGTGCTTGCCACCCAGGCCGGTTTACCCCTGCATGCACGCCCCTGGCACTGGCTGGCGGCAGAGCTGGGTGTAGAACCCGGGCTGGTGATGGCGCGAATCCAGGCCATGCTCGATGATGGCCGCATCCGCCGCATCGGCGTGCTACCCAACCACTATCGCCTGGGCTATGTCGCCAACGGCATGTCTGTATGGGACGTACCCGACGACAGGATTGCCGAGGTGGGTGAACAGGTCGGGCGATTACACAGCGTCAGCCACTGCTACCAGCGGCCCAGGCACCTGCCGGACTGGCCCTATAACCTGTTTGCCATGGTGCATGGGCACGATCGACAGGAAGTTATGCACGAGGTCGAGACCATTGCCGGTCTGCTCGGCGATCTGGCGCGCAGCCATGATGTGCTGTTCAGCACCCGTATCCTGAAAAAAACCGGCCTGAGAATAGGAGGCTGAAATGTTTCGCATATCACAGTACATGAAGGAACTGGTTCAGCCACCGAACAGACCGGTTTCCCGCCAGCCGTCCGGGCCGGTGGTCATCTGGAACCTGGTGCGCCGCTGCAACCTGACCTGCAAGCATTGTTACTCCATATCCGCGGATATCGACTTTCCCGGTGAACTGTCAACGCCGGAAGTCTTCACCGTGATGGATGACCTGCGTCATTTCGGTGTGCCGGTACTGATCCTGTCGGGTGGCGAGCCACTGTTGCGCCCCGATATCTTCGCTATTTCGCGACGCGCAAAGGACAAGGGCTTTTATGTCGGCCTGTCTACCAACGGCACCCTGATCGATGAGAACAATATCGCCGATATTGCCGCCATGCACTATGACTATGTTGGTATCAGTATCGATGGTATCCGTGAAACACACGACCGTTTCCGCCAGAAGGAAGGCGCTTTCGACGCCTCCATGCACGCCATCCGCCTGTGCCGTGAAGCCGGTATCAAGGTAGGCATGCGTTTCACGCCAACACAGGATAACGCCCACGAACTGCCGCTGCTGCTGGATATCATGCGCGAGGAGCAGGTCGACAAACTGTATGTCTCACACCTGAACTATGGCGGGCGCGGCAACCGCAACCGGCGTTCTGACGTCGTCCACCAGGCTACACGCCAGGTGATGGACCAGCTGTTCGAACGTTGCTGGGAGGATATCCAGGCTGGCCGCCGCACGGAGTATGTCACGGGCAACAATGACGCCGACGGGGTCTACCTGTTGCAGTGGATCAAACAAAATTTTCCCGAACGCTACGACGACATGCAACAGCGGCTCATTCAATGGGGCGGGAATGCGTCCGGGGTTAATATCGCCAACATCGACAACCTCGGCAACGTACACCCCGACACCTTCTGGTGGAACTATAATCTGGGCAATGTGAAAGAAAGACCCTTCTCCGAAATCTGGCAGGACCGCAGCAACCCGTTAATGGATGGACTGAAACGCTCGCCACGCCCCTTGAAAGGACGCTGCCGGGTCTGTCACTACCAGTCGATCTGTGGCGGCAATACCCGTGTGCGCGCGTTCCAGCTGACCGGCGACCCCTGGTGGGAAGACCCGGCCTGCTACCTGGACGACGAGGAACTGGGTATCACCGAAACGGAATACGGCAACGACAAACCGGAACCGGCTGAACTCGAACTACGCACCATCAGGCGGGCAAGTTGAAACGTCTGTTGCCGCTTTACATCGCGCTTGGACTGCTGCTGCCGGGCCTGCTGCAGGCGGACAGTGCGCCGCAAAAACTGTTTGCCGAGCACTGTGCCCGCTGTCACGGCGACAACCGCCTGGGGGAGATGGGGCCTGCCCTGCTACCGGAAAACCTGCACCGACTGCACAAAAACAGGGCTGCAGGCGTGATCGCCAATGGTCTGCCCGCAACCCAGATGCCGGCCTTTGGCAAGACACTGACTGCCGCACAGATCAATACACTGGTCGATTACATCTACTCGCCACCGGCACACCCGCCGGTCTGGGGTGAAAAGGAAATTCGCGCCAGCCATATTGTCTACCCGGCCTATAAAACGGCAAGCCCGTCCGACAAGCCGGTCTACGACGCTGACCCGTTGAACGTGTTCCTGGTCGTGGAGTCTGGCGACCACCATGTCACCGTACTCGATGGCGACCGCATGGAACCGATCACGCGCTTCAAATCACGCTTTGCCCTGCATGGCGGACCCAAGTTCTCTTCGACCGGGCGCTATGTCTACTTTGCCTCTCGCGACGGCTGGATCACCAAGTACGATATGTACCGGCTGAAAGTTATCGCCGAAATACGCGCCGGCATCAATACGCGTAACGCGGCCGTCTCTGCCGATGACCGTTATGTGCTGGTCGGCAACTATCTGCCACATACCCTCGTGCTGCTGGACGCCAAGGATCTCAGCCTGATCAAAATCATTCAGGCGAAGGATGATTTCGGTAACAGCTCGCGGGTCA
>Ga0256829_1003548_pt1 | contig 10739 bp, 9 predicted proteins | sample 131447metaG_FD_185979 | JGI IMG/M metagenome (GOLD analysis project Ga0256829, IMG submission 185979) | Hydrothermal vent microbial communities from Lau Basin, Pacific Ocean - 131-447 | ecosystem: Environmental > Aquatic > Marine > Hydrothermal vents | place: Pacific Ocean: Lau Basin | collected...
TGGGCGAAGAGATGGTTGTTCGGGTGCTCATGCTTTATTTTGTGCTTGTCTCCGGGAAAGTTCCCCTGAAAATCAGGTTGCTGATTATAGCTGCTTTCGGTTATCTGATCATGCCTGCCGATTTGGTTTCCGATTTTATTCCTGCCATGGGTTTTGCCGATGATGTAGCTTTTTTGGCTTATACTTATGACCAAACGGTAAAATACATGGACAAGAATGTTCGTAAAAAGGCGGAAGAAAAACTTCAAAGCTGGTTCCCGCTTCAATCCGGTAAACAAAACAAACCTATGGATAAACCGTTTACCATCCGATAGATAAAAAAGGATGGGAATATCCCGCCTGTTCCCGGGCAATATTATAAAGATCGCAAATTTTCAGACAGCAGGTTTTGTAATACTTTGCTGAAGTCCCGGATATCTTCTTCGGAGGTGTCCCACGAACACATTAGCCGTACTTCGGAAGAAGCTTCATCCCAAATATGGAAAAAGTAATGTTTTTGTAGCAACGGGATGATTTGAGGAGGAATGATGGCAAAAACGCCGTTGGCTTCTACCGGTTGCGTAATTTTTATTTGAGAAAAGCGTTTCAGGTTGCTTTCCAGCAATTTTGCCATACGGTTCGCATTTTCTGCATTCTTTTTCCACAAATCATCGGTTAAATAGCGCTCGAACTGTGCCGAAATGAACCGCATCTTCGAATGCAGCTGAAGGCCTTGTTTGCGGAGGTACTGAAAGTCCCTGGCCAGGTCTTTTTTCAGGAATACGACGGCTTCTCCAAACATGAGGCCGTTTTTTGTGCCGCCGAACGAAAGGATATCTACGCCGGTATCGGTGATCAACTCACGAAAAGTAACCCCGAGTGACACAGCAGCATTGCTGATGCGGGCCCCGTCTACATGCAGCAGCATATCATTGCTGTGTGCAAAAGTTGCCAGCTCCCTGATTTTGTCCGGAGTGTAAATGGTTCCTTTTTCTGTAACTTCCGAAATGGAAATGATGCGTGGCTGGGCATGATGCTGAAATCCGATACTATGCAAAAAAGGAGTAACCTGTTGGGGAAGAATTTTCCCGTTCTCCGTTTTTATTCCAAGGATTTTTGTCCCGCCAAATTTCTCAGGAGCGGCGCATTCATCCTCGTTCAGGTGGGCACTCTCTGCCGATACAACAGCCTGGTATGAACGCAATAAATGACTTGTTCCCAATACGTTGGCAGCGGTACCGTTGTAAACAAAAAACACGGAAATATCCTTTCCGAAATGTTCCCTGAACCGGGCAATGGCCCTTTGTGTATAAAAGTCGTTGGCTTCTCCGTAAGATTCTACATGGCCAATGTTTGCCTGTATCAGTGCTTCCATTATTTCAGGACAAACACCCGACCAGTTGTCACTTGCAAATGATTTGTTTACTTTACCCATGGTTATTTTATTTTCCGTGATTTTATTTTTATGTTGTTCATTTTGCGTGTACTCAGTAAACCGCAGGCAGCGTCAATATCCCTGCCGCGGGATGCTCTGATGGTGGTAATAATTCCTTTGGCGTTCAAAGCCTCTTTAAACAGAAGGAGCCGTTTTTCATCCGTTCCTTTTAACGGGGAATCGGGGATGACATGAAACCTGATTAAGTTAATACGACAGTTGAGCCCGTTGAGTACCCGTGCCAGCTCTTTCACGTGTCGCGGGGTATCGTTCAGGTTGTTAAAAACGATATACTCGAACGACACGCGCCGTTGACGGCCAAAATCGTGGTTTTTTAGCTCCGTTAAAACAGCCTGTAGGGGATATTTTTGACTTACAGGCATGAGCATGCGCCGTTCCTCTTCAAAAGGAGAGTGCAGGCTGACCGCCAGATGACAGGGGCTGTTTTCCAGGAAATAGTGCATGGCCGGAACGATGCCAATGGTACTGACCGTAATTTTTCGCGGATTCCAGGCAAAACCCCACCCGGCAGTCAATATTTCCAGGCTTTGCATAACTGCTTCCAGGTTATCCATTGGTTCCCCCATTCCCATATAAACCAAATTGGTAACTTTTTCTTTTTCAGGAATGCTTCGCAGTTGATTCAATATCTCCCCGGCGTTCAGGTTAGCCTGAAATCCTTGTTTTCCGGTCATGCAAAACACGCAGCCCATTTTGCAGCCTACCTGGGAAGACAGACAAAGTGTTGCCCGTTTGTTTTCGGGAATATAAGCAGACTCAATAAAGCCATGGTCGCTAATTTTGAAAAGGTATTTTTTTGTGCCGTCAGCAGAAACATGCACGTTCTCAGGTTCTTGTATGCCTGTCGTATATTTTTCAGAAAGCGCAGCCCTTATTTTTTTTGAAACGTTGCTCATCTCATCAATGCTGGAAATGTTCTTTTTGTAAAGCCAGTCGGTTATTTGTCTGGCGGTATATCTTGGAGCATTCATTCCCAGGATAATTTCCTGTATTTGCGCAAGCGTTTTACCAAAAAGAGGTTCTTTGTCCATGTCTGTTTCTATCAAGGTACAAAATTACAAAAAGCTATAGTAAAGATGGTTTTTTAATAATTACCGGCTTATTTAATTGTTCGTTTCAGGAAATTAAGAAAAGTGTATTTAATGAATATTCTTACTTTTGCAACTTTGTAAGAATCAATCATCAGAAAAAGTGATTTAATTTTCCATGTCCCATTCTTTAAAAATAACACAGGTTTTTTTTCTGGCTATGATAAAGTATTTCTATGCTCCGCTATACGGAGTTGCTATCGGTATGGGTTTTTGGGAAAATTTTTTCTCTCTTATTGCCGGTGGGATGCTGGCATTTATCATTTATTATTATTTTTCTGAGCTTGTCATTGTTTATTCGCGTTATTTAAGTCCTTATGTGGTAAAAGTTCTTCCTGTCGCATGGCAGCAGGCCGCCAAAAGGCGTAAAGTTCGCCGTGCAATCAGAAGAAAAAAAAGGAAAAAATTTACCTGGATTAATAAATTTATGGTCAAGCTCCGTCGTGGTTACGGTATGTGGGGTATTATATTGCTTACCCCTGTTTTATTATCGCTTCCTGTCGGTGCTTTTTTGCTGAGGAAATATTATCACGAAAATAAAATGTCGCTTCCGTTTATGCTTATGTCCATTGTGGTGGAGGGTTTTATCCTTTGTGTTGTTTATTCAAGTGCAGCCCATTTTCATTTGTAAGAATCCTGATTTTAGTGAATGGACAAAGTAAAAGCAAATGAAAACCCGGTAAATTTTCCTGCATTTCTTCCTGCCAGGTCTATCGGGGTATAAAATACAATGATAAATGTTTTTCCTCTTTCGATGGTTACTCCCGGGTGAAAGCTAAAGCGAAAAGCATCTGGTTGAGCGTTTTTAAAGTGGTCATATTGCAAACTAATGCCTCCAATCAGTTGTAAAGTATGGTGGAAGACATAATATCCCAAATCGCTGTCAAGAAAATAATCATCCGAAAGAGAATTTGTGTAACAAAAGGTATATTGGTATTGGGCTGAAATATCAAGGGAAAACCGCGGACTGAAAATACTGGTTAATCCTACACCGGAAGCTATACCCATGGCTTTTCCAAAAAAACCTGTTTTTCTTACATTCCAATCGGGGGAATCAGAAAAATTGAAACCGACCAATGCTACGGCAAGAAATTTTTTATGTTGTAAAAAGCGGTATTTGGCCCCGAAGGAGAGTGAACTTAAGTTTGCAGTAACATAGGTTCCTATTTCCAAACGAGGGCTCACGCCATAGGTAAACCGGAAAAAGAAATTCCTTAAAATAACAGCACTGTCTGCATCGGCCGTAGCAGGATAAAGTCTTCCATTATTACCAAAAGCTTTTTTGCCGTACAGATAAATAAAAGAAGGTTCGGCTTCGAGATGCCCGGTAGGAACCAATATTGCATCGATGGCAGTGAGTTTGGAGGCGGAAACACCTGCCACCTGGGCAGAAGCTGTTTTGCTTTGCAAAAGCAAGCCGAAAAAAAGAATAAAAAAGAGACCTGAATATTTAATATTAAAAAAATCCATTGTTTTTTAGCACAAAAATAGAATGGTTTTCCAAAAGGCAAAATACCGGGAGAAAGGTATTTTTATGAATAAATGATGTGGTATCAGTTTGGCTTTTGTGTTTCGTAGATTTCTTTGATCAGGTGCTGGTATTGTTTTTTAATCACCCTTCTTTTTAGTTTCAGTGTTGGCGAAAGCTGTCCTGTTTCGGTGCTCCATTCTTCACAAACCAGCCTGAATACTTTAATTTGTTCAACATGCCCCATTTTCTTGTTGTATTTTTCAACCTCCTCGGCATAACGTGCAACGACTTTCGGTTTGTGCACCAAATCTTTGTTGTCACGATAGGTAATGTTGTGCAAATGGCACCAGGCGTGCAGATAATCAAAATCGGGAACGATCAGGGCTGCGGTAAACCGGCGGTTTTCACCGATTACCATAAGTTGTTCAATAAACATGGATTCTTTCAGGGTGTTTTCAATCAGCTGTGGAGCAACATATTTTCCTCCCGAAAGTTTAAATATTTCCTTTTTCCGGTCAGTAATCCGTAAAAACCTGTCTTTATCCAGTTCGCCAATGTCCCCGGAATGGAACCATCCGTCTGGTTCAAGCACTTCACTGGTTTTTTCGGGGTCTTTATAATATCCCATCATGACATTATCGCCCCTGATAAGTATTTCACCATCTTCGGCAATTTTCACTTCCACTTCATCAAGCACAACACCGACCCATCCAAAGCGGATGTAAGGAAAATAAGACCTGTTTCCGGCCACCACCGGTGAGGTTTCCGTCAGGCCGTAGCCTTCCTGGACAGGAATGCCTGCTGCCCAGAAAATTCTTGATAATCTTGGTTGAAGGGCAGCCCCTCCCGAAACAACGCTTTTTAAAGAACCACCGAGGGCCTCACGCCATTTGCTTAATACCAATTTCCTGGCAAGGGCCAATTTTATGTTGTAGGCCGGTGTCCGGTTTGCCGGGTTGGGATCGTACTGGTCGCCAATTTTTACTGCCCAGAAAAAGATGGATTTTTTCAGTCCTTTGAGTTCCCTGCCTTTAAGTATGATTTTATCATAGATTTTTTCAAAAACCCGTGGTACCGTGATAAAGGCATTGGCTTTTATCTCATTCATGTTTTCCACAATGGTGTCAATGCTTTCGGCATAATAAACCGAAATGCCGAGTGATTGCCAGACATAAGTTCCGGTACGTTCCAAAACATGGCAAAGTGGCAAAAAGCTGAGTGCACGGTCTCCGTGTTTCACTGCAGTGACCAGCTTTTGTGTCATCAGCACATTGCTCACCACATTTTTGTGACTGAGCATCACCCCTTTGGAAAGGCCTGTAGTCCCTGAAGTATAGATCAACGTCAACAGGTCTTCAGGTTTCACTGCTTTTCGTCTTTTTTCCAGAAGAGGCCGTAAAGCCGTCTTTTTTCCTGAAGCCTGACCGGGTATTGCCAACCAGTGGGATGCCCCTTCCACTTTATCAAATGTATAAATGGCCTCCAGGTTTTCAATTTCATCCACAAAATGATGCAACCTTTCAAAAAGTTCACTCGTGGACACAATTAAAATCCGTGAATCGGAATGGGTCAGAATGTGCCTGTATTCATTGTCGCTAATGGTAGGATATATGCTTACATGGACGCAACCGATCTGGGCCATGCCAAAATCCATGAAATTCCATTCGGGACGGTTGTTACTGACAGTGGCAATTTTATCTCCTTTTTTAAAGCCCATGGCCAGCAGCCCCAGGCTGACAGCGTCAGTGTTTTTCCGATATTCTGTTGTACTGAACGTTTTCCATTTGCCCTGCTGTTTCACAGCCAAAGCTACATCCATGGGAAAATTTTCTTCAGCGTAAGCCAACAAATCAAATATTCTTTTTACCGCAGTCATCTGTTAAAGTATTTGGAGAATAAAAAACCAATAGTAATTTTATAGCCATTGCCAATTTCTTCGACTAAGATAATGATTTTTTTGAAAGATTTGAAACCTGAGGCTTTAAAATTAATTTTGATATTCCCTGTTTAGCCCGAACCATTCAAAAAAGGGAGGTGAATGAAAATAAAAACAACAAGGCTGTTTTCAACCTTGTTGCTGAGTTGGTTTGTGGGCCCACCAGGACTTGAACCTGGGACCACCTGATTATGAGTCAGGTGCTCTAACCAACTGAGCTATAGGCCCTGTTTTTCTGTAAAGTCTGAAAAGGCTGCAAATTTACACATTCAATGTCAATTATCAAGGTTATTATAAAAAAAATTCAGCGGTAAATTCCTGTTTAACCCAAAATATTTTTCAGGGTACGGTTTACTTCAGCATAAAGTGCGGCAACTTCCCCGTTGTTATCAAACCTGAAATCGGCCATTTCAATACATTTGGCCAGGTTTTGTTTATTGGGGTCAGTGGTGGTCATCTCGCGGGCCTCATTAGCAAGAAAGGTCTCAAAATCAATATGGTCGGTTTCCGTACCCCGTTGCTTTATCCGTTCGTACCTGATTTTCGGGTCGGCATCCACGGCAAAAAGATAAAAGTTGCCCTGCCTGCGCAAAAAGTTTACTTCTCCGGGGGTGCGGATACTTTCAATAACGGCATTTTCTCCTTCTTTTACTGCCTGTCTGTACAATGCTTCTACAATAAAAGCCGGGTGATGCTGGCTGCGCAACCGGTTGGCCACCGAAGTCATGCTATCGCGGTTGACGGGAAGTCCTTGTTTTTCAATTTCTTTTATCAAATAAGCCCGCACGGAATAATGTCTGAAATTTTTCTTTTCTTTCAGATAATTCACAATGGTCCCTTTTCCTGCACCGAGTGTTCCGGTGATGCCAATGATGAGCATAAGAATTTTTTTAAAAAGCAAAAATACGAAGATCCCTTTATCCATGAAGAAAGAATATTTTTTCTGTGGGGATAAATTGTGGCTGGCAGGTTAAAACCGATCCTGTTTTGTTGCATTTACTATTTTTGACACACAAAACAAAGCCATGGGATGGAGTGTTTTTTCCGATGAGTATTTTATGAATGAAGCCCTGAAAGAGGCACAAAAGGCTTTTGATATCGGCGAAGTGCCGGTAGGGGCCGTGGTGGTTTGTAACAACCGCATTGTGGCACGGGCACATAACCTGACCGAAACACTCCACGATGTTACAGCCCATGCCGAAATGCAGGCATTCACCGCAGCAGCAGATTATTTAAACAGCAAATACCTGCATGACTGTACCCTCTATGTAACGGTCGAACCTTGTCTTATGTGCGCAGGTGGTGCTTACTGGACACAGATCGGACGCATTGTGTATGGTACGGATGATGAAAAACGCGGCTTTTCAAAAATTAAAATGCCCGTTTTGCATCCTGCCACCCAACTGAAAAAGGGTGTTCTTGCGGAAGCCTGCAGCCGGTTGATGACCAGGTTTTTTCAGCAACGCAGATAATGATTTGACGTATCCGCTGTTTTTATTCGAAACAGCGGTTGTTTTGTCAATGCCATTCACCGAAATAGTCGATGGCCACATTGGTTTTGGGATCGGTGGTGTAGTATTCGTTGGAATTATAATTCCATCCCATGGTCGTAGAACCACCCCCGCCCTGGGTGGTTATGACATACCGGTTGGAAACATAGCCAATGTGGGCAGCCTGCGCTGCTGGAGAGGGCTGGTCGCCCCCGCTCGGGTCAACAGGTATCCAGCCATAATTAGGCAGATAAACTTCTACCCATCGATGAAAAACATCGTCAATGGCACGATTGTCTCCTCTTTTGGCAATAGTTCCGACATATCGCGCAGGAATACCGGCAGCCCTGCACATAGCGATAAACACAAAAGAATATTCCGAACAGGAACCGTTGCCCCTTGCCAGCACAGTGGGCGCTGTATTCCAACCGCCCACCCGTTTGTAATATAAATGAGCGATAACATAATTGAATATCTTCCGCATTTTCCAGTATAGATTGGTTTCTTTTCCTATTGCTTTGGCAACGGCATCGGTAATCACGGTGTCATGGATATCATATTTGGCATTATCGCGTAAGTAACGGTCTTTCACAAGGGCGGGAATGTCATTTTCTCCACCTACTTTGCCCGGGAAAATAAAATAACGTACATCATACGTGGTGATTTTATATTCTACTGTTATGGCTTTTTTCTGCCCGGGGGCAATATCTTTAAAGACAAAATGTGCCGTTTTTTGTCCCCATTGATCGGTTGCAATGTTAGTGACTGCCGGAGAATAGCTGAATTTACTGTCAAGTTGCTGGTTAGGCCGGTTTTCCGGAAGGGCTATTTGAACATCGATACGGATAATTTTTCCCGGCCCGAAATTGGTTGTTAAGTGCCGATAGGTGATGGTTTCGTGTGACGGGTTAAATCGTATATATTTTTGATTATCTATCCTGAGTTGATAAATTTTTTTGCTTTCAAAGTCTACATTCCACAAAGTTTTACCATCCCAGCAAAGTCCGCGGGCATATTGTCCGGGCGAATCGGTAATAAGAATAACATCACCGGTATTTGGGTCAACACGATATATTTTGTTCTGAATACGGTCGGAAACCCAAAGATATTTTCCATCGAAAGTAAGTCCCTGCGGAGAACTGGCTGGCGAAGGGAACTCTTTAATGGTGGTTCCGTCTTCCGGATCAAATTGGATGAGCTTTTTGTGGATGTTGTCTACGCACCACAAATAATGGCCATCCCATGCAAGGCCTGCCGGTGAAGGGGTAGGGGCATCAATGGTGTGGAGTATCCGCCCGTTTTTTGGGTCAATTTTAAAAATTTTGCCATTGTGGTATTCATTGCCTTGCGGGATGAGCCCCTTGCTGTCGGCATTCCAAAGATATTTGCCGTCAAAGGCCAGCCCCATGGGGTAATAAGCCGGCGATTCAATACTGCGGATAACCTGGCCACGGGTATTGAGTTCGTAAATTTTATCAGTTTGGAAATCGGAAACCCATAAATGTTGCCCGTCCCAAGTCAGGCCCGAAGGATAATTTCCGGGCGTGTTGAAAGATCGAATAACCTGACCGGTATAAGCAAAAAGCGTTGCCGGCAGGATGATGAATAAAATGGTGTACAAATTTTTCATGGCTTTACTTGGGTTTAGTTTGGAACAAAGTTACACTTTCGTTTGGAAATATGAAAATTATGTAACATTGCTTTTCAGCGGGAAAGATTTGTTTGAAAATTTTTTTGAAATAAGGGCTTTATTTCCCTGAAATTTAGTTCTTTTGCAAGTTCAACTAAAACAAATAAAAGTGAAAAGGACGGAAATAAAATATTTGCTGGAACTAATTGATTTTGGGAAGGATATCAATGTAAAAGGATGGGTGCGTACCAAACGGATCAGTAAAAATGTGGCTTTTATTGCACTTAATGATGGCTCGACCATTAAAAACGTGCAGATTGTGGTGGAGTTGAATAAAGAAACAGAAAAGATTCTGGAACACATTTATACAGGAGCTGCCCTTTCGGTAGATGGTGTCCTGACGGAGTCGCTGGGCAAAGGACAGAAAGTAGAAATCCAGGCCAAAAATATCGTAGTCCTGGGCGAAGCCAATCCGGAAGAATACCCCCTGCAACCCAAAAAGCATAGCCTGGAATTTTTGCGTGAAAAAGCCCATTTGCGTTATCGTACCAGCACGTTCAGCGCCATTGCACGCGTGCGGCATGCTATGATCTTTGCCCTTCACAAATATTTTAACGACCATAACTTTTATAATATACATACTCCCATTATTACAGGATCCGATGCAGAAGGTGCCGGTGAGATGTTCCAGGTTACCACATTAGATTTGGAAAATGTTCCCAAAACAGAGGATGGTAAAGTGGACTACCGGAAAGATTTCTTCGGGAAACCCGCCAACCTTACTGTTTCCGGCCAGCTTGAAGGTGAGTTGGCAGCCCTCGCATTGTCAAAGATATATACTTTCGGGCCCACTTTCCGCGCAGAAAATTCGAATACTACCCGTCATTTGGCCGAGTTTTGGATGATTGAACCGGAAATGGCCTTTTATGACCTGAACGACAACATGGACCTGGCGGAAGATATGCTGAAATACGTTATTCGGTATGCTCTGGACAACTGCATGGATGACCTGTTGTTTCTGAGTAAACGCCAGCAGGAAGAAGAAAAAAACAAAAAAGCGGAGCAGCGGTCCATGGAACTGATAGAAAAATTGCAGTTCGTTCTGGCCGAACCTTTTGTAAGGCTGACTTATACGGAAGCAATTCGTGTCCTGATGAATTCTAAACCCAACAAAAAGAAACGGTTTCAGTACGTTATCGAAGCTTGGGGTGCCGACCTGCAATCAGAACACGAACGTTATCTTGTAGAAAAACATTTTAAGCGCCCTGTTATTTTGACCGATTACCCTGCCGACATCAAGGCTTTTTACATGAAGCAAAATGATGACGGAAAGACAGTGAAAGCCATGGATGTTTTGTTTCCGCAAATTGGTGAGATCATTGGCGGATCACAACGCGAGGAAAACTACGACAAGCTCTATAAACGGATCAAAGAGCTGAACATTCCCGAGTCATCGATGTGGTGGTATCTCGAAACACGCAAATTCGGTTCGGTACCGCATTCGGGTTTTGGTTTGGGTTTTGAACGGCTGATCCTTTTTATGACGGGAATGACCAATATCCGCGATGTAATCCCTTTTCCGAGGACGCCGTTAAATTTGGAGTTTTAAAAAAACAATAAAACCTGTTCATTCAAAAGATTTTTTATAATTTTGCCGCTGCATTGCCCGATGGTGTAATTGGCAACACG
>Ga0256829_1003549_pt1 | contig 10737 bp, 12 predicted proteins | sample 131447metaG_FD_185979 | JGI IMG/M metagenome (GOLD analysis project Ga0256829, IMG submission 185979) | Hydrothermal vent microbial communities from Lau Basin, Pacific Ocean - 131-447 | ecosystem: Environmental > Aquatic > Marine > Hydrothermal vents | place: Pacific Ocean: Lau Basin | collected...
ATTATCTATCTTTATATCTGTTAGCACCTTCCAGCGACCCAGTTTTTTTATCTCAAACGGCGTAAAGATATAGTTTCCTGTTTGAACTTTTACAGGCTTTAATTTGACATTCAAATCATTTGTTTCTGGTCTAGTCAACAGTAGGTCTATTTTGGCATGGCTAATTGGCTTGTTTGTGTTTTTATCTATAATTTTTAGACTAAACTCATTTTTTCCAATTTTAAACTTGGAGATTGAGTATAAAATCTTAAAATTTTTATCAAACATATCTTTTTGTTTTTCCAGTTCATAAGCATTTTCTTCTACATTTTGATATTTCCTCATCATATATGTTGACTCTTGAACTGGGTGGTGAATAGCCTCATTAACAGCATAAATTCCAAAGACAACTACAGATAAAATCATACCCACTATACCATATGGCCAAAAGTTTCTCTCTTTTTTCTCTCTCATTCTTTTTTGCTTCTCATCTTCATGATAAAATATCTAACAATTAAAAATAGTAAAAATAGATATATGGAGATTCTGACAAAAAAGATCATATCTCTGTTTGTGCTTCCTATACCGCTTTTTAATTTTATATTTTTTGAACTTGCTAACTGCTCAACCATATCTGAATAGCCATTTAGCATGGCAGCACTGATACTGACATCTTTCTTCTTGCCTGTCAAAAGAGGTATGACACTTCCACTCCAAGGATATGGAGATAAAATTGTCTCTTTATCAAAAGATTTGTTCAAATCTGGTGAGTTATAAATATCTACTTTTTGCTCTTTTAAGCCGATAGTTAGGATTGCAAATGGAGCTTTTAGTTGTTTTACAAACTCCTTTTCATACTCTTTAATACCTTTTCCATCCAAGCTTTTTTTTGCCAAAAGATATGCCTGTATGCCTGTTTTTTCAAACAGCTCATTTGCCATCTCTTCTACTTTTGTCTCTGTTTTATCCACTACAACACCATCATTAAAGACAAACTTTTTTGCGTTTAATGAAACTGAAAGTAAAATCAGTGCAAGAAAGGTATAAACTCTCTTGCACTTTAAAGTATTATAACTTTTCATCAACCAATATACAAATGGTTTGCTGTAAGCACAGCATAAGCAGCAACTGCGGCCATAATGATCAAACCAACTGTTATAAATTTTTCCATATTGTCAGCCATAATTATCTCCTTATTTTTCGATAACTTTGAGCTTAGAGTTATCTCTATCTCTCGTTTTAATAGCTTGAGTATTTGTGATAGTATATGGCTTATTTGCAACTTCTTGTTGAGCTTTTATACTAAAAATTGTAAGCACTGTCAATATGCTCAACAATAATACTGTAGCTATGAGCATACCAGTTACGCCATGTATACTAAATACACTTCTATTTGTATTTTCCATCTCTACTCCTTATTCAAAGAGTTGACATAAGTGCCAACAGCCGTTTTTTGGATATCTGTCAATCTTCCATCATTAAACTTTAGCATATTTCCGATTGAGCCCTTCTTACCATGGTTCAAAACATCAACAATAAACTGTGCTTTTCCATAGTCTGCCAATGCTGGAGCACTTCCACCATTACCCTTACCATCATTTCCATGGCAAGCTCCGCATGTAGCATACAAAGCTTTGCCCTGCTCTACAAGTTCAGGATGTTTGCTTTTGCCTGTTTTCGCTAAGTCTTGTACGATATATGCTGCAACTGCTGTAGCACTTGCTTTATCTAGCATACCTGCTGGCATTTGACCCAATGGATAGCCTTGACCACTTGATCCTTTTAGAACAACATCTACTATATGATCCTCAGTACCCCAAGTAGTAAGATCTCTTGCTTTTCCATTCATTCCATCACCTGTTATACCATGACAAGGTGCACATTTGACTAAAAATACACCCTCACCCATACCCATAAGTGTATCTTTGTCAGGATTTGCCCATTTGCTTTCAAACCTTTTTGTATAGTTACTTACCTCTTCGTTGTATTGTCCTAATTGTGAAAATGTTCCTAGCGGGTATCCCGCAAGCCAATACCACAATCCCCAAACAATAACTCCGATAAATGCAAGTGACCAACCCATAGGTAAAGGGTTTTTATACTCTTCTATACCATCCCACTTATTTCCTGATAACTCTCCAGTGCTCTTATCAGTTTTCATCTGCTTGATATACTTACCAACAATGACTACTGTAAGAATTACAATTGCTGCTGCACCAATTAGTGTCAGCAAATTAACATTATCATTCAGCCAATTCATTTTTAACGCTCCTGTTTATCTTTTTCTCATCCTGTGAATATAAACCCTCAACCAAACAATCATCAATTTCATCATTTAAAGCCAAGTTTGCGTACTTTTCATAATCTTTTATACCACTCTTTTGAGATTTATAGAGGTGGTAAATATATGCGTAAAGTCCGATAGTTAGTATAAAAATCATACTTACATAACCCCAGCCTTGCAAAGTTCTTATAAGTTCCATATCCACAATCAGTTCCTTACTTTAGACTATTTAAATATGCGATAATCGCAACTATCTCTTTAATGTCACCTTTTTTATACGCATCTTTAACAGCTTGGTCTTTCATGTCTGCAACTATGGCTCCAGCCTCTTTTATAGCTGCTTTTTTAGCTTCTTCATAAGTTCCCAACTTTGGCATACCAGGTTTGTCATAAGGAACATTAAAAACTTTCTTAACTGTATATGCCTCTGCGTAAGCGGTATCAAAGTCCATACTCTTATCAAACATAAAACCATATTTTGGCATGATTGATCCAGGCACTACACTCTCAGGGTCTAGCATATGATTTTCATTCCAATCAGTAGTTCTATAGTTTCCGACTCTGTGAAGATCAGGACCTATCCTTCTACTTCCCCAAAGAAAAGGTCTATCATAAGCATATTCACCGCTTAGTGAGTACTTTCCATATCTGTCAGTCTCTGACTTAAACGGACGAATCAACTGTGAATGGCAAGCATTACAGTCATTTTCTATATAGATTTGTCTTCCTGCAAGCTGTAGTGTAGTATATGGCTTGACACCCTTAAGTGGACGGGCACTCTCCATAAAATCTGGAACAACTGTCACTATACCAGCATATGCAATAACGACAAATACACCTACTGCAAAAAAGAATGGATTTTTTTCCAACCAATGAAACATCTTATACCCCCTTACGCCATAGGTGAAGCATATTGAGGTTCTTTCTCAATTGCTCTACTTGAAGTTGCTGTTTTATACATATTGTACGCCCACATAAAGACACCAATAAGATAAAAGAGTCCGCCAACCGCTCTTAATGTCCAGTATGGATGAAGTACTTCAACTGTATCTATAAATGAGTAAGTTAAGTTACCATATTGATCAGTTGCTCTCCACATCATACCCTGAGTGATACCAGCTATCCACATACTTGAAAAGTACAAGACTATTCCTGTTGTTTGAAGCCAGAATTGTGACTCAATCAACTTTTTACTAAATATCTCTTTTTTGAACATTCTTGGTGCCATATGAAATAGTGCACCGATTATCATAAATCCTACCCAGCCTAGAGTACCATCATGAACATGTCCAGGAATCCAATCAGTAAAGTGAGCTAATGCATTTACAGATTTTATAGCTTGGATAGGACCCTCTAGAGTACTTAACATATAGAAAGTTGAAGCTAATACATAAAATTTTACAAGTGGATTCTCTTTTAGCTGTCCCCACTCACCCTTCATGGTGAGCAACATATTGATAGCACTTCCCCAAGATGGAAGAATTAATACAACAGAGAAGATTGAGCCCATAGTCTGTACCCAATCAGGAACAGTAGAGTAAAGAAGGTGGTGTCCGCCCGCCCAAAGGTAAACAAACATCAATCCCCAGAAACTAAGAAGTGATAGTTTGTATGAAAATACTGGTTGACCTGACTCTTTTGGTAAAAAGTAGTAAATCATAGCTATTATTGGCACCGTAAAAGCAAATGCAACGGCATTATGTCCATACCACCACTGCACCATAGCATCATTGCTCCCTGCATACATTGATACTGAGTGATACCATTTACCAACACCAGCTACAAAGTAAGTAGGAACTTCCATATTATTAAACAGATATAGCATGGCAATACCTAAAAAGGTTGCTATATAGTACCAAATAGAGATATAGAGTACTTTTTCTCGTCTTATTCCAATGAGTCCAAAGATACTGATACCCCATAGAACCCACACTACTACTATAGCTATATCTATCGGCCATTCAAATTCGGCATACTCTTTTGAAGTGGTTATCCCCATGATTAATGAAACTACAACTGCAGCTACCGTTACTATATAGAGCCAAAACTGCAATTTGCCTATAAACATCAAAAACTTTGACTCTGCCATAGAGACCTTTAAAACCCTCTGCCCAATATAGTACCAAGTAGCCATTATACCACTTACCGTAAAACCAAACGCCACAGCATCTGTGTGAAGCGGTCTAAGCCTTCCAAAATTACCATACTCTCCAGCTAGGTTATTTAACTCGGGAAAAGCTAATTGAAATGCTATAATAACACCCACACTCATACCTACAATTCCCAAAACGATAGTGGCAACCGTGAAGTATTTAGCAACTGTATAGTCATAGTTGATCGCATTACTAGACTGCATCAATTCCTCCTAAATATATTTTTATGTCATATTAGTATCACATAATTATTATAATTATAATATATTTTGCATACAAATAAGCTTAATAGGATTAAATCTGTATTAAATACAAATTAAATTTAAATATTAATTTTATATCCTAAGCCTGGGATATTTTTGATAAAGTCCTTGTCTGTCTTCTCTCTGACTCTCTTGATAAAAGTTCTTATAGCAGCATCACTTACATTTTTGTTTGTCCATACATATTTTTTTAATTCGTCATGTAGAACATATGAGCCAAGATTTTTGACTAAAAGAGTGATGAAAAGTAACTCTTTTTTTGTCAAAGGCATTGTGTCGTCATCTCTTACAAGGACTCTCCTGTTCTTATCAAAAGAGTAACCATGCCCTAAATCTACCAAACTATCTAAAGAGAGTAAATCTTCTGCGATATATCTTAGTGTATCTATCAAATCTTCTGTATCGATTGGTTTCATCAGGTATTTATCTATACCTATATCTATTGCTTGCAATAATTTCTCTTTTTCATCAAAGGCAGAAAGAACAACAATAGGAGTATCTCTGGATATATTTTTTATCTCTTTAGACATCTCTAAACCATCCAAGATAGGCATCATTATATCTGTAATAACTATATCTGGTTTGTATTTTTGAAATTTTTTCAGACCATCATCACCATCTCTTGCAAGTATAAAATCTTTAAACTCATCTCTAATAGCACTATCTAATGCTTTTCGTATATTTTCTTCGTCTTCAACAAACAAAACTGTCAGATTTTTCATGTGTACCCTTTGCTCTCCTGATTGTCTAGCGGTATAATTATACTGAAAGTTACACCATCTTTCAAGTTACATGCAGATATATCTCCATTCAAACTATTTTTAATAATCATCTTACTCATATATAGCCCTAGACCCGTACCTACACTAGAGTGCTTTGTACTAAAGTATGGATCAAATATTTTATCTATAATTTCTTCGTCAATTCCACACGCGTTATCACTAAAATTTAAGACTACATTGCCTTTTTCATCTCTAAAAATCTCTATATCTATACATCTGTTTTTTATCTCGTTTTTAATAAATGCATCTTTTGAGTTATTTATAAGATTTATCAAAACTTGAGTAAATTCACTCAAAAAACCCTCAATCTTTATCTCCTCTTCACAATGCACAGTTATATGTATATCATATTTTTGTATAGTGCCTTCCATTATATTGATAGTTTCACTAATCGCATCCTGAATCAAAAAATAGTCTTTAACTTTGTTTGGATTGAAAAAGTTTCTAAAATCCTCGATAGTATTGGACATTTTTTTAATCACTTCTCTCGAGTGGTCATAGCTATATAAAAAATCCTTCTCATCTCCGCCTGATGTAAATAGTTTTTTCATTTTATATATTGTGATACCAAGCTCTGAGAGCGGTTGCCTCCACTGGTGAGCTATATTGCTTATCATTTCACCCATAGCCGCTAGCCTTGATTGTTGGTATAACATCCTATCTTTTGTCCTATTTTTTTCAACCTCTTCTTGCACTCTGTTTTCCAGGTTTTGGTTTAATCTTTTGAGCTCATCAGTCTTCTCTTCAACTCTTTTTTCTAAAGTATCATTTAAGAATTGTAACTCTCGTTCTTTGCGTTTTAGCTCTTTGGTTAATGTTATGTTTTTCGTAACATCATATCTGATAGCGATAAACTCCTCTATAGCCCCTTGGCTATTTACTATAGGAATCACCGTGCTGTTTACATATACTGTTTTACCATTTTTTGTTAGATTTTTTATAGTAGCTTTGTATGTTTTTTTCTGTTTTATAGTATCCCACAATATCTTAAAAAGCTCTTTTGGAACATCGGGATGCCTCACGATATTGTGGTTTTTGCCTATCAACTCCTCTTTTGAATACTCAAATATATTGCAAAACTCATCATTTACAAATGTGATGATTCCATCTATATCGGTTTTAGAGACTATATTACTCTGCTCTATCGCTTTTTTATACTGTGTTAGAGTCATGATGATGCTTCTATAACCGAGATATAACCGAGGTAAGAGATATGGAGCCCATAGAGTATTATCACTAAAGAGGCTATTTTTATCATGATTTCCCTAAGATTTCCACTATTTAAAAAACCTATTATATACCCGAAGCCTAGAAGCGAAGGCACGGTAGAGAGTCCAAATATCAGCATAGTTACACCTCCCCAAAAAACTGAACCACTTGCAGCTGCTGAAATTGCGAAAAAATATACTAAACCACAAGGTAGGAAACCGTTTAGTGCTCCTAAACCATAAAAACTAGATATATTTTTTGAGTGCATAAGAGTTGAAAATATCTTTCTAACCAAAGAGCTTGTGCCCAAAGTTGACTCTATAGAAGTCAGAAACTTAATCTTACCCATAAGAGACAACCCCATCAAAACCATAAACAAGCCGACAATAAAATAAAAGTACCCCGTAGAAGTCGCAGAAAATGACACAGCACTTCCCAAAAGACCAGAAATCATGCCAATTATCACATATGAACTTACTCTTCCTAAGCTATAGAGAAGGTGACTTGTAAATTGTCGCTTTTTGGATGATTTGGCATCTATTTTAGAACTACCGTATGCCACTATAAATCCACCGCACATACCGATGCAGTGCCCTAAACTTCCTAAAAATGCTACGATGATGATGGTCGCAAAATTTATAGTATCTATCTAGTTTTCCTCTTACAAACTTTTTGCAAACTTTTTAAATATATACTTGCTATCGTGTGGTCCTGGACTCGCTTCAGGGTGGTGTTGCACTGAAAATATAGGCTCATCATGATAATCAACCCCTTCGATGGTATCGTCAAACAGATTAACATGTGTCACTTTTGCGATTGCTTGGATGGATTCTGGTACATTGTAGTTATGATTTTGAGCTGTAATCTCCACAACTCTGCTCTTTTCGTTTCTAACAGGGTGGTTTCCTCCGTGTTGTCCAAATGAGAGTTTATATGTAGGGTGACCATGGGCTATACTTAAGAGCTGATGTCCAAGGCAGATGGCAAACATAGGTATCTTTGCATCTATAAGATTTTTAATCCTCTCTACCTCTTCTTTGTAGTACATGGGGTCTCCTGGTCCATTTGAGAGAAAAACAGCATCTATCTCTTTGTTTTTATACCTTTGCACTAAATTTTTTACATCATAATCATAAGGCACAACCTCAACTTCAAGACCAGCTTCGCAGAGTTCATTCAAGATATTTCTCTTGACTCCAAAATCCAAAACTACCACTTTTTTAGTAGGTTTTTGAGTTTGTTCGTTGTACTTTTGCGTTAAATTGTCCCAAGCTCCACTATCATGTTTATATGTCTTTTTAGTGCTAACCTCTTTTATAAAATTTACCTCTTCTATTCTAGGAAAAGAGTTTAAAATCTTCTTTAATTCACTTTTATCTGAAGTTTCTGTGGATGCAATCATCATTTTTGGACCATGGTCTCTGATGTGCTTAGTTAAAAATCTTGTATCTATATCACAAATTCCAAGTGCATTATCAGATATAAGTAGATTTTCTAGCCTGTCACTTGCTCTAAAATTTGAGTATCTATTGTTATAATTTCTCACTATCATGCCACTTGCATGTACTCGTTTACTCTCCAAATCATCCTCATTTATACCCACTATCCCGATTTCTGGCATAGTGAAAACTACAAACTGTCCAGCATAACTCGGATCACTCATAATCTCTTGGTATCCACTCATGGAGGTATTAAAAACGATTTCACCAACTCTTGTACCACTGCTTCCAAAACTCTTAGCGCTAAGAAATGTTCCATCCTCAAGATATATCCACAAAGGCTTCAGGCTCATAGTGACATGCCCCTTCTTTTTAGCTCCTCTTCATACAATCTTTCAAACACCAAATCATATTCGACTGAGCCTGGTATCAATTTTCTCTTATAGTTATCGATTTGATCAGCAACACTATCTTCTATACCCTCAAAACTGCTTAGATAATCCTCTATGGCAGTATATATAACATTTTTTACTCTATTTTCAGAAACTGTATACTCTATCAAGTTTTCTTTCCAAAGAGTATCTAAAATTTTATGTGAAATTTCACTAAATCTATCTTCGTATGACAAAATAACACCAAACTCTTTTGCCAATTTCTTTTTCACAAGCCAAAACATATTTCTTCTGTCAACTTGGCGAAACTCTATCTCGTCATCATTGTCATCAAGAATTTCATCAACTCTCTCTTCAAGAGCCATCTCTTTTTTGATGTCATCTTCTATAAACTCTCTTGCGATTTTTGCAACAGGCTCAAGACCTTGATTTAACTTTATAACACCGCTGTTTAACATATCAATTGCTATTTTATTCGCTATATAAGGAGCGTGAGGTAACCTGACTTTCATCAATAAACCTTAATTATTTATTTTTGTAAATACATTTTATCAAATTTAAGGTAAATATCTGTTGAGGTCGTTAAAACGATAAGGTTTTACTCCTAATTGTGATAACTTTTTTATCTTTATACTGCAACAAGTCTATTGAAGTTGGTTTCAAATTTACTGTCAAATTTAATCTGCATATTTCAATGCAAGCTCTTTTTGTCTATCATAGAAGTAAGGATCATCCATAAGCTTTTCATCTTTTTTAAAAGAAACTTTATCTTTGATTTGTATTTTGTCTTTATAGTGATCAGCAAATGTCAAAAAGTCCTACAAAAAACTATCTTGGATATTTACCTTTATTGTTTGCATATCACACCCTCTCATTTTTATCTGTTGTAGCAAAAATTTTATCAATCTAAAGTTAATCTTCCTGTCATGCCTCTTGTATTTGATTTCTACCATTATGCTTAGAAACATATAGAGCATCGTCTGCTTTTTTATATATCATATCTGCATTTAAATCGGTACTACTGCTTATAACAAATAATCCTCCTGAAACGGTTATGAATTTTGAAGCACTATTGCTAGTGTGTTTAATATTTAAATTTTCTATATTTTGCTTGACTTTATTTGCAATAAACAATGCATCTTTTTTATTATCAACACTATATAGTAGCCCAAATTCTTCTCCGCCCAACCTAAATATATTATCGTCAGGACGATTAAAAGTATTTTTTAGTGATTTTGCTACAAGTTTTAATGCTCTATCTCCCTCCTGATGCCCATAAGTATCGTTATACTGTTTAAAGTGGTCTATGTCTATAAGCACAAGAGATAAAAAAGATTTATTTCTTCTGTTGATCTTGATTCGTTCTTCAAAAACAGTATCAAAATATCTCCTATTATAAAGTCCCGTTAATCCATCTACTATAGCCATTTGTTCTGCTTTTTGTTTCTGTTTTAATAATTGTTCTGTTCTTTTTTTGACTCTATGCTCTAGCTTTTCATTTATTTTACTCTTTTCATCTACTAAAAGCTTCATTTTGGAAACAGTATTTTTAAATGCTTTGGTTAATTCACCTAATTCATCCGAAGAGTCCATATTTAACTGTATATCAAAGTTACCATTTGATAGTTCATTTGTGGCATAAATCAACTCTTTTATCTTTTTGGTAAAGTAATTGGCAATAAGTATAGCAATAAGTATCACGATAAAAGTTAATATTGTGGTGACAAGAGTTAGATCATCTACAATACTGTCGATAAATTTCTTTAGACTTATTTTGGATAAATCAATCTGTTGTTTTAATACACTTTGCTGTTGTGTTAATGTAGCATTTATGTTGTCTCTAGTTTTGTAAGCTACTTTGTGAAAATCACCAATATTGGCTCCTATGGTTACTATACCAAATCCTTTTTTACTATCTCCATATTGCCCTGTGTAGTATGGTATAACTGATACGGTCGAGAGCTTCCAGAGTTTGCTCCAGTATATCACAAACGAACCATAACCTCCTTGCGAAGCAATTTTTTCCCATCCTGTACATTGAGGCGCAAAATTTAGATATCTGCAATCTAAAGGAACTTGACCTTTCTTTAAAAGTTGTGATATATTTGGTTTTTTTTGTTTCGATTGTCTATCAAATTTCGGATATTTTTTTAAAAAATTCAATAAACTTTTTTGTTTTGACTCTCTAAACTTTTTTGCTACATCAGCACTAACCCAGGGGGCGACTCTTTCTCCT
>Ga0256829_1003550_pt1 | contig 10736 bp, 8 predicted proteins | sample 131447metaG_FD_185979 | JGI IMG/M metagenome (GOLD analysis project Ga0256829, IMG submission 185979) | Hydrothermal vent microbial communities from Lau Basin, Pacific Ocean - 131-447 | ecosystem: Environmental > Aquatic > Marine > Hydrothermal vents | place: Pacific Ocean: Lau Basin | collected...
AAAATGGCGACTACTACTGGGTGCAGGCCAATGTCACACCCATCATCAAAAATGGCCATGTCACCGGCTATGTCTCTGTGCGCACCAAGCCAACCCGCCAACAGATCGAAGAGGCCGATGCGCTCTACCGCGCCATCAACGCGGGCAAGGTAACACTCGGCAAACAAACCCTGCTGCAAAAGCTCAACTTCGTCAGCCGCATGAAAATCTGGCAGAAGATCGCGGCTACACTGCTGCTCACTGCAGCCCTGCTCTCTGTCTCATGGTTTATCGCCCTCAAGGGGATGCAGACATCCAATGATGGTGTACAGATGGCCAACAACGATCGCGCGGTGGCGTTGGCCGCTGCCGATATCAATAGCTCGATTCTCTCCATGATGGTGGATCTCAAAAAGGCGCAGAGTATTCTCGATAAAGAGGCGTTTGATGCCGCCCATGTCACTATCACCAAAGAGATCGCCGATATTGAGAAATTGATCGACAAGATCGAACATGCCGATCTCGGTGATCAGGAGCGCGCTGCAGCAACCAGCTACATCAAAGCGACGCACGACTATGTTGATCATACCATCAAACCGGCGGATAAAGCGATGGTCGCCGAGGATTACGGCACCTTTGGCACCTACGTGGTCAATCTCAATAACGAGGCTTTCCACGCAGTAGAAGAAACAGCCCTGAGTTTCCGCGAGGTTCAAGACAAAACCAGCAAAGCGGAGGCTGCCGAAGCGCAGGCGGATTTCCTCTCCATCCGCAATGCCTCCACCATTTCAGTGGCCATTTCGCTGCTGCTTGCACTGATCTTCTCGGTAATCCTGATCCGCAGCTTCAGCCGTCGCCTGCGCTACACCACAGAAAAACTCGCCCAAATTGCCGAAGGCAACTACTTCGACTGGGTCGAGATCGATAACAGCGACGAGATCGGCAAGATGCTCGCAGGCCTAAAATCGATGCAGATTCGTCAGGGTTATGAGATGCAGCTGATCAATGAACGTGCCGAGGGTGCACTACGCATCAAAACAGCACTTGATCAGGTCTCCGGCAATGTGATGATGGCCGATGAGAATTACAACATCATCTACATGAATAAGGCCGTGGAACAGCTCATGCGTAATAGCAGCGAGGAGCTCCGCAAACAACTGCCTGATTTTGATGCCGACAAGCTGATCGGTAGCAGTATCGACATCTTCCACAGAGATGCCTCTCATCAGCGTCGCATTCTTGATGGTCTGACTGCACCTTACGAATCTGATGACATCACTATTGGTAATGTCACCGTTAAAGTGATTGCCAGTCCGGTATTCAATGAGGCGGGCGAACGCATCGCAACCGTCACCGAATGGATCGACCGCACAGCAGAAGTGGCCGCCGAACAAGATGTGGCATCCATTGTGGAGGCCGTCAAAGCAGGTGACCTAACTCAACGCATATCCCTGGAAGGTAAAACCGGTTTCTTTGTTGATCTATCCAAAGGACTCAATGAACTCACTGATACTATTGAGCGAGGCATGGATGACATTGCCAAGGGCTTGGCTGCACTGGAAAGTGGCGATCTTACCTACCGTATCACCAATGAATATCAGGGCACATTTGATGAACTGAAACAGGCCAACAACAACACAGCCGAAAAACTGGCTGATGTAGTTGGCAACATCATTGAAGCGGCAGCAGAAGTGGATGGCGGCTCCGGCGAGATTGCCGAGGGCAACAACACCCTCTCCAACCGTACGCAGGAGCAGGCGGCAGCACTCGAAGAGACCGCTGCCAGCATCGAAGAGATCACCGGCACGGTGCAGCAGACGGCCGATAACTCACGGCAAGCCAATCAGCTCGCCGTCGATGCACGCGAGCAGGCCGAGAATGGCGGCAAGGTCGCCGAGCAAGCGGTGGCAGCGATGGGCAACATCAGCGCCAGCAGCCGCAAGATCTCCGACATCATCGGTGTGATCGACGAGATCGCCTTCCAGACCAATCTGCTGGCACTCAACGCGGCAGTAGAGGCAGCACGCGCCGGTGAGCAGGGTCGCGGCTTCGCCGTGGTGGCTGCCGAGGTGCGTTCACTCGCCCAGCGCTCCGCCGAAGCAGCCAAAGAGATCAAGACACTGATCAACCAGAGTGTCGAGAGTGTCGATGCCGGCAGCAAGCTGGTCGATGAGTCGGGTGAAGCACTGCAGGCCATTGTCAGCTCGGTCGCCAAGGTGAGCGACATTATCGCCGAAATCGCTGCCGCCAGCACCGAGCAGACCGCCGGTATCGATCAGATCAACAAGGCGATCGCCCAGCTCGACTCCGGCACCCAGCAGAATACCGCACTGGTCGAAGAGTCCGCCGCTGCCAGCCAGCGACTGAGTGATCAGGCCAATCAGCTGCGTCAGCAGGTGGCGATCTTCAAGCTCGGCGAACAGACCAGCACACCGCGCGCACCACGCACCGCCCGTCCGGCGGCGCGTCCACAGGCAGCGCCGCAGCCTGCACCACGTCCGGCTCCGAATCCGGCTCCCAAGGCGCGCAACAATCCACCCCAGCCGGAAGGCGATGTGTGGGAAGAATTTTAGGGGGCAGCCGTGATTGATGAAGGTGAAGCGAAACAGACGAGTGTCGAAGAGGCGGTCGGATGGATCAAAGCGGAGACTGCTGCGGCAGATGCCGATGGTTCCACGGCTGAAGCAGATGCACCGGTCAGCGGCGAGATCACGCTGGAGGGGAGCCTGACCATTGCCGAGGCGGAAGCGATGCATCTCCAGCTCTCGCAGATCCTCAATGCCAATGTCGATATCACCATCGAGGCGGAGGCGCTCAGCCGCGTCGATACGGCCGGCACACAACTGATCTATGCATTTGTCAAAGAGGCGAAGAATCGATCCCTCTCGCTGACCTGGAAATCGCAGTCCGATGCGCTGGCGGAGTGTGCCGCCACGCTCGGGCTCACCGAGGGCATGGGATTTTAACGCATGCCCCATCAAAAGCGCGAATTCTCCTTCGCTCGCAAGGATTTCAACCGGCTGTGCGAGCTGGTCAACGAACATACCGGCATCCAGCTCGGCGATGGCAAGGAGGATATGCTCTATGGCCGTATCTCCCGCCGCCTGCGCCAGCTGGGGCTGCCCTCGTTTGCCGCCTATATTCAGCTGCTGGAGAGTGATCGCGCCGAAGAGGAGATCGAAGATTTCGTCAATGCGGTGACCACCAACCTCACCTCCTTCTTTCGCGAAAAACACCATTTCGATTATCTGCGTGACTCACTGTTGCCGGAGCTGATGCGGCGCAACCGTGTCTCCCACCGCATCCGCATCTGGTCGGCCGGCTGCTCCACCGGCGAGGAGCCATACTCCATCGCCATGATGGTCGCCGAAGTGGTGCCGAAAGATTGGGATGTAAAAATCCTCGCCACCGATCTCGATACCGATGTACTGGCGCACGGCGAACGCGGCGTCTATGACATCGGCCGCGTCGAGAGTGTCGATAAAGCGACAGTCAAACGCTGGTTCATGAAGAATCGCAAAGATGATCCGACGCATGTGAAGGTGCGCCCCGAGCTGCAGCGGCTGATCCATTTCCGCCAACTCAATCTGCTGCAGCCGTGGCCGATGAAGGGGCCGCTGGATATCATCTTCTGCCGCAATGTGATCATCTATTTCGATGTGCCGACCAAGCAGATGCTGGTCAACCGCTATGCCGACCTGCTCGGCGAGGGCGGCCACCTCTTCCTTGGCCACTCCGAGGCGATGCACAATATCAGCAACCGATTCACGCTCAGCGGCAAATCGGTCTATATCAAGGCGAATCAGTAATGGCTATCCCTGTCGAATCGCGCCTGCCGGGCTTTGAGCATATCAACACCTATTTCGATACGGTGCACAATATCGCCACCGCCAAACTGCTGCCGGGCGAGTATTACGTCACCGCCCGCCCCGAAGCGGTGGTCACCGTGCTCGGCTCCTGTGTCGCCGCCTGCATCCGCGATCGGGTCTTCGGCATCGGCGGCATGAACCACTTTATGCTGCCCATCCATGAGGGTGACCGGAAAAACTGGCAACACGGACCGGTCGATAACATCACCCGCTTCGGCAACTACGCCATGGAGCACCTGATCAACACCATCCTCTCACACGGCGGCATGCGCAAAAACCTGGAGGTCAAACTCTTCGGCGGCGCGCGCATCGTCAAAGGGCTCTCCGATATTGGCGACTGCAATGTGCAGTTCGTCCTCAACTATCTGCAAGAAGAGAACATCCCCGTTGTCTCGCATGACCTCAACGGCAACTATCCGCGCAAAGTCTATTATTTCCCCAAAACAGGGCGGGTGATGATGAAGAAGCTGGAGAGCATCCGCACCGACACCGTCATCGAGCGCGAGAAGAATTACTTCCGCAAGATCGAAACCGAACCGGTCAGCGGCGAGGTGGATCTGTTTTGACGCAAGTGATCAACAGACCCAACACGCCGCGAGGGAGCAAGCATGGCTAAAATCAAAGTCCTCATTGTGGATGACTCGGCACTGGTGCGCCAACTGCTGACCAAGATCCTGGAGAGCGCCAACGACATCGAGGTGGTCGGCACCGCGCAGGACCCCTTCATCGCTCGCAACAAGATCAAGGAACTCAAACCGGATGTGTTGACGCTCGATGTCGAGATGCCGCGCATGGACGGGCTCACCTTCCTCTCCAACTTGATGCGCCTGCATCCGATGCCGGTGGTGATGGTCTCTTCGCTCACTCAAAAGGGAGCGGATGTGACACTGGATGCGCTCGATATCGGCGCCGTTGACTTTGTTGCCAAGCCCTCCGCGCTCGGCTCCGGTCTGGAGGCGTATGCCGATGAGATTATCGGCAAGGTGCGCATGGCCGCCAAGGTGCATGTGCATGCCAGAACCCGCCATCCGGCCAAGGCGACGGCTGCCACAGAGGACAGTGTTCCGGCCAACCAGAGCGCCGATGCAGTGCTGGCCAAACGCACGGGGCGTTCACACTTCTCCACCACCGAGAAGATTGTCGCTCTCGGCGCCTCCACCGGTGGCACACAGGCGACACCGGAGGTGCTGCAGGCGCTCCCTTCCGGCTTCCCCGCCATTGTCATCAGCCAACACCTGCCGGCCGCCTTCAGCGAATCCTACGCCAAGCGGATGGACGGCATCTGCCAAATGCGTGTCAAACTGGCCGAGCATGGCGAACAGATTATCCCCGGCCACATCTATCTGGCACCGGGCGAACAGCATCTGCTGGTCAAACGCGATGGCGCACGCTATATCTGCCACCTCAACGATGGCCCGCGCGTCAACCGCCACCGCCCGTCGGTCGATGTGATGTTCCGCTCGGTGGCGCAGAATGTCGGCCCCAATGCAGTCGGCGTGATGCTCACCGGCATGGGTAACGATGGCGCGCAGGGGATGAAAGAGATGCTCGATGCGGGCGCACATACCATTATTCAGGATGAAGCCACCAGCGTGGTCTGGGGTATGCCGGGCGCAGCCTATAAACTGGGGGCTGCCAAAGAGGTCAAAGCACTGGACAAAATCGCCCAAGCGATGATGGCCAGTCTGAAATAGCGAGGTTCCACCATGACAGATTCCAACACCAATCCCGGCAACACACTCACCCAACAGATGTCCACCATCTTCTACGACATTCAGCAGAGTGTCGCCAGCGAGGTCGATGCCATTCGCGGCCAGACCGATCAGATCAAATCGCTGCTCGAAGATGCCATCGCCTCGCTGCATGAGGCATTCGGCTCGATCCACACCGCCACCGAGGCGCAGATGAAGACAATGACCGCGCTGATGATGCAGGTGGTCGGTGCCGAGAATGAGCAGAATATCTTCCAGCAGGCGGAGAGCGCCAGCGCTATCCTCACCGAACTGGTCGAGACGCTGCTGCAGAGCAGCAAAAACAACCTGCGCGCCCTCACCGCCATGGATCAGGTGCGCCAGCGTCTGGAGGCGCAGGATAAACTCCGCCAGAAAAAAGATGCCACGCTCGCCGAACTGCTGGAACTCTGCGATCAGGATGCCCCCGATATGACACGCATCCACGCCCTCTCCACCACCCTGCGCGAACAACAGCAGCAGCAAGATGCCTTCGCCAGCGAGACGGTCGCGCTGTTCAAAAAGGCGCACCGTTTGATCGATAAGGTCGCCTCGCACGACATGGATGAGGTCTTCGCATCCAAGGAGAAGGTGGAGAAGATTGTCGAGCACTTCTTCGCCATCAATAATTTCGTCTCCGAACGACGCGCCACCGTATCACAGGATAATGCCGAGATACGCCAACAGCTCGGTGCCGCCATCCGCGCCCTGCAGTTCGAAGATATTTCACGCCAGAGCCTCAGCTATACCGATCGTCACCTCGATCGCATGGAGGGGATGCTGGCCATCCTCACCGATGGCCTGAAAGAGCTCGATCAAACCGACCTGACTGCCGAAGCGTACCTCGACCGCATCACCGCGCTGCACGCGGCGATGATTGCCTACCATGAATCCCTGCATCTGGAGGATAGTAATCCGGTCTCCCAGGAGAGCATGGACGAAGGCGATATCGATCTCTTTTAATACCCCGGCGATCATCGCTTCACACTGTTTCTCTTCCACGCATGGTCAGCAAAGCCACCACGTCATCCCCAAACGCCTCGGTCGAGCCGTTCATCCCCGAGTGTCTCTATCTGGCCGTCATCCCCGAGTGCCTCTATCGGGCCGTCATCCCCGAGTACCTCTATCGGGCCGTCATCCCCGAGTGCCTCTATCGAGCCGTCATCCCCGAGTGCCTCTATCGGGGACCCATTGCTGCGTGGATTCCCGACACAATCCTCAGGAGCGACCGATTGTTGATGCGATTGCCCTACCCAACAGATAGAAACAGTGGAGTGGCAGCCCGCTTTCCGCTACACTGCCTGCATTCAATGACACGGGAGCAGAGTAGCGCACGCAAGCAAGGGAGGGGGTCATGAGCAAGAGGGGTTGCACCGATCACGCACACGGCTGCAATATGTGCCACAGCATTGTCGCACTGACCGCCCAGGCTTCGCTGCACCACCTGCAGGATGCACTGCTACAGCAGCTCAAAGCCACCACCAGTGCTGTCCATGTCAGCACCTTTCAGGTGCAGCAGGAGCAAAACAAGCAAGAGCAGAACGCCAGCGCCCGCAAACAGAGCCTCCGCCTACTCCCCCATCATCAACCAAGCGGCTACGACCCGCACCACGATCCGCACCAACTGGCGCACGAAACACCCCTGCAGCGCGCCATCCAGCAGCACACCATCGAACACCAACATGATCATCTGCATCGCTATTTCATGCCGGTCACGCGCAAGCAGGATCGCCTCGATCTATGGGTGCTGGACTACCGAGATGCCCTCACGCCGGAGGAGCAGACACGCTTGAACCTGCTGGCCGAAGTCTATACCCACTGCGATGCCCATATCAGCATGCACCGCCACGACTCTCTGACCGGTCTGCAGAACCGCAAAGCGCTCACCGAGAAGATCACCATGCTGCTCAAAAGCAGGGCGCAAAACCGGCGCCGCAAGCGCGATCAGGATCACCTCCCCTTCCTCGCCATTATCGACATCGACTTCTTCAAACGCATCAACGACACCTTCGGCCACCTCTACGGCGACGAGGTACTCCTGCTGCTGGCAGGATTGATGAAACAGAGCTTTCGCGATAACGATAACCTCTATCGCTATGGCGGTGAGGAGTTCGTCGCGCTGGTCGATGCCGCTACAGAGGAGACAGCGATGCTGGCGCTCGATCGCTTCCGCCAATGTGTCGATCAATACGAATTCCCGCAGGTCGGCCATATCAGTGTCAGTATCGGCTTTGTGGCACTGCAGAACGACTCCCTGCCCACCACGCTCTTTGACCGTGCCGACCAGGCGCTCTACTATGCCAAAGAGCATGGTCGCAATCAGACCTGCTCCTACCAGCGCCTCAAGCAGGCCGGCTTGCTCGCCGATAAAGAGCTCAATGTTGACAGTGAGTTGTTTGAATGACCGCCTCCCCGATCCAGATTGAGATACCGCTCTCGCCGCCGCTGGCCATCATGGCTTACCACAAAACGCTGCAGCTGCTGCAGCTGCTGGAGATTGAGCCGCTCAAATGCGAGAGCCTTGCCAATCGCATCGCGCAGACCGTCGTAGCCAGCGCCAACCCATCGCGCGATGAAGCCAGCGTCTGCCTGACCATCAACAGCGACGACACGCCGCAGCTGAGCATCACCGTCAATGCAACCGCACTGCAGGAACGTATCTCTCTCGCTCAGTTGCCCGACCCTGCCACACTGGCCGGCATCGCGGAGAAAGCGCTGCAAAACAGCTACCCACAGCTACTGCAGCTGATTCACCATCACCACCAGAACCAGCTCAAACAGCACCGCCAATGGCGTGAACGCGCCGGTCAACTGTCACTGGAGATGAAGCGGCAGACCCAATCGCTGCAGTATCAGACCATGCACGACACACTCACCGGACTGCCCAATCGCCGCCAGCTCTTCGCCCGCACCCGAGAAACCTTTATGCTCGCTTCACGGCAACAGATTAAATGCGCGCTGGTTCTCATGGATCTCAACGATTTCAAAGAGATCAACGACTCCCTCGGTCATCAGGCCGGCGATCGGCTGCTGCAGGAGGTGAGCCAGCGGCTGCGGGGCACCATCCGCCAGACCGATATTCTGGCGCGACTCGGCGGTGATGAGTTCGCCACCCTGCTGACCAACTGCGATGCCCAGCACGCCGCCAAGCTAGCCGAAAAGATCCACACCATCTTCGACCGCCCCTTCGAACACGAAGACACCCACATCACCATCAGCGCCAGTATCGGCATCACCGAATTTCCAACCCATGGTGAAGAGCTCGACACGCTCATGCGTAAAGCGGATGTGGCCATGTACTACGCCAAAGAGAATGAACTGAACTACAGCATCTATGATGTCATGCAGGACAAACACAGCCTCGAACGCATGACCATGCTCAAGGACCTGAACAGCGCCATCAAAACCGACGGCATGGAGCTATACTACCAGCCGCAGGTCGGCATGAAGGGTAAGGACAAACGCCTCTCCGCCGAGGCGCTGATTCGCTGGAACCATCCCGAACGCGGCATGGTCTTCCCCGATCAATTTATCCCGCTGGCCGAGGACTCCGGTTTGGTTCTGCCGATGACCTGGTGGGTACTCAAAACAGCCATGAAACAGTGTGTTGCTTGGCATCGTGATGGGCTGCCGGTCAATGTATCGATCAATATCCCGGCAGATTTCCTGCATGAGGAGCGCATCGTGGAGCGCATCCGCGACTACATGACGCACTATCAGCTGCCACCCAATGCCTTCGCACTGGAGATCACCGAAAACATGCTGATGAGCGACCCGTGCCACGCCTCGAATATCCTCAAAGAGATCCATGCGCTCGGCATCGATGTCTCCATCGACGATTTCGGCACCGGCTACTCATCGCTCGCCTACCTCAAACATATCGATCTCGATGAGCTGAAAATCGACCGCTCCTTTGTCGTCGGCATGAGCGAACACAACAACGACGCGGTGATCGTCAACACTGTGATCAGTATGGCGCACCACATGGGCTTGCGCGTGGTCGCAGAGGGTGCCGAGAGCCGCGAGGATTGGGATCGACTCGATCAGATGGGCTGCGATATTATTCAAGGATATTTCATCAGTCGCCCACAACCGCTGGAGGAGGTAACCGCCTGGTTCAAGCAGTTTTCCGATCAGGGGTTAATATTGAAGGCGTAGCGCGCTGGTAGGAGGGGACACCGTGGACGAAGCGACAAGAAAAGCCATTGAGGCGATGCAAAAAGAGGCCGAAGCGGAGGAGGCAGCTATGCGAGCGTCCGCATCCGGCGCTGCGCAAACCGTCACCGAGACAGACCCCGTAGAGAGCGAGATGGAGCGCATGCAGCGCGAGGCACTGGAAGAGCAGGCCGCAGCCGATGCCGCGCAGCAGCGCACGGGCAGCACAGACCCCACGCACGCCGCCACAGCCCACGTCGCGCGCCCCTTCAAAGAGACGATCCACCACATGCTCTTCGAGATGAACTCCACCATCGGCCAAGTCACCAACTATGTCATTCTGGCCATCATCCTCGCCTCGGTCTTCATCTCCATGCTCAACACCATTCCCGCCATCCACGCCGAATGGAACAGCACCATCACCATCATCCAGCGCACCGTGCTCACCCTCTTCCTCATCGAATATCTACTGCGCATCTATGCCGCCAAAGATCGCAAAAAGTATATGTTCGGCTTCTTCGGCATCATCGATTTCCTCACGGTTCTGCCGCTCTTTTTCGGCAGCACCGGATCCGCCTTCGTGCGCCTCTTACGGCTGCTGCGCATCCTCAAGCTGGCGCAATATTTCCCTGTCCTCACCTCGCTGCTGCGCTCGGTCTCCGACGCCAAAAACATGATTTTCGCCGTGCTCGCCACCATCACTGCCGTCTCTGTCCTCTCCGGCAACATCGCCTACATGCTGGAGCCGGAGACCTTCGGCAACGCCTTTGTCGGCTCCTGGTGGAGTCTGGTCACCATGAGCACCGTCGGCTACGGCGATCTAGTTCCGCACACCGCCGGCGGCATGGCACTCGGTGGCACGCTGATCCTGGTCGGCATCTGCGTGGTCGCCATGATGACCGCCGTCATCGCCGTGCGCGTCGGCCGCATGGTCAACCTCACCAACGTCTGCCTGAACTGCGACAAACCGGTCTCCGCCGAACACAAGTTCTGCCCCCACTGC
>Ga0256829_1003551_pt1 | contig 10735 bp, 8 predicted proteins | sample 131447metaG_FD_185979 | JGI IMG/M metagenome (GOLD analysis project Ga0256829, IMG submission 185979) | Hydrothermal vent microbial communities from Lau Basin, Pacific Ocean - 131-447 | ecosystem: Environmental > Aquatic > Marine > Hydrothermal vents | place: Pacific Ocean: Lau Basin | collected...
ACTCGATCAGCTTATCACAGTAGCATTCTCTCCATATATGATAGGCTATATTGTCATCGTAACTTCAGCACTTTATCTTTTACTCAATAAGCACATTAAGAACATAGCAACATTTATAGATGCACCCACAGAGTCCAACCAAGATGCAGCAGATAAGAGTATCTCTACTCTCCCAACTCTTATGTTCTTTGGTGCTATTGCTTATCCTATTTTTGGCTCTCTTACTGTACTTATTCCCCAAGATTTTGGTACTTTAAGTGTCATTACTTTTGCTGTACTATTTAGTCTTACTCTTGGGTTTTATCTTGCTGTTCCTCTTTCTCTTCGCTTTTTACATATTTTAGAGGAGTGGGGTACTCCTATTCCCCTTACACAGAAGTACAATAGTATGGGACTTTTTGGAAAACTCAGTATTGGGCTTATAAGTCTTGTGGCTGGGCTTATTTTATTTTTCTCTCTCCTTAACATCTCTCTACTTAATGCTAACATAGAGACTTCAAGCATTATCACTTCAAATATCGTGATGGGTATCATCGCCTTTTTGATCTCTATTAGAACAATTTTGATGCTTATAAAAAATGTAGTAAATCCAATAAATGCCATAATAGCACTCTTTATAAATGATAAAAAAAATCTTGATAAATCTATAGAGATTCATTCTCGAGATGAGATAGGACAAGTTACTCTTGAAATTACACACTTCTTTAACGATATATCTTATGCAATCGATCATGCAAAAAGTTCAGCAAGAGAAACTGCTGACCTAACACAGGAGCTTAACCAATCCAATCGTACTATTCAAGGGAATAGCCAACAAGAAAAGAACCTTCTTGATGCTTCAAAAGAGAAAAGTGATGCTATGAATAGTATCTTGCAAAATACTTTAGAGAGTTCTCAAAATAATCTTGTTTTCATAAAAAGTCTTTCAGATGCTTTAAATATGGTAAGCAGTAGTAGTACAGAGGTAATCACACTCAACAATGATAACCTTGAAGTTCAAGAGGTATTTTCTGAAAAACTTCAGATTCTTTCAAAAGATACAGAACAGGTAAAAGACATCCTCAATATCATCTCGGACATAGCAGACCAGACAAATCTACTCGCTTTAAATGCTGCCATAGAAGCTGCTCGTGCAGGCGAGCACGGTCGTGGTTTTGCTGTGGTTGCGGATGAAGTGAGAAAACTTGCAGAACGTACACAAAAAAGTCTACAAGATATACATATAAGTATAAATGGCATAGTACAAAATGTCACAGATGTGAGCCAACAGATGAGTGACAACCTAGGTCTTATGCATACGATCTCAAAAGAGACACTCTCGATGGGTGAGAAGATTGAAAGTATGAATGGTGAAATAGCACAAATGCAAAGCACCCTAGATCAAACTGTAAGTAATATAGACCTACTTGAAAAGGACACTATAGATATCATAGATGAAGTCCATACAGTAGCCACACTTTCAAACAACAACCTTCATGAAATTGATGATGCAGCCCAAAAGACTACACAGCTTTCAAGATCAGCAGATGATTTAGAAAAACGACTTAGTCAATTTATTACAAAATAATATCTTCAGTTTCCTTTGTGATAAAGTCACCACAAACCCAACACACTATAGTTGTATCATTTTTCTATCACAAAAAAAAGGAGATAAAATGAAAAATTTTATCATAATGGGTTTTTTGAGTATATCAGTTTTTGTCAGTAATGCTATAGCATTACCGGCATTTGCAAGACAAATGGGTGTATCTTGTAGTGCCTGCCATTCGCAGAGTGGGTATCCCGCACTTAATCGTTTTGGGCGTTCGTTTAAAGCAAGTGGTTATACGATGGTAGGAACACAGACAACTATTGGAGATAGCGAAAAAGATAAGTTCATGTCTTTAACGGACACTCTAAATATGTCGTTGATGGCAAATTTTGGTATTGCAAAATCAAACTCATCTGCAGCAGTACTGAATATTCCTAGTGAAGCTTCTGTATTTATTGGTGGACGTATAGCAGACGGAGTAGGTACTTTTACGGAAATGGGTTATGATGCAGAAGAGAGTACCTTTGGACTTGCAAATATGCGTTTACCTTTTATCTATAATATTTCAGACTATACTATTGGTGTTGTACCCTATTTAACAGATGGCGATGGTCCCTCTTCTATTACAAATTTCCTTAATGCAGGAAGTGTTGTTACCTCTCTTGGAGATATGTTTGCATCTCAAGAGTATGTACAAAATGGAGAAGTACCAGCAGAAGGAGTTTCACTCTATATATATAATGATTTATGGAATGCAGCTTACTCCGCATGGGTACCAACAAATGGAAGTGTAAAACAAGTGAAACCTGCAAACTTTGCGAGTGTAGCGCTTACCCCTCAAGTTGGAAGCTGGGATTTAGACTTTGGTGCAGAGATGTGGTGGGGAACTTCACAAATACAAGATCCAGCAAATCCAGCACTTCTTATTAAACAAAATACTAATTCTTATGCTTTAAAATTTCAAGCACGTGGTCTTGTAGGAAGTGTTCCTCTTAGTGTTTTTGCTGACTATGCAAATGCAAAACATGATCAGAATTCACTCTATGCAGTAACAGTTAATGATAAAAATTCAGCAACACTTTCAAGTGAAGTAGCTGTAATACCAAGAGTTCTCATGCTTTCAGCAGGCTATAAAATAGCAGATAATGGTGAGGCAACTAACTCTTCTGATGATGCAACTTTAATTGGTGCAAGATATTTTTATAGAGAAAATGTCCAGTTTAGATGTGGATATATGTATCTACTCGATAAAGATACAGATCAACACAATGTTATGCTTGCTTTAGATTTAGCACTCTAATAGTTCAGCTCTTTCACCTCTTTTAAGAGTGTGAAAGAAAATACTCTCCCTTAACTACACTTCTTTTTGCTAAATTTTAAAAAAATATTTTTCTCTCACAAACCTACCACATAATTCCGTTATACTTCTCTTAACAAAACAAAAACAGGAGTTCACAATGAAAACTTTATCTAAAATCTTACTAGCACTACTTTTAGGTGCTTCACTACTTCAAGCTGCTGCCTTTAGCAAAGATGCAAAATACCGTACAACTAAAGTACATATTACAGCAGATAAGCCAGTAACTGCTGGGTCAAACACTTTTATCTTCAGTATCAAAAAAGATGGTAAAGCCATCAAAGATTCTGTAGTTTCACTCAAAGCTTTTATGCCTGCAATGCCTGGTATGCCAGCTATGGAGTCAAAAACAACTACTAAAAGTTTAGGCAATGGTGTTTACGAGGGAACTGTAAATATGGCAATGAGCGGTACTTGGCAGTTACATATCTTTATAGCTCCAAAAACTGGTAAAAAATCTCGTGTGAAAACTACGATAAACTTCTAAGGAATACCAAGTGAAAACCTTACTCTTAAGTGCTTTACTCCTTGCATCTTCACTCAGTGCACTTACATTGAGTGAGGTAATAGAAAAGTCCTTGCAAAAAAATCCATCCCTCGAGTCTATAAATGCAAGAATAACGGCAAATACTCATGCCATAGATGTCTCAAATCAGTTTGCAAACCCTGAGCTTTCTTTGACTTCAAACTCTATAGACTCTTCTGAGCCTATGAGTCAAACCGTCCTAACAGTTAAACAGAAAATATACTACTACGGGAAACGCGACTCAAAACAGAAAGTAACTCTTGCCCAAGATGAACTACTCAAAGAAAAACTGAGTGCTGCAAAAGTAGAACTTGTTGCAAAGATAAAGACAGAAGCATACACTATTTGGGATCTAAAAGAACTTTATAAAATCATAGATAGATATATGCTTCTTACAAAAAAGAACATAGCACTTTATGAGTCTTACACGAGTGTTAGCGATAACCAACATATGGGTATTATGAAGGCCGAACTCTCTTTATCAGACTTAGAGATACAAAAAAGTAAATTAACTTCAGAAATTTACTCTGCCTATTCACGTCTCTCTTACCTTGCTGCATTTGAGGTGAAAAATCTCGATATATCTTTAGATATGGGGAAAAAACCTAATCTTGCAAATTATGAAAATATGCTTGTAAGCAATCCAGATCTTCTAGTCAAAGATAAAGAGTTGCAAAAAGAGAGTGCTAAAATAGAAGTTGCGGATGTCAACAACTACCCAGACTTTAACCTCATAGGGGGCTATGCTTATAGACAAAATTTTGACAACTACTTCAACTTTGGACTCTCTATAGCCTTACCAATTTATGGGACAGAAGATGCACAAGAAGAAGAAGTTCGAGCACAAGCATTAGTCATTACAAGCGAAAAAGAGGATGTCAAAATTGCCATCACTTCAGAACTAAAGGTGTACTATGCACAGATGCTTTCATCATATCAGATATATCATATCGTTCAAGATAATGCACTACCACAGATAGCACATATGTTTGAACTCTCAAACTCTTCCATCTCAACAGGTGGTGATCTATTTAAGTATATAGATGTGTTATTTCAAAAGCTCTCTTTAGAGCAAAAAAGCATCAATGCGGTGAGTAACTATAACAAAGCAAATGCACAAATCTCAAAACTCGCAGGAGAACTCAAATGAAACTTATAAACAGACTACTAATAGTCTCCTTACTACCCTTAACACTTTTGGCTGAAGCCTCACCAAAACATACTGTAGAGCAACTGTTTTCCGTACAGACGGTAAAGGTCAAAAAAGAGAGCGCAAGTCACAGCAAAACGAACTTTGGTTTTGTCAAGGCAGATGAAGCGAGAGTACATTACATAGCACCACATTTTGGTGGTTATGTAGAGAAAATCTACGCCGATAAAATCTACAAGTACGTCAAAAAAGGTGATCCACTTGTTAGCGTCTATTCACCAGAAGTTTACAAGGCAAAAGAGGACTATCTCAATGCTTATAAATACACAAAAAACAGAGAAAATGATAGTGAAAACAGAGGTATGGTCAGGAGTGCAAAGTTAAAACTAGAGCTCTTAGATGTAAGTGATCAAGAGATTAATCAGCTTATAAAAAGTAAAAAAATCTCTAAAAATACCACAATTTATTCTCCTGTCAATGGTTATATTTTTACAAAAGACATCAGTGATGGTTCCGCATTTAATGCCAAAGCATCTCTCTATGAGATAGTAAATCTTGATGAAGTTTGGGTAGAAGCTAAAGTGTATGAAAAAGATATTAGCTGGTTAAAAAATGCAGCTGAATTTGATGTGAAGTTCAAAAGTACAGATAAAGTATATAAAACAACATCTACACTACTCTATCCTATGCTAGACCCAAAAGAAGCGACAATGACTCTGCGTTTAAGACTCAAAAATCCTAAACTTGCACTTTTCCCTGGAATGTATGCCTCTGTTCTCTCAAAGGACAAAGCAGAGAGCTACCTGACTCTTCCAACAAATGCAGTGATGCGTAAAAATGGCAAGTTTTATGTCTTTGTAGTAGGTGAGTATGAGGGTGAATACGAACCTATGGAAGTAAGTGTCAAAATACTTAATCCTCATACATACATCATTACAGATGGTCTCAAAGCAGGAGATGAAGTCGTAAGTAATGCACTCTTTATGATGGATAGTGATGCACAGATAAATGGACTTTACTAAGTCCTAATCTCTATTTAACATTGACTTCAAATTTTGTCCCACGTATAGCGACCATGCCATCAGGAGTTTTTAGTTCAAACTCCTCGGGGGCTAAGTCTCCTATTTTTCCTGACTCAAAAATAAGTCCTCCTTTTTGTAAAAAAAGATCAAAACTATACTCTTCATTTTGAGGTTTAAACACAAACTTGTCTAATTTTAAGAGACTATTTTCACCAAGATTAAGTACAGAATTATCTTTAAATATAATGGTAACTAATGCCGACTCTTTGGTTATAATTAACATATTTTCTTCCAAAGAAGAACCTACCTTTAAGAGTTTTGTCCCTGCCTCACTCTTTGCAAGAACAGTTCCTTCCATATAACGAACAACTGCTATCTCTTGTGCACTGATTGTCATGTAAACACCCAAAAACAATAATAGTATTAACTTCATTTTTTCTCCTTAATCCTCAGGATGGTCTACATATTTTTCTGAGATTTTTTTAAACTCATCTTTAATCTCAAAAAAAGCATCTACTAAAAGAGGATCAAAGTGTACTCCTCTGCCTTCCTTGATAATTTTATAAGCTTCTTCATAAGAGAACTTTCTTTTATAGACTCTGTGATTTACAAGTGCATCATAAACATCGGCAATAGCCATAAATCTTCCTTCTAAAGGTATCTCCTCAGCTTTAAGCCCTTCTGGGTAACCACTTCCATCCCATTTTTCGTGATGGGTATAGGCGATATTGACAGCCATTGTGAAAAAGTCATTCTCTTCATAACTTTTAATAGCATTTTCAATAATAAGTCTCCCTAAATTTGGATGAGACTTCATTACATCAAACTCTAACTCTGTAAGTTTTCCAGGTTTTTTGAGTACAGAATCAGGAATACCAACCTTACCAATATCATGTAGAGGTGCTGTTCTGTACATAATCTCTATCATATTTAGAGAAAGAAACTTTCTGTAGGGATGTTTTTTTTGTGAATATATGTATGCACCAAGTAAACGTATATACTTTTTTGTACGAACTATATGTGCTCCTGTCTCCACATCATGAACTTCTGCGACATGTACCATACTATCTAGTAATGCGACATGAGATCTATTTAAGTCCTCAGTAGAGAGTCGTTTTCTGTAACTATCTACAATAAAGAATGCAATACTAATAAAGGTAAAGTTAAACATTACAAGGAGATAGAAATAACCAGAAGAGATGTAAACATGATGCATATAAAAATAGAGTGTCCCTAAAGAATAGAGAGTCAAACCTCCAACTAAAGTAATTATCATTGTTAAATCTCTATCTATGATAAGTAAGTATAAAAGAAAAAGTATAAAAAGTATCGAGAGGATTATATTGACCTGTTTTGTAAATTCTGGCTGTATAATTATATTGTTATAGAGAAGGTTATCTAGCATTGTCATATGAATCTCTGCACCACTTCTTTTCTCCCCACCAGAGATAATGAGCTGATCATGTAAGCCAATGGCAGATGAGCCTATAAGGAGAATCTTTCCTTGTAAAAGTTTAGGATCAAATCTTCCATGTAAAAAATCAACAACAGAAATCTTTTTATACCAACTCCTAGGATAAAAAGAGAGTAAAAAACTACTATCTTTACTCAAAGTAATAGTCTGATCCAGAAGAGAGAGACTCTTTTTTTCTAGTTTAATATTTGTGTCAATACTTTTTAAAATTGTAAGGGCAAAAGAGGGAATAGTTATACTTTGATACTTAGCAAGAAGTGGCATTCTTCTTAAAATACCATCACTATCCTCAAAGCTGTTAATAAAACCGAAAGATTGTACACTCTCTTGCAATATAGGTGTATTACATAAGGCAGAAGAGAAAGACCTAAGAGAAAAATCTCCTTCTTTAAAGGCACTCGTTAGGTGACACTCTTCTCTTTTGCTCACTCCATTATTGAGATAAACACCTATCACACTCTTACTTTTTGCTAAGGCTGATGCAAAAATCTTATCATTATCCTGAAGATATTCTGGAACAGATACAACATCACTGTGAATATTAAAATACTTTTTATAAAACAGTGAAATATTTTTAGGGGAGCTTCTATCCTCTTCTGGAAATATAATATCAAGCCCTATGGCACTAGGGTTGTATCTACTCATCTTCGTTACCAAGTCAGCTAAAACAACTCTAGGCCAAGGCCACTGGCCTAACTCTTTTAGACTCTTCTCATCAATATCTATAAGCACGGTATGTGAACTTTTTTTGGCTGATACCTTAAGAGGTAAAGCAGCTGCGATATAATCAGAGACCTTATAATCAAACTCTTTGACAAGGCTACTTTGACTCAAAACAATATGACTCAAAACAACGAATAGTGCAACAATAATATAGATGACTGCGATTCTTTTTCTTATTGTATTAATATTTCTACCCTTCTATTTAATGCTTCTTCTACCTCATCTTTTGTCTGTACTGCTAAGTCTAGTTCAGAGTTTGAAGAGACATCCATTTTGATATAATTTACACCTGATGACTTTATCTTTTGAGCGATTTCTCTTGCTCTTTTGAGAGCGAGCTCATAATTTTCCTCTACACTCCCTCTAGTATCTGTGTTTCCAACTATATTTATATATGGATGATGTAGAGACTCTAAAAGAATTAAGATTTTTTTGAGTTCTTCTACTGATTTAGTATCTAGTTTGAGCTTTTTATCAAAATAGAGAACAAAAGTATACTGCTCTTTATTTGAAGCATGTAACATTTTTCCCGAGCGTTTTTCTAACTCCTGCTCTGTAAGCATTTTTGGTGTAGATATCACTTTATCACTCATAGTTGCTGACTGCATTGCTCTGTTTAGCATCACTGATCCAGTAGCTGTTGAGAGAATAACGGCAGTGTTTTTCTTATGACCATCAAGGAGAATAACCTCGGTTGTGCTTCTCTTTTCAATGAGCCCATCAAGATAGAGTACTATCTTGACTAAATAACTTTTTGGACAGCTAAAACTTCTTGTTTTTTTTCTAAAGTAATACATAGAGATACTCTTTGGTTCTATGCCTTCATCTAGCATAACATCCTCAACCTTAGAGGAGAAGGTCTCTTCACGCTCCTTGCAGCTAATATCTTCTATAAGGAGAACATGACTCTTTTGGTACTTTTTAGAGACTCTTTTTATCTTTTTTGAAGCCTTAACAACAGAGGATACATACTTCATGTCACTTTTATCACTGCTAAAAAGAATCGATCCAAGATCTACACTTTTCGCATAAGTATCAGCATACTTATTCTGAGCAGCATATGATTGAGACAGAAGAGACAAGAGTAGTAATAGTATCTTATAAATTTGCATACAAATATTATAATAGTATTTTACTTAAACACTACTACTAATATTTATTTCTGTTATCTCTGCACTTGCTCCTAAGCGCATAGGAGGTCCCCAAAAACCTGTGCCTTTGTTGACATAGATTTGAGTTTTTGGTGTATGCTGATGGAGTCCACTTATGTAGGGTTGTTGCAGTTTTACTAGGAGCTTAAAAGGGAGAAGTTGCCCTCCATGAGTATGTCCACTCAAAACTAAATCTATCTTTTGGGAGTCGTGTAGCTCTTCTAAAAACTTTGGTTGGTGTGCGAGTAAAACTGTAGGTGCATTCTCTTCTCTATTTTTGAGTGCCTTCTTTATATCTGGCATATACTTTAAAACACGGTAGCCAAAAAGATCATGAACTCCCGCGAGGTTGAAACCCTCTCCCTTATCACCGATATATACATTTTCATTTTCTAGTACTCGTATACCTAGTGTTTTTACTCTCTCTATAACCTTCCCAACCTCATGAAAATACTCATGATTTCCTACGATAAAATAAGTACCATATTTTGAGCTTAAATGCCTCAACTCTTCTAGTGGTGCCTCTGCTTTTTCCACCGCAATATCAACTAAATCTCCAGTGATAACAACAAGGTCAGGCTCGCAGGCATTTACTCTCGCTACTATCCCTTTTAGAAATGAGGCATCTATGAGTCCACCTATATGGATGTCACTTAGTTGAAGAATTTTATAGCCTTTTTGTAAACCCTCTATCTTCACATCTACATGTTCAAGCTCTACAGTTCTTGCTTCATAGATAGAACGAGCAGTAAGGGCAGATGCGGTGACTACAGCGCCTATATCAAGAGAACTTTTGAAAAAATTTCTACGTTTATCTTGCATGGGTGTATACTTAAGAGCAACACGAAATATATCGTAAAGTATCGCTGTACAGAAGAGTAAAAACACCACTCCAATAGGAAGAGAAAAAAGAAAATAGAGCCAGTTAGGAAAGTCGATGTAGTAACGCCCCATAGAGTAGAGAAAGATACCAAAAAGGTTAAGATATAAAAAGAGTCTCAATTTTTGTTTTGATTTGTCTGAGATACTTAAATGAGCAATAAGGCGTTTGGATATGTAGATATTTAGCAGCGAAAAAGCTGCTAAGAGTGCGAAGGTAAAGAGAAAGGGATTCACGAGTTGGCTGTGATAGCCTGAGCGATGCGAAGCATAGTCTCTTCTTTACCAATAACTGCCATAACAGTGTCGATATTTGGTCCACCCATCTTACCAAGAAGTGCAACGCGAAGAGGCATACCGATCTTACCAAATCCTATCTCCATCTCCGCTACAACCTCTTCCATAAGTGCATGGTAGTCACTTGGAAGATGTGGATCAGATGCTGTGAGCTTTGCTCCATAAGCATTGAGTACGGCGACAGCATCACCTTTAAATGCTTTTGAGATAGCTTTTTCATCATAAGAAGTTGGTGTAACTACTATATCTTCTACTAGTGTTGCTAACTCTTTGAGAGTCTTTGCACGCTCTTTAAGTGCGTCTAAAAGTATCTCTTTTTTATCATGAGAAGTGAGAACTACATCATATGCAGTTAAAAGCTCAGCAAGCTCAGTGTTTGGAGTGTTTTTGATGTAGTGGGAGTTGAGCCAGTCAAGCTTTTCAGTATTATAAATACTTGCAGACTTGTTGATGTCTTTAGGGTCAAAGAGCTCTATCATCTCTTGGAATGAGAAGATCTCTTGATCTCCATGAGACCACCCTAAACGCACAAGAAAGTTAAGGAGTGCTTGAGGAGTGTAGCCCATCTCTTTATAAGCCATAACATCAGTAGCACCATCGCGTTTAGAGAGTTTTTTGCCCTTAG
>Ga0256829_1003552_pt1 | contig 10734 bp, 8 predicted proteins | sample 131447metaG_FD_185979 | JGI IMG/M metagenome (GOLD analysis project Ga0256829, IMG submission 185979) | Hydrothermal vent microbial communities from Lau Basin, Pacific Ocean - 131-447 | ecosystem: Environmental > Aquatic > Marine > Hydrothermal vents | place: Pacific Ocean: Lau Basin | collected...
AGGGCGAGCAGCATGACCGCGGCCTTGTCGGGCCCGCTCAGCTTGGTCAGATCAGCTTTGTTCTTCGTAGCCATTATCTGTTTCCGTCAGTCTCAGGCGGTTTCGTGGAGCCAGCCGCGCAGGATCGAAAGCGACTCTTCCGGGTGGTTCTGGACCAGCTCGCCGATCTTGCGGATGGAGCTTTCGCGCACCTGGCCTTCGATCTGGGCGATGTCGATCATGGCGCTGGTCTCGTCTTCGAGGGCGAGGGCGGCCTGCTGCTCGGGTGTCGGGTTGGCGAGCGCGATGGGCTCGCCGTCGGGGCCGCGGATGACTTCCTGACCATCGGCGACCGCCTGTTCGAGAATGGCCTTCATGTCGGGGCTGGGCAGCTGCGGCGTGCCGGCGGGCGCACCGCCCGCGATGGCCGCGGGGCCTGCTTCCTGCACGCCGGGGGTCGTCAGCCGCGCGATCAGCGGGCGGGCGACCAGGAAGATGGCGAGAATGGTGACGATCAGCAGGGCGCCGAGTTCGGCCAGGCGCATGGGGTCGAGGCTGGCCATCAGGCCGTCAACGAAGCCCAGCTCGGCATCATCGGCACTCAGGGGATCGATGGCGTTGGCGTTGAGCTGAAGGTTGACCACTTCGACCTTGTCGCCGCGGGTCTCGTCGAAGCCGATTGCCGAGCGCACGAGGCGGCCGATCAGCTCGAGTTCTTCCTGGGTGCGGGCGGTGTAGGTCTGGGTGCCGTCTTCAGCGGTTTCATAAAGGCCGTCCACCAGCACAGCGACGGAGAGGCGCTTGATGCGGCCTGCTTCCACGACCTCGGTGGTGGTGGTACGGGAGATTTCGTAATTGACCGTTTCCTCGACGCGGGCGGCACTTTCGGAATTGGTGGCGTTGTTCTCGCCGCCGCCCTGGCCGATGGCGTCGGGCAGGTTGTTGCCGACGGTGACGCCTGCCTCGGGGTCGCGCTCGGTGGCGGAGGAAGATTCTTCAACGGTCTGCGTTGACCGCACCACCTGGCCTTCGGGGTCGAAGGTCTCGGAATTGCGGGTGATGCGGTTGAAGTCCATCTCCGCGGCGACCTGGATGCGGGCGCGGTTGGAGCCGACGACGCTGGTGACGATGTCGGCCACCTGGCGGCGCAGGCGGTTTTCATATTCGCGCTGGCGCTCGTCGAGGGAGGCGGAGCCGCCGGCATCGCCCTCGATGCCGCCTGCGATCATCACGCCGGTCTCGTCGATGATGGAGACGTTGGAGGGGATCAGCCCCTCGACGGCGGAGGCGACAAGGAACTGGATGCCCTTGGCCTGGCTGCGGGCCAGGCCCCCGCGCGACTTGATGACGATGGAGGCGGTGGGGTCCTGGCGTTCGCGGGTGAACAGCTCGCGCTCGGGCATAACCAGATGCACGCGGGCGGCCTGCACGCTGTCGAGCGCGCGGATGGTGCGGGCCAGCTCGCCCTCAAGCGCACGCAGGTGGTTCATGTTCTGCACGAAGCTGGTGGTGCCCAGCGCGCTGGTGTTATCGAAGATCTCGTAGCCGACGGAGCCGCCGGACGGCAGGCCCGCCTGGGCCATGGACATGCGCAGGCGCAGGGCTTCGTCCTTCGGCACCAAGATGGTGGTGCCGTCGCCCTTGAGCTCATAGGGGATGTTCAGGCCGTCGAGCTTGGCAATGATCTCGGCGCTGTCGCTCATCGACAGGTCGCTGTAGAGCAGCGACATGGTGGGCGAGGAGACGCGCATCATGATGACGGCAAAAAAGGCGATGAGCGCGATGGTAACACCGCCCAAAGCCAAAAGCCGCATGGGGCCAAGCCCCCTTAAAAAACCCAAAGTGCCGTCCACGGCGCACCCCCGGTAACCTGTTCGGGATTGCGCGACAATTCCGGCTCGTCCTGGGCCATGCGGATTATCGCGCCGGATAGTGAAACCGGGCGCGGCATCCGCCATGTCCTTGGCGGTGTTCGTCCGTGTCCGGTGTAATCCAGCTAGGCAAGATTTACCGCGTGACCGCTAAACAAGCTCTTAACGCAATCATCAACCCCGGCAAAAATTGCCGGGTTGCCGAGATTTTTCGGCCAGGGCGGAGCGACGGGCACAAAAGAAAGCGCCGGAGAGTGGTGTCACTCCCCGGCGCTCCGGCGCACAAGTACGCAAGCATCTAAGCTATCTTGGGGCCGATCCGAAAATCAGATCAGGATGTTGTGGCCCTGGGTGATCAATGCACCCGAAAATCTACTGGTGGTCGCGGTACTGCTGAACGCGCGTGGCGCGCAGGCCGGGCAGGCCGTGACGCTCGATGGAGCGCTGCCAGCTCAGAAATTCCTCAACGGTCAGCGTGTAGCGCTGGCAGGCTTCTTCCAGCGAGAGCAGGCCGCCGCGCACGGCCGCCACCACTTCTGCCTTGCGCCGGATGACCCAGCGCTTGGTTTCAGGCGGCGGCAGGTCCGCGATCGTGAGCGGGCTTCCGTCCGGCCCGATCACGTAGCTGACCCGCGATTGATACTGAATGCTCATGTCAAGCAGTTCCCGAATTCCAATCGAACGCTTTCTGCGTGTTCGCGGAGAGTAGGCCGGGGCCATTTAAGGAAGGGCTAAACGCCGTGGTGAATGTGGACTTAAACTGCACGGGTCTATCTGTCCCTTAATGGGCCACCTTGCTTACGAGCCTGTGGTTACCGCGGGCTTGTCGCGGACGGTGACGACATCGCTGAGCAGCACGCCGGAGCCGTTGACGGTGAGGACCGGGCTGTCGCTGTCGAATTCGACGGCGGTGACCGTGCCGGTCTGGCGCATCTTCACATCGAGTTCGTTCTCGTTGGCGTCGATGGCGATGACACGGAGGCTGTATGTGCCATCGGCCAGCTGGCGGCCATTGGCGTCCTTGCCGTCCCAGGCAAAGCTGTTGGTGCCGCTCTGGGTGCCCTTCTCCTCGGTGTGGACGAGGCGTCCGGCGCTGTCGGTGACAAAGAGCTGCACCTTGTCGGCGGTGCCGTCGATCTCGTAGCCCCAGTTGACGTTGCCTTCGGTCAGGACCGCGTTGGGGCTTTCAGCCACCACTTCCTTGCCGATATAGCCGACCGCGTCGGTGGCGAAATTGGCGAAGGTGAGGTTCAGCAGCTGCTCGAGATTGCGATTGGTGGCAATCGTCTGTTCCACATTCGAGAACTGGACGAGCTGGTTGGTGAACTCCTGGCTCTTCAGGGGCTCAAGCGGGTCCTGGTTCTGAAGCTGGGTGGTGAGCAGCGTCAGGAAGGTGTCGAAGTTCTGGTTGAGGGTCGCGGAGGCGTTGGAAGACGCCGCGGTCTGGTCGGCCGGCGACGACACACCTGAAATGGCTGTGGGCATGACTAGCTCCTAGATGCGGATGTCGACGCCGGTGCCGGAGCCGGCCTTCAAGGCATAGACGTGCTGGACGGCGGCAAGGTCGGCTGCAAGTTCCTCATCGCCCTGGGGGCGGGAGAGCGCGTCGGCGTCACCGCGGCCGGAGGCGAAGTCGCGCTGGCTGCCGTCATCGCGCAGGGAATAGCCGAGGCTGCCCTGTTCCATGTCGAGGCCGGCATCGGCCAGGGCTTTTTCAAGCGACTTGGCATCGCGCTGGAGCATTTCCAGAGTTTCCGGCTTTTCGACCGTCAGATGGGCCTGGACGCGGCCATCGGCGCCAAGCTCCATGCGCACATCGATGCGGCCGAGCTCTGCCGGGTCGAGGCGGATCTCGAAGCGGTTGGTGCCGTTGGCGAGATTGCGCTGCATGGTGACGGCGATATCGCGCGCCGGGGTCTGCGGCTGGGCAGGTGTGCCCGGCTGGGCGGTGGCGGTCACGATGGCGCGAAGGGTGGTGCTCGGCTGCGGGGCGGCGCCGTCCGCAGACTGAGTAAGCGTGCCTGAGGCGGCATCGGCACCGGCAGCCTGGCCGTCAAGACCCGCGGCAGGTGCTGCGGGGCGGGTGAGGGCAGCCTGAAGGGCGATCTCGGACGCTGCCGAGCGCTGGGCGGCAGCGGGCGTCGTGCCCGGCTGCTGGGCGCGGTCAGCGCTTGCGGCCTGCTCCGGCGTGGCCGTGCGGGCCGTATCACCTGCGGGGCGGGCCTCGCTGCGGTTCTCGGACAGGCTTTCGGCTGCCGCAAAGCCGAGGCCGCGCTTCTGGCCGCCTGCCGCGGCCTTGGCGGCAAGGCCATTGTCAGCGGCGACATCCGCGTCCTGCGGTGCGGCAGCAGCATCGCGGAGGGCTGCGTCAGCACGTGCTGCGTCGGATTTGCCGGTCTGGGCAGCCTGGGTGGCGGTGAGCTGGGAGGCGGCATCGTCTGCAGGCGTTGCGGCCTGGGCGGTGCCGGCGGCGCTTGCGGTCTGCTGCGCAGCGGTGGCGGCCGCGTTCGCGGACGCGCCGGTATTGGACGTTGCAGCAGCAGTGGTGGTGCCGGTCGGCTGACCGTCCGTGCTGCCTGATGTGGCGGCGGTTGCCTGGGTGCCGGCCTGGGCCTCGGCGGTCTGGGCGGGTGTGCCCGGCTGGCCGTTGGCGGCTGTCTGCGTCTGATCCGCGGCGGGCTGGCCGGCCTGGGCCGCGTCATCGCCTGCAATGACGTCGAAGACCGGTGCCGTGTCAGCCGGTGCGCCGTCGGCGGCAGTGGCCGCGGTGGTGGATGATGCGTCAGCCGCAGCCTCTGCGGTGTCCTCGCCCGTCGTGTCGTCGTTCGCGTCGCGGCCTGACTGCTCGTCGTTACGGGCATCGGCGCGGGCACGATCCTCAGCGGCGCGATCTTCCGCCGCGCGCTCTTCTGCAGCGCGATCGGCGGCGGCACGGTCATCAGCCGCGCGGTCGTCTGCCGCGCGGGCCTGGGCGGCGTCGGTGCGGGCGGCCTTGGCCTCGCGGGCATCATCCGCGCGGGCGGCGCGCAGCTCGTCGGCAAAGCGCTGGTCATCAGCAGCGCTGCGCGGCCGGTCGCCGGTCTTGGACGCGGCCTGGGCCGCGCGCGCCGCATCCACCTTGATGGACGGGTTGGCAATGAAGGCGTCGCTCGTGGTCATCCGGTTCGATCCCCGTGTCTCGTCGTGATGGTCCGTCCGGGGGCCTTGCGGGCGCTGGACGGAAAAACTCAGGCGGATATGAGCAAGGGAGGGGCCAAGTGCCGGGCCGGGGGGAAGGCGTTGAAATACAAGGGTTTTCAATTTCGGCGGTCCCGGCGGGCGGGCGCCGGGGCGCGGTTTGCCGGGCAAAAACTGCCGGGTACAGGGCGGGTCTTGCCGGGGCGCGCGGCAGCGCTATAGTCCCGCGCCATGATGCCAGCGCTGCCAGATATCGCCCCTGATTTCACCCTGCCGACGGTCATTGCCGGCAAGGCGCCCGCCGATACGCGGGTTGTTGTTGCCATGTCCGGCGGGGTGGACAGCTCCGTCACCGCCGCGCTGTACGCGCAGGCGGGCTATGACGTGGTGGGCATTACGCTGCAGCTCTATGACCACGGGGCCGCCGTGAAGCGCAAGGGCGCCTGCTGCGCGGGCCAGGACATTCATGATGCCCGGCGGGTGGCCGAGAAGCTGGACATTCCCCATTACGTGTTGGATTACGAAGGCCGGTTCCAGGACTCGGTGATGCTCGATTTTGCCGATGCCTATGCGCGCGGCGAGACGCCCATTCCCTGCGTGCGCTGCAATGAGCGGGTGAAGTTCCGCGACCTGCTGGCAACCGCGCGCGACCTGGGGGCCGACGCGCTGGCGACCGGGCATTACGTGCAGCGCTTCGAGGGCGCGGGCGGGGCGGAGCTGCACCGGGCGGTGGACGACAGCCGCGACCAGAGCTACTTCATGTTCACCACCACGCCGGAGCAGCTTGAGTTCCTGCGCTTTCCCCTCGGCGGCCTGCCGAAGGACGAGACGCGGGCGATTGCCCAGCGGCTGGGGCTGGAGGTGGCGGCCAAGCCGGACAGCCAGGACATCTGTTTCGTGCCTGACGGGAAATATGCGGCGGTGGTGGAGCGGCTGCGGCCGGAAGCCGCCGAGCCGGGCGACATCGTGCATCTAGACGGGCGGGTGCTCGGCCGCCATGACGGCATTATCCGCTACACGATCGGCCAGCGGCGGGGGCTGGGGATCAGCGACACGGATGCGGGCGGCGAGAACGCCGAGCCGCTGTTCGTGGTGCGGCTGGACCCGGCCAGGCGGCAGGTGATTGTCGGCCCGCGGTCGGCGCTTGGGGTCACCGACATCATGTTGAGCGACGTGAACTGGCTTGGGGACACGCCGCTGTCGGCCAATCCGCTGCCGGTGCTGGTGAAGGTGCGGTCAACCGGGCGCGTGCTGAAGGCCGTGGTGGCGGCATCGGATAGCGGGACGAAAAGCGGGATGGGCAGCGCGGCGAAGAGCGGGGCTGTCGTCAGCCTGGCGGACCCGGAAGAGGGCGTGTCGCCCGGGCAGGCCTGCGTCTTCTATGATCCGGCGGATGGGGGTGCCGGGCCGGCCAGCCGGGTGCTGGGCGGCGGCTGGATCCGCGGTACGGCGCGGTAGGCCAAGGCAAACGCCGAAACAAAAAGGGCGCCCCCGGGAGGGGCGCCCTTTCAACATCTGCAGCGTGCGATGGCCTAGAGGCCGAAGCGCACCTGGGCGATGACGGTGTTGTTGCCGAAATCGTCATTGTCGCCGGTCACGCGGGTGTGGCGGTAGCCGAGGTCGAGCGTGGTGTTCTCGCCGAGGCCGATGCCGACACCGACAAGGCCGCGATAGGCGAACTCGGTGCTGTTGCCGCTGACGGTCACGCCGGCGCGGTTGAGTTCGGTCTCGCCGTCAACGACGCCGAGGCCGGCACCGATATACGGACGGAACGAGCTGCCGGGCATGAAGTCATACAGGGCGTTCATCATGAAGCCCCACTGCTCGGTGTCGCCGCCGATATTGGCGTTCACACCGTTGATGGTGACCTGGTCGACGTCGTTCTTCGTCCAGCTGATTTCACCTTCGACGCGGAAGGAGCCGGTTTCGGAATCGCCGAAATCGTAGCCCACGGCGCCGAGCACGGTGTAGCCGGCGTCATAATCAGCGGTCACGCCGTTGCTGGACTGGTCGCCGATCCAGTTGGCGCCGCCGCCGGCGCTCACATACCAGTTGCCGTCTTCGGCCTGGGCGGCGGTTGCGCCCAGAAGCGCTGCGGCTGCAATGGCGGCTGCTGCGAAGTTTGTCTTCTTCATGGTTGTAATCCCACCTCAGATACATGTGCGGCACCGCAGAGACACGCGGGCCGCCCCCTCTTTTTGAATCGGTCCGGGACGGACTGACGGTTACACCCCTAACCTGTCCTGATACGTGCATAAATCGGAATCGTGATTGTGGTGCCTAGAATTGAGGCACTCTGTTACGGAACTGCAAAAAAAATGTCGGTTTCCAGCCGGGCCATGAGGGCGGACAAGGTTAGGGGAGGGGGCGTGAAATCGGGTGCGGAAACAGGGGGCTTGGCGGGCCGGGATGAGCGCTTGACACCCCCTGACCTGAGTGTCTATATCGCCGCCTTCCTTGGGTTTGGCGCGGTTTGCGCAGGCGGAGTCCCGCCTGTTGCAGGGGCTGAACCCTGAGACCGGGGCCACGGCCCGCCGGTCCGGGGCGGAGTAGCTCAGCTGGTTAGAGCAGCGGAATCATAATCCGCGTGTCGGGGGTTCGAGTCCCTCCTCCGCTACCACTTTTCCTTCTAGAATCTCCATAGCATAGCTTGTTGCTCTGCGAGCACACTCACGTGCGGGGTGCCGTGAGTTTCTCGCGGGCATTGTCTGGATAAATGTAGCCGTAATACAGGTAACTGGAAGCACACGCAGAAGCCGCCCTTTGTACTCCCTGTAAATCTCTGATTTGCTACGAGTCCGTATTCTAATCAATATTGGCGAATCAGACCGGTAGGATCAAATGAGTAACAAACGATGCAAAATTCATTACCGAAAGCTCAGAAGAGCTGAAGGTAGCTTCCCCAAAGAACAACTAAGCAATCGGATTGTTGCGGCCCTTCGAACTTCGAAGGGGGCTGAGGCCGTTGGCGACCGTGTGGACCATCGTGTTGCTGATGTGCCTCGGAACCAAGGATACAAGCGTTTTGTGAACTTCTTTCACATTGCCGATGATTGTGTTTTTGGTGATGTGTGTCTTTTTTCGCCCGGGCAAATGCAGGCCCTCCTTCAATTGTCGGAAGACCACGAACATCCCACGTTGGACGATGCGATGCGTGCTTGGACGATTGCGGAGTCGCGTGCCCCGGACGGCCATGAGTATCTCCACGCCATCTCTTACTGGCTTGCGATAGGCGATCATTTCTACCAGATTCAACATACTTCTCTGCAGGCGAAAGCGATGGAGGAGTATCTGACTTGGCTTCTGCGGGACCAAACTAAAGTCATTTCGTCAAAGCAATTCGTCGAACTCCAAAGTGAGTTTGATAGGGATCAGGTGGGAACAGATCTTGGCGATGTGAAGTCCGTTGAAATCGGAGGTCTGGTACCGGAAACGATTCATGAACCAGAGCCTCCGCAAGCGACCAGCGGTGAGGTCTTGGAGTACGAAGCGCACGAGCGGTTGGCGGACAAGTTAGCTGCCGGTTGGGGTAAGGCGCGCCAAATAGTGCAAGATATCCTCGGTGAGGCTGAAGCTGAGAAACTGTTTGCCGCAATGCCGCCTGATGCTGCGTTGGAGGTCACCGTGAACATCGGTTATCGGGCGACGAAGAGAAAATTTAACAAGGAATTTATGGGAAATTTGGCAACTGGACTTCGTAATGCGCCAGACGGAGAGCTTCGTGTTCGAGGCCGAGATGGCGAGATAAAAGGCGATGATGCACGACTGGCTTCCGATATGACAGTCCGAAAGATGTCAGAAACCAGCAGTTTGCTCGACATGGAGCACGCACGGGCACAAATGCTTGAAGTACATCGGCGCTTCCTGCACGACGGCAAAATATCCGCCGACAATTGAGATCATGAATGACGATACGTTGGCTACACCTATGGATCCCGCTCGCTGGTGCAATCGTCTCGTACACGCTTGCTACCGTAACCTTTTGGGACTCGGCTAAGACATCGCTTCTCACAGCCCTGTCTGTAATTGCAGCGGGGGTATTGGTGAGGCTGGCTCGTGGACTCCCGTTCAACAGCCCTCATTATTTCGAGTTAGATGAAATCCGGCAAGTTACTGCTGCGGCAAAGCAGTCGATCAGGGCTCTACGCGCGCTGATTACAATCGTGTTTATAGCTATGGGTGCGATTGTCTTTGCAAGGCCGCTAGCGGATCGTGTAACTGAGTTGTCCGGTAAGGAGACTGTATGGTTGTCCTATGTTGAACCGTCGATATCCGCATGTGTGGGACTTCTACTTACGTACGTATTTGTTCGAATTTTCTCGGTTATCAGTGGAGATGTCGGTCTCCTCGATCTTCAGTCCAAATTCTTGGTCCGAGCTGTCCAGCGAAAGCAAACTAGTTGCTTTAATAAGGCACGAAATGACGACGAATCAGAGCCAATGAAAAATCCAGACGGATACGGTCGGACTGTATAGAGGACCTATCGTGTTGCTAAGCCCTCAATCGTGCCTCCTCATCCATACTCAGCTCCGTCGTCGACCGTTCTTGAGCCGTTTTCACCTTCATACCCGCTTCCAAGAACTGGTCTTCTAGGATGTCCGAGAAGTGCGTTCCATCGGCGTGGCAGATGCGCTGTGATGGTAGTCTTGACCCCATCAACACACCCGATGAAAAGCTTGTCGCCTTTCACCGGCTGTAGATTTGCCTAGGAGCTTTTTCCGTGCGTCGGTGCGGGCGGGGCATTTTTTTGACCCAAGGCGCATTTTCTGCGTGATTTGTTATTGCGAATTATTCGCATATTGGCTACACATTCTCTCGATGCTCTTGCATCGCTCTAGGGGAGAGCGTGAGCTGGTCGGCGGGCCCTGAACCTCCAGGTCTGTCGGCGGCTGTGGCACGGATCCCGCCACCCTCCGCCGGATACATCAGCGCGTCGCACCGCGTATCCCGGCCGGCTCACACCCCTCTCCGCGGGGACGGATGATTTCCAGGATCGTCCTGTCGTCCCCTCTCGTGTCCTTCTCTCAGGTCCCTCTCTCACATTCAGCCCTGCTGCATTCTGCCCTGCCTGGGCGTCCCGCGCGTATCGGGGCGCGGCAGGTGCGTTTGTGCTGTTGAGCAGGGCGGGGGGCTCAGAGGATCAGCGGGACATAGGTTTCGCCGCGCTCGGGGAGCTGGACCTGCCAGCCGAGGCAGTTTGTGATTTCGTCTGCCAGGGCGCGGGAGGCGCCGGGCTCGCCATGCATGACGAAGGTCTGGGCGGGCGGGGCGGTGAAGTCGCCCATCCAGTCCAGCAGGGCGCGGCGGTCGGCATGAGCGGAGAAGCCGCCCAGGGTGTGGACGCCGGCGCGGACGGTGACGTCCTGACCGAAGATGCGGACGCGGGTGGCGCCGTCCACCAGGCGGCGGCCAAGGGTGCCCGCGGCCTGGAAGCCCGTGATGATGACGGCGTTGCGCGGGTTGGGCAGGCCGTGGCGCAGATGGTGCTTGATGCGGCCGGCGGTGCACATGCCGCTGGCGGCGATGATGATGGCACCGCTCTCGATGCTGTTGAGCGCGCGGCTTTCATCAACGCTGCCGGTGAAGGTGACCTGCGGCACGCCGTGGCCGTTCTCCTGCCATTCGGCGAGGCTGCGGGCCTGAGCGTCGAACAGCTCCAGATGCTCCATGGTGAGGCGCGTCACGGCTGTTGCCATGGGCGAATCCA
>Ga0256829_1003553_pt1 | contig 10734 bp, 5 predicted proteins | sample 131447metaG_FD_185979 | JGI IMG/M metagenome (GOLD analysis project Ga0256829, IMG submission 185979) | Hydrothermal vent microbial communities from Lau Basin, Pacific Ocean - 131-447 | ecosystem: Environmental > Aquatic > Marine > Hydrothermal vents | place: Pacific Ocean: Lau Basin | collected...
TGCATGACGTACCTTCTCATCTATATTCCCTGACACTTCACCACCTTGAACGTGGATCAATGGTATATTTTGATAACTTGCTGCAATAGCCGCGGAGATAATCTCAAAACGATCAGCCATCACCAACACGGCGTCAGGCTTCAGCCTGTTAAACGCGCCTGAAAACTCAATAATTCCCATACCTGTTGCCTTGGCAGAGGTTAGTAATGTTTCCCCCTCCATGATCATGAAGACGCGTTCATTTACAGTAAAACCGTCTTGCTCTACCATTTTATCCGTATCGCCGTACCTTTCCAAAACCGCTGACGCAGCGCAAACGACCTGCAGATCAAGCGCATCATGCGCCTTAATAGAACGCAAGATTGATTTTATTTTTGCATAGCTTGTACGCGCTGTTAGCACAACGCAGATTTTACGCTTTGTCACGAATGACATCCTCCCATTTCAACAGACGATCATCGCTAACATCCTTTTTCAAAGTCAATCCGATCAGTTCATCCTTATGGCTATATGGTATACCGGTACCGGGTTTTTTAGGTGCAAGCATAGCATCTTCAATAACGGTGCCCGCCTTTTGCGGCGCATTAAATGCGATACTTTTTGTAAATAACTCACGCATGACCTGTAAATCATTGGCCATTTCGTTTTTATCAACAGGATTTTGCAACATAGTATGCGCAGCATCAGCATGTTCACATATAAACTTTAACTCATCAAAAGTGACAGAGGCCGCCGTATCAGGCCCATACATGCCTTTATCAAACGTCACGTGCAACTCGATCATATTCGCGCCACGCGATATCGCCGCGATGGCCGGATGCACCGTACCGGAATGATCGGAAAGACCAACCGGACAGCCATATTTATTTTTATACTCATCAATAACGTTCAGACCAACTTGACTAACATCCGTCGGATATTTGCTTGTACATTGAAACAATCCGAAATCAACATCTTTAGACTTAAAATATGAAACTGCCTCATCGACTTCTTCATATCGGCTCATACCCGTACTAAACAGGATCGGCTTTCCTGTTTGCATCATCGCATCCAGTAACTCCGTCGAACGAAATTCACCTGAACCTACCTTCCATGCAGGCATTCCAATTTTATCCAAAAGCATCACAGCCTCGATAGAAAAAGCAGAGCTCAAAAACATCAATCCCACTTCTGCAGCATGCTCAGAAAGGGCACCCCACTGCTCCTGCGAAAACTCCATTCGCTTCCAATAATCATAACGCGTCGCATCTTGCCCGCTCATCGGGATGCGGAATGTCTCATCTTTTGTCGACTCAGCGGCCGCGATATGTGTTTGAAATTTGATTGCATCTGCACCCGCCTGCGCGGCGGCATCTATATATGCATGCGCCATACCCAGCGAACCGTCATGGGCTTGGGCGATCTCTGCAATAACAAAGCATTTTTCATTATCATTTATAAGATGGTTTGCGATCTGAATAATCGTATCCCCCAAGATTTATATGGTCATATCTGAATTAGGCTAACAATCTAATCTATTATCTAACACTATGAAACCGTTAATTTACGAGCTTAAAAGACACCAAGATTACTCAATATTGATTCATAACGTAAATTTATGTATATCAAACTCAACGCATCAGAAAAGATAGGATCAAACACATGTCGATTCACTATGACTACATTGTGGACACCCTAAAACAGAACTTCCCGGACTATAAGGAAACCAAACCTGTCTTTTTAGATTTCGGATGCGGCGCAGGACACATCGTAGAAAAAGGCTTAAACGAAGGCCTCAACTTTTATGGCGCAGACCCTTATCCCAAAAATAGATCAGATCATTACAAAGAAACTGCAGACAAGAAAAACATTCTGGACGGGCATATCCTACAGATTGAAAATGACACACTGCCCTTTCCTGACAATCACTTTGATGCTGTTTGTACCAACATGGTATTCGAACACATACCTGACATCACAAAACCAATGGAAGAAATAAACCGCGTTTTAAAACCGGGCGGACTTTTCCTCGCTTTATTCCCCACGGCAGACACCCTATGGGAAGGACACGTGAATTTATACTTTGCACATTGGTTCAAGCCAAAGTCAAAGCTAATGCACTCATATTTAAAAACCATGAAAAAGCTCGGATTTGGTAAAAAACACGATGGCTTAAGCCCCGAAGAATGGGCGTCGCACTATCAGAAATATCTGCATGAATACACCTTTTACCGCCCCATGCGCGATATCAACTCAATCTGGCAAGAACACTTTAAAAAGAAGCCCGAAAGTCTGGCATATGACCACATGGTTTACCGATTTTCTAAAAGTAAGCGTTTTTCTAAAATCATCCCATTTGGAAAAAACCCTGTCGGGCGCCTGTTATTTGAAACGGCATGCCATATGCGCGGCGCACGTGTACTAAAAGTACAAAAAGAAAGCGCATAAGATTAAATACGCCTGAAATTTTCTATGATGCTATAAAATTCCGACATTACGTTTTCTGCACAAAAGCGCTCCGGCAAAACAGATCCGCGTTCTTTGCTGACAGGGCAAGATTGCTGCATATAGTGTAAGAACTCATCCAAATTCTCTGCTATCTGAACATCGTCATTATTATCACTTATCTCCCCTACACCGCCTGCACGGCTCAGGGCGATAACGCGGCGGCCACACACCAGTGCCTCCAAAACTACGTTTGGCAACCCTTCCCATCGCGACGGAAGCAACAAAACATCAGAAGACGCCAACTCGTTCCATGGGGAATTCGCATACCCTGCTAATTCTACATTTGCAGCCAAACCGTTGTTTTCAATTTTCTGCGTCAGCAGATCCTTTTGATTACCCTCACCTATAATTTTTAAATGCCACGCTCGACCGTTCGACATTTCAAAATTTTTCAGGCCATCCAATAACTCATCATAGCCCTTTTCGAACCCCAAACGTCCCAGACAAACAAACCTTACCGAACCGTCATCAGGATAATCGTCGCTCTCTTTGGTTAAAGACCCAAGGATTGCAGCCGTATCTACCGGATTATACAAAACCTTATGGTTATCAACGTTAATCCCAATCACATTTTCAAATTCTTTAACAATCACTTTTGCAGGGCTTAAAACCAGATCTGCCTTCGGATATAAATACTTATATATCAAACGACACAAAAACCCTTTCCAGCCATAGCGGCTAACCATGATACCGGGAAGGGATGACTCACGTACTATAAATTTAGTGCTCGGAAAAAAAGGCTTTAACAACAAAAGCGCACCATTAGAATGGGTCATAGTCGTCATCACAATATCAGGGCTTAATTGACTAAGCTTGCGTTTTAATGCCCAAATTCCGGTTATGATATTGCGCTTATTCAGATGATGTTCTGCGATACCGTTTTTTACCCAACCCGATATATTGCCACGGCTGGAAACCGTCACGAAATCGACATGATACTTTTCTGTATCCATATTATTTAAAAGGGTAATGATCACACGTTCCGCGCCGCCTGCCGTAATCGCGGGAAGAACAAAAACAATTCTCGGTTTTTTGTGTTCCATGCTCAATTCGCAAACAAGACGTTACGTACTGACGCCGTAATAATCCTTATACCACGCAATAAAACGCGGCACGCCTTCTTTAATTGTTGTCTTGGCTTTAAACCCTGTTATGCGGCTGGTTTCTGTTGTATCCGCATATGTTTCTCTTACGTCTCCGGGCTGCATTGGTAATAACTCAAGATCAGCTTTTTCACCCATTTCCTCTTGGATGATATCGATAAAGTCCATTAACTTTTCGCTTTTGCTATTACCGATATTCAAAACACGATGAGGTGCTTTTTTGCCTTCGCGTTCAGGCGGGTTATCCAGCGCACCCAAAACACCATCAACAATATCATCGATATAGGTAAAATCTCTTTTCATTTCACCATTGTTGAATACGGGTAATTTCTTACCTTCACTAATCGCCTTTGTAAAAATAAACAAAGCCATATCAGGACGCCCCCAAGGACCATAAACAGTAAAGAACCGCATACCCGTCTGCTTCATGTCATACAGATGACTGTAGGTGTGGCTCATCAATTCGTCAGACCGCTTCGTCGCGGCATAAAGAGAAATCGGGGTCTCAACCGCATCCTCGGTTGAGTACGGTAATTTTTCATTACCGCCATAAACCGACGATGAACTGGCATAGACCAAATGCTTGAACCCTTCGGTATGACGGCACATTTCCAAAATCGTTAAATGCCCCATACAATTGCTTTGGATATACGAATACGGGTTCTCTAAAGAATAACGAACACCGGCCTGTGCTGCCAAATGGATCACTTCAAGAAAAGGCCCCTGCTCAGCAAAAATCTTTTCCATACCATCCTTGTCGGAGATATCTATTTTGTTAAAAGTGAAGTTTGTAAAATTATCAAGTAATTCAAGACGCGCTTCTTTCAAACTTACGTCATAATAATCATTCAGATTATCAACACCAACCACACGTCTTCCTGACTGCAACAGCCTCAACGCCGTGTGAAAACCAATAAACCCTGCTGCGCCTGTTACCAATACCGGACTATCTGTCATAGAACCCTCTAATACGTATAAACCACCATGCAATGTCTTGTATCAGCATGAGCATTATTTGCCAACTACTAGTACATAATTTGCAAATTTATAAAATGTAAAAAAATTTCCAAGGAATGCGTGTGGCCGATCGTCTCATTAGGTATAGTCATAATGACAAATTTTGGGAGAGAGACATGAAAAGCGCACTAACCTTAGCTTTTTTTCTATTATTAACGCCATTTAGCATCGCGCACGCCTATGACAGTGCGGATCTAAAAAAGGCCAATGCTTATTATGATGAAAAATCATATCAATTGGCCGCGGCGGAGTATGAAAAGCTGCTCGAGCAAAAAGCAGATCGCCCCGAACTGGCACGCGAAGTCTCTCTCAAATGGTCGGACAGTATTTTACGCATCAAAGATGAACGCAACAGACAAAAGGCCGAAAGCCGCCTGACCGACATTATTAACGGCGAAGATAAGGATGAATGGCAAGCCGAAGCAAAAATCGCCCTCTCCCGTCATTACATCACCCGCGATCCGTACGGAAAACAAAAAGAAATCAAGCAATGGCTGGATGAAGCGCGTGACTGGTGGGCAGGATCATCAGACATAAATCGTGCCCGCACGAAATTCATAGACACCAGCTTCATGCTCGCCGATTTCGTCACCCAGCGTTGGGGATGGTATGCCACAGACATCAAACCCATCCGTTTGGGCGAAGACAGGCTCATTATTCCCTCGGTTCCTCCACAGCAGAATAATCTGGGGCTTCAGGTATTATTCGAAGAAATATTAAAAGTCGCAAAATCAGATGAAGACAAAGCGCACGCCCATTACGGATTGGCCATGTCATGGGTTAACACGCGCAGAAACGATAAAGCGCAGCAAGATAAAGCGATTGAAAAGCTTCGCATGATTACGCGTGATTTCAGAAAAACGGAATGGGCGGATGACGCGTATTACCAACTGGGTATATATTACGAGCGCACGCAAAATTTTGTCGACGCGGTTAAAACATACCGCGAATATATCTCAAGCTTCCGCCCCGGTGAATCACAATGGCTGAATGAGGCGCAGCGTAAAATTCAATATATCACCGCACCGTCCCTCAGCATGAGCGTGGGCAATACATTCATCCCGGGCAGTGAAATTCAATTCCGCATGAATTGGCGCAATGTAAAAAAAGCACAATTCACGCTCTATCAATTAGATATCAACGAAGCGCTGCAATCCTATGGTCAGATGCACCAAATTTCTAATTATCGCGCTTTGCTTAACCGTATCACAGATCAATCAAATCACTATAAACGCCTGCCTGTTTACCAAAGCTGGAGCGCGGAACTAACCAACGAAGATAAACACATTCCGCGTAATGCCTATAAAAGTCTGGCGCATTGGCGCGGCGATAAAGACGATAAGAAAGAAAACCCTGATCTGGGGAAGCTCCCCGTTGGGGCATATCTGATGATGGTTGAGGCAGGCGGCAAAAAAGCCTATGACCTGATCTTGGTCACAGACATCGCCCTTTTGACAAAAATTTCAAAAGACAAAGCCATCACCGTTGCGATGAATGCGCATACCGGTAAACCTGTTTCAGGTGCGGATATTCATCTTGTTTATTCCTATCGCGATTCCAAAGGCCAGACACAATGGGCACAAGGACAGGGAAAAACAAATGAAAAAGGCCTCTTGGTGACCGCGCTTGAAAACCCTCCACAAAGAGATAATTACAACCAAAACCACAATGTTTTTGCGACGTTAAAAACAGCCGATAACAAACAGGCCTTCGTCCAAAACAACTATTATTATTACAATAATAACCGCAAAGGCGACTGGTGGCTTTATGCATTTGCAGATCGCCCTGCCTACAGACCGAACGAAGAGGTCAGCTATAAGGGGATTGTGCGCACCCCCGAAAAAGGCGGCTTCATCACCCATGCAGGTATGAAGGTCAAAGCCGTCATTCAAGATGCGCAGGGCAAAAAAGTGAAGGAGCAAACCTACACCCTGAATGATTACGGCGCATTTTCAGATACGATGATGCTGGATGAAAAGGCGGTGCTCGGCCAATATACGATGATCTTATACGCCGATACGGGGCGTCATCTCTCACGCGCGCCCCTCTTCCGTCTGGAAGAATACAAACTGCCTGAATTTACAGTCAACGTACAGCCACAAGCCAAGGACGAAGCAAACCCGTCTGCGGGATATCGTCTTGGTGATACGCTGAAAATCGAAATCGATTCACAATATTACTTTGGCGGCGCGGTCGCCGAGGCCGATGTAGAATATCTGATCTATCAGCAGCCCTATCGTCATTATTACCGCCCAACCAAGCGTTACCCTTGGTATTACGAAGATTTATATCCGCGCCCACATTCCTATGGTCATGGCCAATTGATGAAACAGGACAAAATCAAAACCGATAAAGACGGCAAAGCCTATATCGAATTTGAAACCCCCAAAGACTCAGGCAATGATCTGAAATACCACATTGAGGCCCGCGTCGTAGATAAGAGCCGCCGCGAAATCATCGGCAGCATCGATATTAAGGTCACAAAGAATGCGTATTTCTCATTCCTTGAACCGCAAAACCACCTTTACCGCCCTGGTGACAAAACAAAAATTGATGTGAAAACCCTGACTGCGAATGACGCACCGATTGCCGTTGAGGGCAAAATCAGTGTTGCCCGTCACTGGTGGAGAGACCCGATCATTTTAGACGGCATCATCAAAGAACAAGGCGCCTATACTGAAAATGAGCTGTTCACAAAGTTCATCAAAACCAATAATAAGGGTGAGGCCGTCTTTGAATTCGAACCGTCAGAAAACGGATATTACGTCATCACCTATACGGGATATGACAACGGCAACGAAGTGATCGGCAAGGCCTATGTTTATGTCTGTGACGACGCGGCACAAAATATCGGATACCGATATGGCGGCCTGCAAATCATCACGGAAAAAGACACCTACCTGCCGGGGGAAACCGCGCGCGCCATGATCGTATCCGATACGCCCGATAGCTGGGTTCTGTTCACCCAAGAAAGTGATGAGCTATACGGTTATGAAATGCTGCATATGGAAGGCAGTGTGAAATCCATCGACTTCAAAGTGCAGGGCAATTACACGCCGAACCTATACTTGAATGCAGTATCAGGCAGCAATTATCAGCTTAAAACCGCAACAAAACAAATCATTGTGCCGCCCGATCATAAATTCCTGAATGTGACGATCACGTCAGACAAACAGGTCTATCAACCGCAAGAAGAAGGCACATTTGAAATCACGCTGACGGATAATGACGGCAACCCCGTCAGCGCCGAAGTTGCCCTCGGCCTTACCGATGCCTCTGTCTATTACATCCAAAGCGAATACGCGCAGGACATCAGACAGTTTTATTACGGCGACAAGAAACGGCAGTCCATCCGCACCCAAACAAGTTTTAATCAGCGCCGCTACGTAAAATTTGTGCGCGATGAAAATGGTAACCTGATGACCGAAGCGCAGCTTGAGCAACAAAAACGCCAAAAACATGCACAAAATGCATATGACGATGAAATCGCACCTGCTTACGTTCAGGCCATTGAGCAACAAAACGAAGCACGCATGCCACGCGCTATGGCTGCGGCACCAATGGAATCCGCTGAATTAGATATGGCCATCGCAACAGGTGGCAGTGGAATCCCTCGGGCAATCATGTCTAAACGTAAAGAAAGCGGCGCTAAAAATGATAGTGACGCAGCAGCACAAAACGAAGAAGAGCGCGTGCGCGATGATTTCCGATCAACCGTGATTTGGCAGCCCTCTATCATCACCGATAAAAACGGTAAGGCCACAGTAAAAGTCAAATTCCCTGACTCCCTGACAACATGGCGGATGACCGCGCGCGCCATCACCAAAGACACCGCCATAGGCACAGTGACGCATGAGGTGAAATCGAATAAAGATTTAATGATCCGTCTGCAATCACCCCGTTTCTTCACCCAGCGAGATAAAACCGCAATATCCGCCCTGATCGATAATTTATCCGATCAGCCGATCACCGTGGACGCCGCAATAAAAACAGACGGCCTCAGCATGACAGGCATTTATAAAGACGGACAATTCATGAAAGGCGAAGTGGGGCAGGTCACCGTCCCTGCAAAAGGACAAGTGCGCGTCGGTTGGGCGGTGCTCGCCGATCAGGTCGGCAAAGCCACCATCACGGTGCGCGCAAAGGGCGGCAAACTGTCCGATGCTATGCAAAAATCATTCACCGTCATTCCGCACGGTATTGAGAAATTTATTGCAAACTCCCTTGTAATGAAAGGCAATGGCACATCCCAAACGCAGCATATCATGATTGATGTCCCTACAGAGCGCATCAAAGAAACATCATCCCTGCGCATCAATCTTTCCCCATCTATGGCGGCGAACTTGCTGGATGCTCTGCCCTATCTTGCGGATTATCCGTATGGCTGTGTTGAGCAAACCATGAGCCGATTCCTACCCGCAACAATTGTGCAAAAAACCATGAGCGATCTCGGCCTGTCCGATCAGGATATCGCAACATATATGAGCGACGTGTTCGAACCGCGCAATGATCCGGCAGGTCACCCGCAGCGCCGCACAGACGCAACCTTCACCAAACTGGATAAAATGGTTGGTGACGGTCTGAATCGTCTTTACAACTTTCAGCATTCTGACGGTGGTTGGGGCTGGTGGAAACACGGCAATAGTGACCGCTTCATGAGTGCCTATGTCGTGTGGGGCCTCAGCCTTGCACGCAAAGCCGATGTGGATGTGCGCGCAGAAGTGATTGCTCGCGCCGCGCGTTACCTTAGCACAGAGTTGGTTGAGGAAGAAAACAATCCCGACATGCTGGCTTGGATGCTGCACGCGCTTGCCGAAGCGGGCAGCAATACAAAGTTCGAAACCAAGCAGCGTGATCGCCTTTGGAAAATGCGTGATGAGCTGAACCCATACACGCGTGCCCTCTTCGCAATTTCGGAACATACCCGCGGCAATCATGAGCGCAGCCATATCCTCGGCCAGAATATGATTAACGGTGTCCAGTCTGATAAGGAAAACGGCACCGCACATTGGGGCAGATCAGGCATTCATTACCGATGGAGTGAAGGCGGCGTTGAGGCGACAGCCTTTAACATCAAAGCCCTCTCACAGATTAACCCGCAGAGCGAATATCTGGAGCCTGCCGTGAAATGGATGGCGTTAAACCGCCGCGGCGCAAGCTGGAAAAACACCCGTGATACGGCGATTGCGATTTTGGGTCTGACCGATTACCTGAAAACCACGCAAGAACTCTCCCCCGATTTTGATTACGACATTAAGGTCAACGGGAAATCTGTGCGCGCAGGCCATATTGATGCATCAAACGTACTCGCCTTTAACCGCATCATTGATATTCCCGCCGATCAAATCAAAGACGGTCAAAACAAAGTCGAAGTCACATTGAAAGGCAAAGGCGCACTTTACGTGTCTGCGCATACGAAATATTTCACCTTGAAAGACCCGATTGAAAAAGCAGGAAACGAGATTTTCGTCACCCGTAAATATTACAAACAATCGGTCAAAGAGACGTTGATGAAGGGTTACACCAACGATTGGGCGCCATTAAAAGACGGCGATACGATCAAAAGTGGTGACCGCGTGCGCGTTGATATTATTCTGGATTCGAAAAACCATTATGAATATCTGATTTCGGAAGATTACAAACCCGCAGGGTTTGAAGCGGTTGAGCTGAAAAGCGGGCCGGGTTATGCGATTATGCTGGATCATGAAGATCGCGAAACCCAAAAACGCACGCCGTTATATCAGGAGTTCCGCGATCAAAAAGCCGCCTTCTTCATCACAAAGCTGGAACAAGGAAAGCACCTGATCCGTTATGAATTACGCGCGGAAACACCGGGAGAATTCCATGCGATGCCAAACCAATCACATGCGATGTATGTGCCTGAAATTCGTTCAAACAGTAACGAAACACGCTTTAGCGTAACGGATTAAAGAAAAGCAGATTTATTTAAGTATTCTGCTCTATTCCCGCGATAAAATTATCAATCAAATAGCCTGTCATATCCGATAGGCTATTTTGGTCTGTGACGAGGGAAATCTTGCCTGTTTCCTCCAGCGCAAAAATACCATGCACGGATGACCACAAGATACGCGCGGCCATTTGGCGTTTATGGCTATCGCGCTCCGAA
>Ga0256829_1003554_pt1 | contig 10733 bp, 10 predicted proteins | sample 131447metaG_FD_185979 | JGI IMG/M metagenome (GOLD analysis project Ga0256829, IMG submission 185979) | Hydrothermal vent microbial communities from Lau Basin, Pacific Ocean - 131-447 | ecosystem: Environmental > Aquatic > Marine > Hydrothermal vents | place: Pacific Ocean: Lau Basin | collected...
GTAAACTATTATTTTTAATCTCTCGCCTTATCCTAAGCATCTGCTAGGGAGGTGCTGATTAACTCTGGATGAGTGGATATGCGATTCAAAATTTTCAACCCCAAGGCGGCAAGCGCAAATAATAGCGCCGCTATTGTTAAATTTGCCAACGCCGGCGTTGGTAATTTTGGGCACATAGACACCATGCATTGAGTTAATCAGCACCTCCCTAGTAGTCTGTCGGACTTAAAGCAATCGGCTGCAAAAACATGGTTCTTGGTCGCTTTTCACCTATATTTTCGTTACACGCGGCACTATTCGCCTCAAATACATGTGAAAATTACCCTGGTTCCATGATTTTTCGCTACAATCGCTTAAGTCCGACAGACTCCTAGAACGCCATCATCGAGGTTATTGAATGTTAAAAATCCAAACCCTATGCCTCTGTTTTAGCCTATGCATCTTGCCATCATTCAGTATGGCACAGGCTATTTCTTTGTCTGATGTTCTTCACATTGTGCTAAACAAGCATCCAGATTTAGCCTTGGCACGCATTCAAGAACAAAGCTTACACATCGAACGTCAGAATATTGAAGGCATCCTTGATCCTAAAATATCATTAGCTGGTAGCCTATCCGATGAGACAGCACCCACCACAAGCCCTTTCGCACCATCAGGCACTAGCATTGGGCTGCTCTCTGGTAATATTACCAAGCTTCTTAGCAATGGCTCAACATTAACGGGAAGCTTCAATTACAATCGCACAAAAGTTAGCTACCCAGCCAGTGTTCCCACCTTCTTTCAGGCCACCATCAACCCCACCTATCAGCAACAAATTGATTTAATTTACCGCTACCCACTGCTGCGTGGTCATGGCAACCCTACCTATAACGAACAACGGACCAGCAATCAGTACAATGAAGAAGCTGCTCGCTGGAATGTCGCAATACAGCAAGAGCAATTAGCTGCCCAAGCTATCAGCCTTTATTATCAAATTGCATCCAATGTTATTGCCAAAGAACTTGCTCACGAAACCGTACTTCGCGCCAAAAAGCTTCTCAATTATCAAAAGAAGCGGCAGCGCTTTGGGCTTATTGAAGAAACAGATCAACGCCAAACTGAAGCCTTGCTCACCAGCCGAAAAATGGACTATGCCAATGCCCAAGCAACACTAAACAACAGTATAACTGCCTTAAATCGTTTGATGCTACGTGATGCCAAGCAGCCGATTCAAACAAATATTCACACTACATTAGGCAATTTTAAAACAGCATCTATGCATGCATGGCTAGAGCTAGCGAAGCAACAACGCCCTATATTTCGCATGCTCAATGCCCAACAAGCATCCAATGATGCCATATTAGCACTTAGGCATGACCAGCATGATACTCAAGTGGATCTCATCGCCCAAGTTGGTAGTCGATCTCTATCAGGTTCAGCAGGTTACACACTGGGGCAAGGCTTTACACTGAATGACCGCTTTGTATCTATTGGGCTTGAACTCAACGACACATTGGGCGGAAAAAGCACCAAGTCTGCGATTCTAAAGACCGAATTAGAACGCGAGCGTATTCATTTGCAACGCTTGCAATCCATTGAAAAGATTAAAACTGAATTAAGCACAGCTCTCACCTTTTACGAGAATGGAAAAGTGATGAAAAAAGCCTCCAAACGACATGAGCAAGCCGAAAAAATAAAATTTACAACGGAGTTAGAACGCTACCGCGATGGTCGCTCTGATACTGCCACGCTTATCCAATTTGAAGGTGATTTGCGCAATGCTGAGCTGCAAGCAGCACTACAAGATATTCAGATTCAACTTGCAAAACAACAAATTGAATTGGCTACTGGAAATCTTTTTAAACACTTGGGCATGATGCCATGACATCACTTATTGCTTTTTTTGTACGCCGTGGTCTGGTCGTTAACCTACTCTCACTGATGCTACTTTTAGGTGGTATCTTTGCAGCTACACATATCCAACGTGAAGCTTTTCCAAGTGTTAACTTTGATATTGTTGTTGTTTCTGCGGTATATCCTGGCACCTCTCCACATGAAATAGAAAATCTACTGCTCACCCCCATTGAACGTGAGCTAAAAGGCATTGATGGCATCGATACCATCTACGCCACAGCTTATGCAGGAACCATGCAAATCACTATCAAAGTCGACCCAAACTATAAAGATCGCTCGCGTTTGGTATCTGATATTCAGCAGTCTATTAATCGTGCATCTTTACCCAGCGACCTTCCCAGCGATCCTGTTATTTCTGAAATTAAATCTGAGCAAGCACCTGTTTTAGGCTTTACCATTTTTGGTGATGTTTCACCGCTTGAACTCAAGCACATTAGCACCCAAATCAAGGATGAGGTTCTAAACCTTGATGGTGTCTCACATGTATTTGTACAAGGTGATTTAAAAGAAGAAATACGCATTACCTTAGATCCCGAGCGCATGCGTCAAAATCGTGTTGCCATCAATGACATTGTTCGCTTAATTCAAGGCTGGAACATCAATGCCCCAGGAGGCCGCTTAAAAGAAGCTGAAGGGCAGCGTATTATCCGTATTACAGGGGAGTTTACCTCTGCTGAAGATGCTGGAAATTTGGTTTTACGCTCCAATGATCTTGGTCAAAGTCTGTATTTAAAAGACATCGCAGATATTGAGGCAGCACTAGAGCGTCCGCGCCGCATTGTTGCTGCCCAAGGTGAACCCGCCGTTAATATGATTGTCATGAAAAAGGGTGATGAAGATATTATCGCACTGGTTGATCGCGTTCGTAATTATTTGGATACAGTTCCAGAGAAATATCACATGGAATTTCGCACCTACCATGATCTATCCATTGTCACACGCCTACGTTTGGGGGTATTGACCAGCAATGGAGCCATTGGATTGGCTCTTGTCATGCTCACCTTACTGCTTTTTCTGCGCCCAGCAGTGGCTCTAACCACCGCCTGGGGACTGCCAATCATCTTCTTTTCGGGATTGGCACTGTTATATTTCTCTGGCGTAACATTAAATCTGCTGACCATGTTTGGTTTTATCATGGTGCTGGGGCTGATGGTCGATGATGCCATTATTATTGGTGAGAATGCCACTTGGCACATGGAGCATGGGCTTTCTCCTGAACAGGCTGCTATTAAAGGCACTGCCGAGCTTGCAGGGCCTGTAGCAGCCACAGTATTAACCACCATCGTGGCATTTCTACCGCTGATGTATATGGATGGTATTATTGGTAAGTTTATTTATTCCATTCCCGTCGTTGTCATTGTTTTGCTGGGCTTTTCACTTCTTGAAGCCTTATTTATACTACCCAATCACATCCGAGATGTGGCGCGAGCCGATGTTCACCCCAGAGAGCGCGTTATTTTCAATTGGGTGAATAAAATTTATGGTAAAATCTTAAAAGCTGCCGTAAAACTCCGCTATTTAACCATTTTACTTACCATCTTAGCCTTGGCTGGCATTGCCTTGTTAGCAAGCCAGATGAAATTTCAATTATTCCCATCAGGGGCTGAAAGTGAATTTTATTTGCGCGTCAATGCCCCTATAGGTACCACACTAGAAGACACCTTTGCAAAACTTATCAAAATCGACAAGCTGGTACGCTCCAATATTAATCCAAAGCTGCTCGAAACTACCACTCTTGTAGCTGGTGAAAATAGTGCCGATCAACGCGAAGCCTTAAAACAAGTCGGTGATCGTTTCGGTTTTGTACGTGTGATTCTCACGCCTTTTACAGAACGTGAAGCATCGGCTTATGATATTATGGATGATATTCAAAAAATCATACCAGAGCAGTTTCCAGAACTGGAAATTAGCTTCGCCATGCAATCATCAGGCCCTCCTATTGGACGTGCTTTACAGGTTGAAATAAGCGGTGCCGATACTGCAACCAAAGAACGGGTCGCCAAACGCCTCGAAACTTTGCTGCATAGTATTCCTGGTGCAACCGCTATTGAAAGTGATTTACAACCAGGTCAACGTGAACTACATATTGTCTTGGATCGTGCTAAAGCTGCCTATGCAGGCATTGATTTAAGCACTGTCGCCCTGCACATCAAAGCAGCCTTTGATGGTATTCGTGTTTCAACATTAAAACATGGCAAAGAAGAAACAGACGTTACCATTCGTTATCCAGAGGATGCCCAGCGTGACATCAAAACACTCATGCAACTTGAAATACCCAATCAGCGCAATGGACTCATCCCACTTTTCCGCGTTGCGCATCTCGAGGAAACTGCTGGCAGTAGCAGTATTCGCCATAAAGATGGCAACCATATTATTAATGTTTCAGCTGAAGTTGATTTAAAGCTTATTACGTCCAAAGAATTAAATACACAAGTTCAGGAACGCCAAGCTGAATGGCTAGCTGATGATGCTAAATTTATTCATTATCACTTGGGCGGCGAACAGGAGCGTAGCAAAGAGTCTGTGCAGGGGCTTATTTATAGCTTTTTATTCGCACTGATTGGTATTTTTGTCATTTTAGCCATTCAATTCAACCGTATCAGCTATCCATTCTTGGTGATGCTGGCAATTCCCTTTGGTGCTATCGGTATTGTCATTGGCTTCTTTGTGCATGGTCAGCCCATTTCTTTTATGGCAATGATGGGTTTTGTTGCCCTTACTGGTGTCGTTGTGAATGCATCGTTGGTACTCGCAGTATTTATTCAACGTGAACTAGAGCAGGGTAAAGCATGGCGTGAGGCTATTATCACAAGCGGTCAACGTCGTTTAAGAGCCGTCTTGCTTACCACTATCACCACTGTTGTAGGGCTATTACCAACCGCTTATGGCTGGGGCGGTTTTGACCCGTTCGTGGCTCCTATGGCACTGGCACTATCTTGGGGTCTGCTCTTTTCCACGTTTATCACTTTGTTTTCCATTCCCGCAGCTTTGGGTATCGGCATGGATTTCAAACAGCTCTTTTCACGCGCCTCCAAAGCAGAACAGATAACATAAATATATTTTAATTTTCAATTCACAGTAGCATCACATTGAACTTGTATAATTCGTCATGTCTGGTGTCGCCCTCCTCCCCTCCCTCCCTTAGACATCAGACGACAATTTAAAAGGCTCCGCATTGCGGGGCCTTTTTTTATATTTCTAATACAGGGCACCTCGAAAAACCTCGTGCGAGCCAAGCGATGTTGATTTTTGCTCATAGCAAGGCGTAATAGAATGAGTAATAGCACCGCTATTGCCCATTTTATTCAACGAAGCTAGGGGTGAAAAGCACAAGTTTGACGAAGTAGCTAGGTTTTTCGAGGTGCCCTACAGCCTAGTAACACTCGACAATATAAATATATTTTAATTTGAAATTCACACTAGCATCACATTGAGCTTGTAGGGTTTGACTTGTCTGGTGTCGCCCTCCCTCCCCTCCCTTAGACATCAGACGACAATTCAAAGGCTCCGCACTGCGGAGCCTTTTTTGTTTGTCCATATGGTGTACTAATTAAGAAAGAAGGGGTGGCGTTAACTGCGCACCAAATGAATGACAAACCAACCCAGTGCCACACTAGCAATTCCCATAACACGTAAAGCTGCAGGAGGAACCTCCGGCAGCTTACGCATCATTTCAATCATCTGGTTAGGAAATAACGCATAAAGCGCACCTTCCAAAAGCATCACCAGACCAAGGGCAATCCATAAGTCATCCATACTTATCCAGTGTTATTTCCTAGACTGTTCGAAAAAGTGGAAAAACTCTGATGTTGGAGAAATCACCAAGCGAGAACCTTCACCAATTGACTTCTTATACGATTCAAGCGAGCGCGAAAACGCATAGAATTTCGGATCACGTTGATAAGCTTTGGCATATACTTTGGTTGCTTCCGCATCTGCGTGTCCACGAATAGTTTGAGAGGCTTTATAGGCTTCTGCTAATAAAACTTTGCGTTCTTTTTCTGCTGTCGCACGAATTTCTTTGGCCGCTTCTTCACCTTCAGAACGATATTCTTTGGCAATACGTTGACGTTCAGCCTTCATACGATCAAAAACCTTCTCCGAGTTCGCAGTCGGCAAATCAGCACGTTTAATACGCACATCAACAACACGAATACCCAAGCTACGCACATCTTTATCTGCACGATCACGAATACTTATCATCAACTCACGACGCAAGTTTTCATCTTTGCCGCCCGATACAATTTCATTCAATGTATGCTGACCCAATACTTCACGCACTTTACCACGCACCACATCTTGCATACGTGCAGCCACGCCCGATTGTGTGCGAGCCACCTGAAATACCAACAATGGGTTAATAATTTCCCAACGGGTATAATTATCCACTTGAATGGTCTTTTTATCTTTGGTAATCACTTCATTGGGCAATGCATCACTGACCAACAAACGTTTATCAAAGAATTCCACCGTTTGCCAAGGCAGTTTAAAGTGCAAACCCGCACCTTCCTGCACATCTTTCGCCTGTCCAAACTGCAAGACCAAGGCTTGTTTACGCTCATCCACACTAAATGCAGACATACCAATCAATACAACAATCGCAGCTAGAATCATACCGAATACTGTTTGTTTAGGGCTCATCATTTCACCTCCACTTTAGCAGCTGCTCGATCCAGAGGTAAATATGGCAACACACTACCTGCTACTTTGCTATCAATAATAACCTTATCCGCTTTCGCCAAGACTTCTTCCATGGTTTCCAAATACATACGTTTGCGTGTGACATCTGGAGAAAGCCTGTAGGCATCTAAAATACTATTAAAGCGATTCGCTTGACCTTGCGCACGATCCACCACTTCTTTTTCATATGCTTCAGCATCCAACACCATCTTCTTGGCTTCACCACGAGCATTTGGAATAATGTCATTGGCATAAGCTTGCGCTTCATTCTTGGCACGTTCTTTATCTTCTTTCGCAGACTGAACATCCTTAAATTCATGCTCAACAGCTGTGGGTGGTTTCACATCTTGCAAGTTCACACTGGTAACAGAAATCCCAGCTTTATAACCATCCAAAATTGATTGGATCAAAACTTGTGTTTCAATCTCTACTTCCGCCTTTTTGGTCGTTAGCACATCATCAATCATCGTGCGTCCAATAATTTCACGAATCGCTGACTCAGCAGCATCACGCACTGTTTTTTCAGGCGCATCAATATTAAACATATAATTATCTACAGATTTAATTTTATATTGCACAATAAACGAAATATCAATGATATTTTCATCTTGTGTGAGCATCAACGATTCATGCGAACGTTGACGACGACGACCATCACCCATGTCCCGTACACCAACAACTAAACGTTGCACACGCGTAACTGGCAATTTTTCAACTGTTTCAATCGGATAAGGGAAATGCCAATGCAAACCAGGACCTTTGGTGGCCTCATGCTTACCAAATTGCAATATAACGGCCTCTTCATCAGCAGCTACGGTATAGATTCCTGAAGCTCCCCAAAGTAAAAATGCCACAGCAAAAATTGCCATAAAGGCACCGCTGCCTAAGTTTGGCGTACCGTTGTTACCACCTGAACCGCCAAACAAACCGCCAAAGCGCTCTTGCAAACGTTTCATAACCTCATCAAGGTCAGGAGGGGTTTGATTTGATCCGCCACCTGAAGGTTTCTTTCCCCATGGGTTATTATCATTATTCTGGTTCTGACTCCAGGGCATAAATCCTCCATATTCTCATACATCAATTACAATCCGCGCAGTGTAGCATCTCATTTGAGCAATGCACCATTGTTCAACCCCAGATATGACATGGTCATTGGGCTAATGCACTTTCAATGGTGAATTCACCGGTTGCTTTGTGCGCTTATCTCATACTGGCATGGATGAAGTTTTCATTCTCTATCAAACATAGTCTGATGCAAATCATTCGACTTCTTCAGCTCAATCTCTTCGTCAAAAGAGGAACAATTGAAATATTTAGAGCTTCCTCAGGAAGTCGTTTGTTACATTTTTTCCACCAAATAGCACAGAAAGCGGTGCATGTGAAGGCAACATTATCCCATTTAAGATGCGCCGAAACGTCAGGTTTCAAAAGGTTGAGCGCAATAACGCGCGCCCTTTTGAAACATGTCTTTAGGGTCAGGTTTTGCAATCATACACACCCCAGTATTTGTCAAACTATGCACCCATCGGGTCGAACCAAGCTAACACGTTGATAACTATAATAACTTATCAAAATAAACCCTGTTTTCAGTGCTTAGATGCACCTTTCTGCTATCAAAATGAGCATTGTAGAAATACATGAGCAATACCTTAGGCCCTTAAAACAACTTTTTCACAAAAAAAGAGGCTTCTAAGCCCAAAATGCAATGTTTTTCAACATTCAATACTTGACCCTTTCTTTCTCTTTCATTTTATAGGGCACCTCGAAAAACCTCGCTACTTCGCCAAACTTGTGCTTTTCACCCCTAGCTGCGTTGAATAAAATGGGCAATAGCGGTGCTATTACTCATTCTATTACGCCTTGCTATGAGCAAAAATCAACATCGCTTGGCTCGCACGAGGTTTTTCGAGGTGCCCGTTTATTTACGATGCGCTGCCAAGTATTTCATACGATATGCACGGTAATAAGCTGCCATCGCAGTCAATTCTTTCGAATTCTTTTCCAATTGTTTTCCCTTCATTGGATTAAGCAAACAATAGTTAATCATTTGATCCAATGTCACAACATCACCGACCATTTTAACATAATGCGGGAAATTTTGACGTTTCTCTAGGTTTAACAGATCGAAATCAGCATGGCATGAGAGACACGCCACACCTGCTGTACCCATACCCTCATCATCACTCCACATTTTCTTACCCAAGTCCACTGCCTCTTGGAATGAGTTAAATGCATGTGGGCGAATAGGTGTATTGGCACTTGCAGAACAAGGGTTCATTGAACATGGGTTTGCACCCATACTGCAAGGGTTGGCTTTCATAGCACATGGATTACATGGGTTTGCCATTTTCTTCATGCTACATGGGTTCATCTTCTTCATCGCACAAGGGTTGGCTTTCATACCACATGGATTACATGGGTTTGCCATTTTTTTCATGCTACATGGGTTGCACGGATTGGCTTTCATAGAACATGGGTTACATGGGTTTGCAGCCTCTGCCATGCCCTGCATGGCAAATATCGCCAAAAATGAAAATACTAAGGTTAAATAGCGCATAACTACCTACCTTACCACTTTGAACCGTGTTTCATTGAACACGGATTACATGGATTCATCTTTTTCATATGCTTCATTGAACAAGGGTTGTGATCTTTCATCTTTTTCATATGCTTCATTGAGCATGGGTTCTGGTCTTTCATGTTTTTCATCGCACACGGATTACAAGGGTTCATTTTTTTCATTGCGCAAGGGTTGCATGGGTTATGCATGCTTTCATGAGCTACAGCAGATACGCTTGCAACTCCCATCATTAAAAATAAAGCTGCCGCTATTCCTAAAATCTTTTTCATATGTACTCCTCCATATTTTACACAGCCAAAGTTCCACTGCATCTAGGGCTTAGGTCGCTATTGCTCCAGCATCATTACAGATTTATTTTAATAAGCACTTTAGCAACAAGAAGAAGTGCTACATCCACCTGGTTTTACCGCTTCAATGCGTGCTGAAACAACATAATCTTCAACACCACGCCCAGGTGCCCAATCACGAATAAATTCGCGTGTTTCATCTTTAGGTTCAACAACGATTTGTTCAAAACCTGCATCTCTCATCATAGCAATCAAATCATCGACCATCGATGCTCCTGCCATACAGCCAGCATGCAATACGGGATCATTTTTCATATCATCAGGCATTTCACATGTTGCAACGACATCCGAAATAGCCAAACGCCCACCTGCTTTCAAAGCACGAAATGCATCGCGAAACACCTGCGCTTTATTGGGCGATAAATTGATTACGCAATTCGACATAATCACATCCGCCGTATGATCAGGAACAGGTAAGTATTCAATTTCACCCAAACGAAATTCCACCTGTGAAAACTTTCCTTTCTCAGCATTTTTACGCGCTTTAGAAATCATGGTTGGTGTCATATCAATGCCAATCACACGCCCTGACTCACCTACTTCCTGGGCTGCCAAAAATGCATCAAAACCACCACCACTACCCAAGTCCATCACCACTTCACCAGGCTTAAGGCTGGCAATCGCACGTGGATTTCCACAGCCTAAACCCATATCTGCACCTTCAGGCACACTCTTTAAATCTTCCTCTGAATAGCCCATGCGTGTCGAAATAAGCGTATTAATTGCAGTATCATCTGAAACCCCACAACAGCTTGCGACTTCACCACAGCAGCTTCCAGCATTGCTGGCTTCTGCCACCTCAGCATAAGACTCACGCACATTCTGACGAACATCATCTGCAATCACTTCACTCATTATTCACTCCATCACTACTCTAAGAATTTATATGTTCTATTATCGTGTAATGCTTAAGCTTGCCGCTAATTTATTCGAGAGCAAGTGCCATACGCGCAGTGTGCTTCTGCACATGAGCATATGAAACGCAGCTATCGGGTAAAGAAGTGATAAGATTAAGTATTACAAGGCTCCGCCACAGCTTGAACCCTGCCCTGCCGTGCAACCATAACAATGCTCCATAATCGCAATCGGCATCCCTTCCACTTCAACCTTTAATAACTCGGATAAATGCGTTTGCTCTTTGCTCGGCAGCGGTAAATCAAGCATTTGATTAAAATCACAGTCATACACATAACCCTGCCAATCAATACTAAGCAGCGAACGACACATCACCC
>Ga0256829_1003555_pt1 | contig 10730 bp, 8 predicted proteins | sample 131447metaG_FD_185979 | JGI IMG/M metagenome (GOLD analysis project Ga0256829, IMG submission 185979) | Hydrothermal vent microbial communities from Lau Basin, Pacific Ocean - 131-447 | ecosystem: Environmental > Aquatic > Marine > Hydrothermal vents | place: Pacific Ocean: Lau Basin | collected...
AGGACATGACTATCACTCCATCGGACTTAGTGTAATCATGGGTATAGACTCACTTTTAGGTATGCCAGACTTTAGAGCTAGAGAGAGAGCTATATCGTTAGTACATCAAATAGCAGGTAGAGCTGGTAGGAGCGGGGAAGGCGAAGTCTATATACAGACTCAAAATGCGGATCTAATCAGCAGATTTATGGATGATTATGAGGATTTTTTAAATGATGAATTGACATATAGAAAAGAGATATATCCGCCATTTACAAAGCTCTTGAAAGTTTTAGCATCACATAAAAAAGATGAAATTGCAAACGAGATGATAGAAACTGCCCATAATCTCGCCCTCTCTTTCCCAAAACTCGAAGTCGTAGGATATGGCAAAGCAAACATAGAAAAAATAGCCAACAAATATAGATACAGTATGCTCCTAAGAAGTACAGACACACAAGAACTACTAAAATTTGCCCACAGATGTAAAGCTCTACATGTAGAGATAGATATAGACCCATTATCTTTCTCTTAACACTTTTTTTGTATAATGTACTAGATTTCTTGTGATAGTTGTATCATCGCTAAGGCTTCACACGGCGGGTACCCCAAAATCAAAGATTTTGACCCGTCGGTTGCAGAGTCGCTCAAATACAACTATCACAAGAAATCTGATATGACAAATGCAAAAAGATTTGGAAAAAAGATGATAAAAAGATATAAAACCAAAAAGATATATGTCGGTGATGTACCAGTTGGTGGAGATGCTCCTGTAAGTGTGCAGTCTATGACATTTTCAAAGACTAGGGATGTTAGCTCTACAGTTGCGCAGATAAAAAGATTGCATTTTGCAGGGTGCGATATAGTTCGTGTGGCAGTTCCTGATTATGAGGATGCTAGAGCATTAAAAGAGATAAAAAAAGAGATAAAACTACCGTTGGTGGCGGACATTCACTTTAACTATCGTTTAGCTTTGATAGCTAGTGAAGTGGTGGATTGTATCCGTATAAATCCTGGTAATATCGGTGAAAAATCAAGAGTAAAAGAGGTGGTAAAGGCTTGCCAAAATAGAAACATACCTATACGCATAGGTGTAAATAGTGGTTCTCTTGAAGAGCAGTTTGACAACAAGTATGGACCAACTCCAAAAGCGATGGTGGAGTCGGCTCTGTATAATATAAAATACCTTGAAGATTTGGGTTTTACAGATATAAAGATTTCCCTAAAAGCAAGTGATGTAGCTAGAACAGTAGAGGCATACAGAGCCCTCAGACCTTTAGTGGAGTATCCTTTTCACCTAGGAGTCACAGAAGCTGGCACACTTTTTCACTCAACTGTAAAATCCTCCATAGCGCTTGGAACTCTTTTACTTGAAGGAATTGGTGACACCATGAGGGTCTCCATTACGGGCGAATTAGAAGAGGAGATAAATGTCGCAAGAGCGATTTTGAAAGATAGTGGCGTAGTAAAAAGTGGTGTAAACATCATCTCATGCCCCACATGTGGACGCATCGAGGCAAATCTAGTAGATGCAGTGGCACAAGTTGAAAGCAAGATAAGGCATATAAAAGCACCTTTAAATGTCTCTGTTATGGGTTGTGTTGTAAATGCCATAGGTGAAGCAAAACACGCTGATGTCGCCATAGCTTTTGGAAAAGGTCAAGGTTTAGTGATGAGAAAAGGGGAGATCGTGGCAAAACTGAAAGAGGAGTTTTTAGTTCAAAGATTTTTAGAAGAGGTAGAGATTGCGGCAAAGGAGCTAGGGTAGTGCAAAACTTACACAATATAAATATAGAAAGATCAATCTTAAGCTCTATTCTGTTTGATCCGTCATCTTTTGAAGACATAGCCTCGCTTCTAAAGCCAAGAGATTTTTATCTGCCAAGCCATAGATATATCTTTGAGGCGATGCTTGAGTGCGAGCGGGAAGATCTGCCGATAGATGAAGAGTTTATCAAGAAGAAACTAAATCAAGAGAATCGTTTTGATGAAGACTCAATGCTCGAAATCATCTCTACAAACCCTCTGCCTTCGACCAAGGCATATGCTGAAGAGGTGAGAGAAAAAGCGATAAAAAGAGAGTTGGTAGAGCTCACAAGTGAGATAAAAGAGGTGGCAATCGAGAAGGATTTGCCATCGATTGAAGTGGTAGATTTAGTTCAACAAAAGCTTTATCAAATCACACAAGAGAGCGGAGCCAAGGAGTTTCGAGAAGCTCCTGAGATGACAAAATCTACGCTTGAACATATACTTGAACTTAAAAGCAGAGGCAATCAAGTAGTAGTTGGATTAGATACAGGATTTTCAAAACTAAATGAGCTAACGACAGGCTTTGGAAAAGGGGATTTGGTCATAGTAGCAGCAAGGCCAGCGATGGGAAAAACTGCGCTGTGTCTGAATTTGGCTCAAAATGCGCTTGATGATGATAAGGGTGTGGCTATATTTTCACTAGAGATGCCTGCTATTCAGTTGATGCTTCGGATGTTTAGCTCCAAAACCTCTATTCCTTTGCAAAAAATCAGGCGAGGAGATTTGAGTGATGATGAGTGGAGCAGGCTCTCGGGAGCTGCAGATGATATGTCTCAAAAAAGTTTTTTTGTAGATGATAACGGAAATGTGGATATCCATAAAATCCGTTCAAAATTAAGAAAACTAAAGACGAATCACCCAGAGATTTCACTCTGTATCATCGATTATCTTCAGCTTATGAATGGAAGTGGCAACAAAGATAGACACCTTGAAGTGAGTGACATGAGTAGAGGTTTGAAACTTTTAGCAAGAGAGCTAGAGATGCCCATAGTTGCACTTTCTCAACTAAATCGTGGACTTGAGAGCAGAGGTGACAAAAGACCGATGTTGAGTGATTTAAGAGAGTCTGGTGCGATTGAACAAGATGCAGATATTATCCTTTTTGTATATCGTGATGATGTTTACAGAGTCCGTGAAGAGAAAGAGAAAGAGCAAAAAGCTAGACTTGAAGGTAAAGAGTATAAGAGTAACTTTTTTGAAAAGCCAGAAGAGAGTGCAGAGATTATCATTGGCAAAAATAGAAATGGACCGATAGGTGTGGCAAATATGGTTTTTCAAAAAAACTGCACAAGATTTGTGGATGCTGGTGGTATTCCAGTAGAATTTATCTATAAAGAAACGGACAAAAAAGAGGCTAAAATCTCTATGCCAAATATCTAGAGATGGAGTCAATTCCACTTTTTACAGATAAAAAAGAGATGGTATTTGCTACGGTTATTTTGCTTCTTTTGTTCTGTATCTCTTTGGGATTTGAGTTTAAGAGTTATAAAAATTTAGTCTCAAAACCTCTGCATGTAAGTAGTGCAAAAGTTTTAAATCACTATGAAAAACATAAAAAAAATGGCAGATCCTATGATGTTTTTAGACTAAAAAGTGATGAAGGATATACCTTTTATACCGTTTTATGGAAGAAGAGTCCTATAAAAATAGGCTCTTTGGTTGAGGTCAAATTTAAAACAGACAAAATCACTTTTTTAGACTATCTAAAAAACTTCTTTGCAGTAAATATTTTCATAAAGAGCATAAAAAAGAGTGGCAACAATAGTATAAAAAAATTAAAAACATATGTAAAAAATCAACACAAAACAGAAGATTTGAAAGAGCTTTTTTCGGCTCTGTTTTTTGCAGATTTTGTAGGCAAAACGACAAGAGATAAGATACAAAAGATAGGGATTTCACATCTTGTGGCTATCAGCGGTTTTCATCTAGGACTTATCAGCGCTATTTTGTATCTTTTGCTTAAGCCTCTCTATCGGTTTTTTCAAGATAGATTTTTCCCATACAGAAACATAAATGCGGATTTGGCGGTTATTGTTTTTACTCTACTTTTTTACTACATGTATCTTATAGACTTTTCACCATCTTTTTTACGCTCCTTCGTGCTCTCTTTGTTTAGCTTTTTTCTCTTTAGTAAAAACATAAAAATAATATCTTTTACGACACTCTTATTTAGTGTGAGTTTTATAGTGATACTTTTGCCAAGGTTTATCTTTTCTATCTCTTTTTGGTTTTCAGTAGCAGGGGTTTTCTATATCTTTTTGTTTTTGAAACACTTTTCAAATATTAGCAAAATTTGGATTTTTGTGCTATTAAACTTTTGGGTATTTATCGCTATGATGCCAGTTGTGCATTTTGTATTTACTACTTTTACTCCTCTTCAGCTTTATTCACCATTTTTGAGCATGGCTTTTGTCGTTTTTTATCCGATGGAGCTTTTGCTTCATATCTTAGGTTCTGGTGGTTTGTTTGACGTGTGGTTGAAAAAATTATTAAATCTTCAAACTACCTTCTATGTGGTTATGACACCACTTTGGTTTTTAGTTTTGTATCTATTTTTCTCATTTATTTCTATCTTTAACAAGTGGCTTGCTATCTTCACTCTGATTTTCTCTTTTTCCATATATTTTATCTAAGATATAAAGATATCAACTAGCTAGTAAGAGTTTTTAAATCCACTAGAGCCCCATTTTGCCTGGATTTAAGATATTGTTTGGGTCAAATGCTTTTTTGATTGAGCGAAAGAGATTTATCTCTGATTCACTAAATGCAAGGTTCATAAAAGGTGCTTTGCTCAGTCCGATACCGTGTTCACCGCTAAGAGTTCCACCTAGCCTTACAGTAGCCTTGAAAACATCTACTATGGCATTATGACCGATTTCAAGTTGTTTTTTGTTGCTTCCATCAACCATTACATTTGTGTGTACATTTCCATCGCCTGTATGTCCAAAACATGGGATTTTAACACCATACTTTTTCGAGATTTTAGCCACCTCTTCTAAAAGTGCAGGGAGCTTGCTCCTTGGCACAGTTATATCTTCATTTAATTTTTTACTTCCATATATAGTGATACTTTGACTTGCATTTCTTCGTGCGAACCAAAGAGCATCTCCCTCCTCTTTATCTTTTGCTATTTTAAATTCTGTGCAGCCATTTTCGTAAAAACTGTTTTTTATGATTTTTAGCTGATTTGTCAACTCTTCGTCCAAGTTTCCATCGACTGTGGTTATGAGAACTGCTCCCGCATCGGTTGGTAATCCTTTGTGAAATTTTTGTTCAACTGCACAGATGCTGAGATTGTCTAAAAACTCCATAGCTACCGGTGTTACGCCTGATGCCATCGTCTTAAAGACTGCTTCCATCGCACTTTGTACGGTTGGAAATACTCCCATGGCACTCTTTGATAGTTTCGGTTTTGCCAAGAGTTTTAGGGTGATTTCCGTGATGACCCCAAGAGTCCCTTCGCTAGCTATCAAGATGCCTGCTATGTTGTATCCTGCTACATCTTTTATCGTTCTTTTCCCAGCTCTTATGATTTCGCCACTAGGCAAAACTGCCCTTAGAGCCATCACAAAATCTTTGGTTATACCATATTTTGCGGCTCTCATACCCCCTGCATTTTCACTTACATTTCCACCTAGCGTGGAGTAGTCTTGGCTGGCAGGGTCTGGAGGATAAAAGAGCCCTTTTGCTTCGACTGCTCTTTGCAAATCCATATTTACTACGCCTGGTTGTACTACTGCTACTAGGTTTTCCATATCAATCTCTAGGATTTTATTCATGTGTTTTTCAAGAGCTAGGATAATGCCTCCATTTGATGGTAGTGCTCCTCCTGTAAAACCACTTCCTGCACCTCTTGGGGTGATAATTATCTTGTGTTCGTTGCAATACTTTAAAATCTTGCTGATATCCTCTTCATCTCTAGGAAATACTACAGCATCAGGCTCAAAATGGTTTCTGGTGGCATCATAAGAGTATGCCAATAGGTGAGCTTTGTCACTATAGACATTCTCTTTGCCTACAACGCTTACAAAAAAAGCTATATTCTCTTTTTTCATCTGTTTATCATTCTCTTGTAGTAGTCGGAGTATGAATCCATTTTACTTGAGCTAAAGCTAAACCAAGAAGTATCTATCTTTTTAACTCTGGTATAAAAAGGGAGTTGTACAGTTGTGACTCTGTCCCCTTGTAACTTTTTGATTATTTTGAAGTTATTGCAATCAACAAATACGGACTCTTGGTCTAATGCAAAAAATATCAAAGACGCTACATTTTGTTGGCACATCGTCCTGAAAGTTTTTCTGTCTGGATTTGGCTTATACTCTTGCGCTAAATAGGCACCTAAGATATCAGGATGCACCCAAGTTATATTTTTAAAATGTTTTGTGATTTTGCTGTATATTTTATAGTTGGGTACGACTATCAAAGCTCTGTCGTAGAGGTAGTTTAAAATAACACTATCTCCAACGGCAGGAGTGATTCCTGGAAGTGGAAGGGCTGTCTGTTTTAAAGCACTGTATGTGCTAAATCGCAAAGTTGCCTTACCATTTGATTTGTCTATCACACTGACTCTGGCTATTATACTTGATGCTGTATCGTTAAATTTGTGCATTACAATTCCACTGGAGCCTTTGACTATGTCGTTTGAGTCATTTATGATAGCTTGATTGCCTTTTATGCTTAAAATTTGACTTTTATACTCTTTAAACAGTCCGTTTGCACTTAGCGTTGAAATTATAATAGAAAAGATTAATACTGCTTTTCTCAATGGAACCCCTTTTGCTTTTGATTTTAAGATTAGACTTGTTGCAGTATAAGGATACGCCATAAATAGACTTTAAAAGGGTGAGATTGTGCAAAACTTTTTTTGAGTCATAGCCAAAGCTATGGTGATAAAAAATTTTGTGCAAGATTGCCTTTTTAAAGTCTACCCTTTGGGCTCTTTTGAGCCTAATACTTTATGCTAACTAACAAAATCTTTTATTCTTTTGATTCCCTCTTTTATACTCTGTTCATCAGTAGCAAAAGAGAATCTAAAGTATCCTTCGCTCCCAAACCCGATACCAGGAACAGTAGCTACTCCTTTTTCTTCCAAGAGTTTTTTGCAAAAATCTAGTGAGTCATTTGAGAATTTTTTTATATTTACAAATAGATAAAAAGCACCGCTTGGATTTATGACACTGAGTCCATCTATCTCATTAAAGAGTTTTACGGCTATATCTCTTCTTTTTTCAAACTCAACTCTCATAGACTCTATCTCTTTGTCGACTTCTCCCAATAGTGCTGGTATTGCGGCTCTTTGAGTGATAGAGTTGATATTTGATGTGCTTTGACTCTGTAACTTTTTCATACTAGCAGTCAACTCTCTTACAGGACAAGCCATATAGCCAAATCTCCAACCAGTCATAGCAACTGACTTGCTTAGTCCATTTATGGTTATAGTTCTTTTGTACATATCCTCACTAACGCTAGCAGTTGAAGTAAATTTCAATCCATCATAGAGTAGTTTTTCATACATTTCATCAGATGCCACAAGTACTTTTGTACCTTTTAAAACCTTAGCTAAGCCCTTTAGTTCAGCTCTAGTATAGACTGAGCCTGTTGGATTTGATGGTGAGTTGAGTATCAAAAGTTTTGTTTTGTCTGTTATAGCATTTTTTAACTGTTCAGGAGTTATCTTAAAACTCGTACTGTCGTCAGTCTCGATTTTAACTATTTTCCCACCTGCATATTTGATGATTTCAGGATATGTCACCCAATAAGGTGCTGGCAATATCACTTCGTCACCCTCATCAATCAGTGCTTGAGTAAGATTGAAAAGTGACTGTTTTGCCCCAACATTTGAGATGATGTCACCTGCGTCATATACTAGATTATTCTCTTTACGAAGCTTCACTTTTATAGCTTTTATGAGATCAGGATATCCAGCAACTGCTGTGTATTTTGTAAATCCATCCATCAAAGCTCTTATGGCTTCATCTTTGATGATTTGCGGAGTGTCAAAATCTGGCTCTCCAGCCGAAAAACTAATCACATCTCTACCATCAGCTTTCATCTGTTTCGCCAAAGCTGTGATAGCTAAAGTCATAGATTCTGATAGTGATTGTATTCGTTTTGATAACATATTTATTCCTTTACTGATTTTAGAAATTGTTTATATATTGCTTCTAATTCTTTGTCTTCTTCTACTAAATTTGTATCTTTATGCTGAGCATTGACCGCAGTTTCTAGTGCCTTAATCCTCTTGAAAAGATACAAAAATAGCTCTTTATTGATATCTGGTATTTTGTTATGTGCCATAGGATTTTTATCTCGCCCTTTTTTGATGACACGAGCTGGAATTCCAACGGCAGTTGAGTTATCCGTCACAGAGTTCACTACCACAGAGTTGGATCCTATACGACAATTTTTACCTATGATTATATCTCCTAGTACCTTAGCACCTGCTCCTATAACAGTTCCGCTTTGCACTGTTGGATGTCTTTTTTGTCCTCTATCTAGGCTCACACCACCAAGTGTTACACCCTGATAAATCAATATGTCATCTTCAACAATGGCAGTCTCTCCAATAACCACACCAAAAGCATGATCTAAAAAGACTCTTCTGCCTATAGTTGCACTTGGATGAATATCTATATTTGTTATAAATTGGCTAACTCCCATGATAGCTCTTGCAACTCTTCTAAAGCCTTTTTTATATAAAATATTTGCAAATCTATAGTTAACTATCGCCCAAACCCCAGGATAATTAAAACATAACTCCACTCTTGAGTTTATAGCAGGATCATTTTTTAGAGGTTGAGAAAAATCCTCTTTTATTTGTTGCCATAAACCGATCTTACCTGTCATATTTGTGTTCCTTTAGTTGATTGTTTTTAGATATCCGTTATCATTTAAGAAGTAGTTTATCTCTTCTAGTATATGCTTTTTTGCTTTATCGTCTATAAAATTTGAATTTTCTATCTTTTTCTTTAGTATCTCTTCAACTTCTTTCGTATTATAATCTAAATCTTCCATTATGTCTATGATACTTTGGGCTTCAAGGATATTTTCAATCCTATATCCATCTTTGTCCACAAAAACTGTTGCTTCACTAGGATGGGTAAAAAGATTGTGTCTCATGCCAAGCACCTCTTGATAAGCACCCACTAGAAAAAAGCCTAAAAAATACTCCTCTTTTGTTACATCTAAGTCATGCAAAAAGAGTGGCTGTTCTCTGTTATAGCTTATCTCTCCATCACTATCACATGTGATATCCCAGATAGAAGCCGAGCGAGTAGGCTTTTCATCAAGCCGATCTAGTGGCATCACAGGAAAATTTTGCTCAATTCCCCAAAAATCAGGCAGGCTTTGAAAAATCGAAAAATTTATAAGATACCTCTCCTGAATCATATCTTGAATTTGAAGCAACTCTTTAGAGTCTCTATCTTTTAGAAGCGCGATAGCTTTTTTTATGATTAAATTAACAAGTACTTCTGTATTGCTCCTGTCTATCAAATCAATATAGCCCAAATCAAACAGAGTCAAAAGAGAGTTCATGTGATCTATACTATCGTGCAGATACTCTTGGGCATAAGTGCTGTTGATTGTATCATAAAGCTCATAAAGCTCTTGCACCAAAGGAGGATTTTTCTCTTTTAATTTTAGTTTTTCTTCTGTGTATTCTTGTGAGAAAAGCTCTAGTACAGGAGCTATCAAGACAGCATGAGAAGCGGCGATATATCTACCCGATTCTATAAAGATGTCAGGCTCTTTAACATCTTTTCTTGTTGATATGTCTTTTAATAGATATGTTACATCGTTTGCATACTCTCTTAGTGTATAGTTTCTTTTTATCTCATCTTTATGTTGTGAATACTCAACCGCCAATCCACCACCAAGGTTTATAGCATTAAGACCAACTGCCCCCATCTTTTTAAGTTGTGCATATATATTTCCCGCTTCTCTAAGTGCTTTTTTGAGTGGTCCAATCTCTGAAATTTGAGAGCCTATATGAAAATGTATCATGCTAAATTTTTCTATCAAATCAGATTTTTTAAGTAGCCCGATAGCCTCTATAAGCTCGGTTGAAGTTAAACCAAACTTAGAGTTTATACCGCCACTTTTTGCCCAAATACCGACACCTGAGCTATGCAGTCTTATGCGAAGTCCGATATTTGGCAAAACAGAAAATCTATCTTTACTCATCTTTATGATATTTTTTAACTCACTCAAGCCCTCAATAGTAAGAGTGATATCATGTCCTATCTCTTTTGCTATAAATCCCAAAGATATCATCTCTTTATCTTTGAAACCATTTACGGTGATTGGGGAATTTTCATTGTTGTAGGTCATAGCCAGCATCAACTCTGCCTTACTTCCCGCTTCTAGTCCATAGTTATATTTTTGCCCAATTTTTACAAGGTTTTTTAAGAAATTCGGATACTGATTCACCTTTAGAGGATAGACTGCGTTAAAACCACCTTGATAATCAAACTCTTTTTTAGCATTTTCAAAATTTTGATATATCAATTTTATCTGTTTTTCTATCAAGTGTGGAAACCTAAGCAGTATCGGTCCTCTTACCCCTTTTTCTCGTATCTCATTTGTGATTTTGACCAAAGATGGACTACTTTTATGGTTGATTTTTACCTTTTTGTTGCCGATAAAAAAGTTGTCATTTCCCCAAATATCTATGCCATAATCCAATTTTTATCCTATCAACTCGTCATATGAGAGACTTCGCTCTTTTTTATCTTGCAAATCTTTTATCCATATTTGATTTTTAGCCAATTCATCTTCGCCAATACAGATACAATATCTTGCATTTTGCTTGTCCGCATTTTTTAGATGTGCTTTTAGGGATTTTTTGTCATAATTTAAACTTACTTTTTTTGTTCTTCGCATATTTATGGCTAACTCAAAACAGACTTCACTAGCATCTTCACAAAGTGCCCCTATATAGT
>Ga0256829_1003556_pt1 | contig 10727 bp, 14 predicted proteins | sample 131447metaG_FD_185979 | JGI IMG/M metagenome (GOLD analysis project Ga0256829, IMG submission 185979) | Hydrothermal vent microbial communities from Lau Basin, Pacific Ocean - 131-447 | ecosystem: Environmental > Aquatic > Marine > Hydrothermal vents | place: Pacific Ocean: Lau Basin | collected...
TATTGATACACTGACTCTGAAAATACCTGTGATAAAAAAAATAATTATTTCAAAAAAACTAGGTAAATTCTCATATTTGATATATGTTCTTACAAACTCCGGCGTAAATTACATAACGGCGGTAAATCTTGCCATAAACACAATAGAAAACGAAAAAATAAAACTTATCTTTCAAAATGCCCTAAAAGATGTGGTAGAAGGTAAAAAACTCTCAATCTCCCTAAAAAAAGCGGGATTTGATTTTGACAAAAGTTTTTTACAGGCTTTAAGTCTTGCTGAAGAAACAGGGGAAGTCGGGGAAATACTTAAAAATATAAGTGAAATATATTTTGAAGAAAACGAATCTAAAATAAACACAATTCTATCAATGATAGAACCGGTATTGATTATAATAGTAGGCGGGGTTATAGGATTTATTGTTACAGCAATGCTGCTTCCTATGTTTAGTATGAATATGTTTAAATAATTATTTACACTTCTCGCAAATCCCGTAAATATAGAGCTCTTTTTTGCTATCCGGGTATTTTTGATTAAAATCTTTTTTAATTATATCTTCAAAAGGGATATCTTCAACATTTCCGCATTTTTTACATATAAAATGAGCATGAGGGGATTTGTCTATTTCAAATTTAGGTTTTTGATGAAGGCAAATTTCACTTATAATCCCCTCTTCTTTTAGCGCATTTATATTTTTGTAAATAGTAGCCAAGGAGATACTTGGGAACATCTCTTTTATTGTTTCATAAATTTCTTCTATACTTGCGTGCCCTTTATTATCAAGCTCTTTTAAAATAGCAAGTCTTTGAGGGGTTGTTTTGAGATTGGAAACTTCTAGTAAATTTTTAAAATTTTTCATAAAAGCCTTTCATATTCTTTTTTTAAAATTTACAAAATAGACTTTAAAAAAAGAAAAGAAAGAATTAAGCTTTAACAGCTTTTACCATTTCTTCCATTTCTTTTACATCGTTTTCATCAATTAAATCATTTAAAGTTACATATCCGCCAACATTTCCTGTCATTGGTTCTGCATCTGTATTTACAGGTAATGTTTTTTTACCAGGTCTCCAGTTTGCAGGACAGACTTCTCCGGTTTTGTATGCGTGTTGATGGGCAATAATTTGTCTAACGAATTCTTTTACACTTCTACCAACCGGCGGTGCTTGAACTTCCTCGGCTACAATTTGTCCGTCAGGATTGATTAAAAATCTACCTCTTAGAGCAAGCCCCGCTCCTTCAATTAACACACCGAATTTTCTACTAAGTTCGCCTGTTGGGTCTGCTGCTATTGTCAATTTAAGGTCTTTTAGTAAAGGTTCAGTCTCTACAAATCTTTTGTGAGAGAATTTTGTATCGGTTGAAACTGCTAAAACCTCAACTCCAAGTTCTTTTAAAAACGGATAAGCTGCATTCATCGCTGCAATTTCAGTAGGACATACAAATGTAAAATCTGCCGGGTAAAAACATACTACTGTCCATTTTCCTTTGTAATCTTCGCTGCTGACTTCCGTATAATGTCCGCTCTCAGCATTATAAGCTTCAGCTTTAAATTCAGGCATTTGTTTTAGAACCAATACACCTTCTTGAGTTTTAATTTCTTCCATATTTACTACCTCCTCTTTTGTTGTTTTATTTTTTTGTTGTAATTCTTTTGTATCTTTTTCACATGCCATTTTGGCACCTCCTGTAATTTGTTTACAGCGGAATTATAATCTATTAATATTTATTTGTCAAGGAAAAAAAGAAATAAAAGAAAAAAATTATTATTTAGAATAATTTATTTATATCAAAATTATAAAAAAGATTCGGATGTTCAAGTTTTATTTTATCTACAATTTCTTCCAAATCTTTATCGCTGTTTTTTTTCATTTCTTCTAAAACAACAGCTTTTACATCATCATAATCAATAGGAAATTCTCCAAGAATCGCTCTTTCCAGTTTTAATTCAAAATTTTCCCTTAAAAGTTTTTCATTTGTCTGCATAATTTGAATATACTCACCGATATCCAAAACGACTCTTATATCATCATTAGTTTGCATAATCCAAAGAGGATTTTTCAAATCCCCCTGCTTTACTTCCAAATTTTTACATTCTACTATTGTTTTGGAATTTAATTTTTTTGCTGTTTCAACCAAACCATTAATCCTTTCTGTGCGTGAAGTCTGTTTTCTGCTTCTTCAAAAATAACATCGGCAAATTTTTCAAAAATATCCTCACTTACTTCATAACCTCTGTAAGCCGGAAGACAGTGCATAAACACGGCATCTTTTTTAGCCAGATTCATTAATTCTTCATTTATTTCATAACCTGCAAAATCTTTTATTCTTTTTTCTTTCTGCTGTTCTTGCCCCATACTGACCCATGTATCTGTCACAACAACATCTACATTTTTTACAGCAATTTTAGGCTCATTAAAGATTTCTATCTTAGCACCGCTTTTTTTTGCTTCATTTAAAGCGATTTCTTTTATTTTTTCATCAACTTCATACCCTTTTGGAGTGGCTATTTTTAAATTAAATCCAATCTTAGCTGCTAAAATCATCCAAGAATGTGTCATATTGTTGCCATCTCCAACATATGCAGCTGTGGTATTAGAAGGATTTTCAAAATCAAACTTTTTAAATTCTATCATTGTAAGTAAATCCGCTAAAAGCTGCACCGGGTGACAAAGGTCTGTAAGCCCGTTTATTACGGGAACTTTTGAATACTTGGCAAATTCTTCAATTCTATCGTGTCCGAATGTTCTAATCATTACCAAATCAACCATTCTTGAAATAACCCTTGCCGTATCTTTAAGAGGTTCGCCTCTTCCTAATTGAATATCTCTACTGCTTAAAAAAAGCCCGTTTCCACCTAACTGATTAATACCCGCTTCAAATGAAACCCTTGTTCTGGTTGAACTTTTTTCAAAAATCATTGCTAGTTGATTATGCTTTAAATAAGGTTTAAAAATTTCAGCTTTTGTCTCTTTTTTTATCGTAATTGCCAAATCAATAATTTCTTTTATTTCCTCTTTGTTAAAATCAACAAGCCATAAAAAATGTCTCAATTTTTATCCTTTAAAATTTATTAAGGTATAATTTTATCAAAAAAAGGAGATTTTGTTGAAAATTTCTGAAAAAGCATCCCTGCCTACCAAATTCGGAGAATTTAAAATCCAGTCATTTGAAAAAGAGGGTAAAGAACATCTGGTTATATTTAAAAACATACCTGAAATTCCAATAGTCAGAATCCACAGCGAATGTTTAACGGGAGATGCCTTAGGCTCTCTAAAATGCGACTGTGGCGAACAACTTGAATATGCCTTGAAACTTATAAATGAAAAAGGCGGGATGGTAATTTATCTAAGACAAGAAGGAAGAGGCATAGGACTTTTTAACAAAGTAAACGCTTATGCCCTTCAAGACAAAGGTTTTGATACAGTTGAAGCAAATCATCAGCTTGGATTTGAAGCCGACCTTAGAGATTTTTCAATAGTGGAAGAAATTTTAAGCCATTTTAATATAAATAAAATAAAACTGCTTACAAACAATCCAAAAAAGGAATTTTCACTCAAAAATATAGAAGTTGTTGAGAGAATTCCTATAAAAATAAAACCAAATCCACATAATGAATTTTATCTGCAAACAAAAAAAGAGAAAATGGGACATATTTTATGAATGGAGAGTGGAGAATGGAAAATAAAAAAAAATTTGAAAAATTTGCCAATGAGCTTTTAAAATGGAATAAAACCCATAAATTTACAAACTACACCTCAAAAGAGGAAATTTTTGAGCAAATTGAAGACAGCCTTTATCCTCTTGATAAAATTAAAGATAAAAAAAGTGCCGTTGATATAGGCACGGGAGCCGGATTTCCGGGGCTTGTTTTAGCTATTGCAATGCCTGAAACTAAATGGTATTTAGTTGAACCTTTAAAAAAAAGATACTCCTTTTTAAATTATCTAAAAATCATTTTAGGTCTAAAAAATGTAACCGTTATTCCAAAAAGAATAGAAAATTCAGGACTAAATCCGGTTGAACTTATAACAACAAGAGCCGTAATGCCCACAAAAAAGATAATTGAACTCTCAACCCCTTTTTTACAAAAAAATGGTACAATACTTTTATACAAAGGCTCAAACGCCTTAAACGAATTAGAAGATTTAAAAGCTTCTATCATAAACAGAGGTAACAGAAATTATATTTTTATAAAGGATATGAATGGGTAAATTAATACTTTTTGCAATAATAGCCGGTGTTATTTATTTTATGTTTTTTAAAAAAAGCGAAGTTATCAACAAATCTCAAAACAATACAAAAAATGAAAATGAAGATTTGATTATGTGTGACAAATGTAAAACATTTGTTCCGGAAAATGAGATAAAAAAAATAGACGGAAAAAACATATGCAAGGAATGCTATGATAATTCTTGAACCTCCGTTTAGCGAAGAAAAGTTTATAAAAGTAAAAACAATAGAAGATATAAAAAATTCACCTTCAAACGCCACCTTGATTTTTGATTATTGCCCATCCTCACTTGAAGTTTACAATTTCTGTAAAATTAACTCAATTCCTTACGGTGTTAATATAATTTCTGTAAAAGAGCTTATTTTTATATCTAACCTAAACGCAAAATATGCCTTTTGTGATACAATTGAAAAAGCAAAAAAATTTCAAAAAATTGCCAATGAATATTTAATGGACACAAAAATCATTTTATTAATTCCGGATTTTGACGATATAGAAAATATAGCAAACTTTGGAATTGACGGAATTAAATTAAGGAGAATAAATGAGAAAACCTAACATAACACCTATAAACAAAGAAACTTTTTTAAAAGAAGAGGATTTTATTGTTTCAAAAACAGACCTTAAAAGCAGAATTTTATACGGAAATAAAATTTTTATTGATATAAGCGGATACAGTGAAGAAGAACTTCTTGGAAGTCCCCATAATATTCTAAGGCACCCGGATATGCCAAGATGTGCTTTTAAAGTTCTTTACGACCATATTCAAAACAAAAAAGAGTGGTTCGGATATGTTAAAAATATGAAAAAAGACGGCGGATTTTACTGGGTATTTGCAAATATTTCGCCAACTCTTGATGAAAACAACAATATAATTGAATATTATTCAGTCAGAAGAAAGCCAAGAGAGGGTTTTAAAAACATAATAGAGCCTCTTTATCAACAATTAAAATCACTTGAACAAAACGGAGGAATGGATGCGTCTTTAAATGCGGTTAACGAGCTTTTAAGCAAAAAAGGAATTAGCTTTAATGAACTTATGATAAAAATACAAAAAGGAATAATCAATGAACTATAAAACACTTACGGCTATAGGAATAGTGATTTTATCGGCTGTTATAAGCGCAGTAGGATTTATGGAAGGTGATATAATAACCGGGGTTTTAGGTATTTTAACACTTCTTGGCTCTATTGTATTTTTAATTCCCGCCAAAGAAGAAAAATCGGATTTAATCCAAAAAATTAACGAAGTAATTATAAACGCTTCAAAAGGTGATTTTTCAAAAAGAATTACCAGAATAGCTAAAGATGACCCTCTTTACAATATGGCATGGGCAGCAAATGATTTATTAGACCAGCTTGAAGCTTTCCAAAGAGATATTGCGGAATCTGTAAATGCGGCGAAAAACGGAATTGACTATAGAGACATAGCCCCTCAGGGATACAAAGGTCAGTTTAGAAATACGGTAAGCGTTATTAACGAAGCTGTAAAATCAATTTCAATAGCACTTCAAGAACAAGCAAGAAGTGACCTGCTTATTACTCTAAATGAAATGGGCGGAGGAATAAAAAATCAATTAAATGATATCAAAGATTCTTTTGATGCCAAACTTAAACCGTTTATGATTAAAATTGACGAACTATCAACTCATATTTATGAAGGAGCAGATGAAGCTTCCGTAAAAATAGAAAATCTTGCAACCGTTTTAACGGATTTAATTGACTTTATTGCTCAAACAAACGAAGCAATAAATATGCTCTATAACAGAACTGAAGAAATTGGAAAAATAGTTGAGCTTATTACTGATATTGCAGACCAGACAAATCTTTTAGCACTTAATGCAGCCATAGAAGCCGCAAGAGCAGGAGAGCACGGAAGAGGTTTTGCCGTTGTTGCCGATGAGGTTAGAAAACTTGCTGAAAGAACCCAAAAAGCCACAAGTGAAATTTCTATTACAATTAAAACACTTCAACAAGAAACAAGCGATATTCAATCACATTCTGAAAAAATAACCTCCATGGCAGTTACATCAAAAGATGATGTTGAGAGTGTATCTGAAATGGTTATAGGCTTTAGAGACAAATCATTTGAAAACAAAAGAAATGTTGATTTAGCACTTACCAGAATGTTTATGGATTTAGCTACATTATCTCATCTGGTTTATAAATTAAACACTATTGAAGCTGTAGTAGAAGAAAAAGAAGTTAAAAGAACAGATGATAAAAACTGTGAATTCGGTCAATGGCTAACAGATGGAAATACTGTAAAAAAATTAAACTGCTACCCTGAATATAAAGAAATCAAAAACAAAATTCATAAAGCGATTCATGATATAACAAATAAAATCTTAGAATGCACAACAACAAAAACTTGTATTAAAAACAAAGAAGAAATCATTAAAGAATTTACACAAGTTGATGCAAACTCAACACTTCTCAAAGAAAAACTTGATTCTTTATTTGAAAAATATTCCCAAAAACCATGCCAATAAGAAAATTTAATTTTTTCTTAATTCTTCTTCTTTTGCCTTTTATTGCCGTAAGCCTTTTTTTAGTAAATGAAATTTCCCATAAACTTTTTTTAAAAGAAACAATTTATATAACAATAGGAATTATTGTTTTTATTGTCGTATATTTAATACCTTTGAGAAAATTATTGTGGCTTATTCCCATAATTTACTGGATAAATGTAGCTCTTTTATTTTTAGTGGATATTGTAGGAATTAGAATTTTAGGTGCTAAAAGATGGCTCAAAATCCCTTTTACACATATGACCATCCAACCTTCAACATTTATGAACACAACACTTCTTTTGATGCTTGGATTTTTAATATATAAAAATCCTCCAAAACCCTTTTATAATTTTAAAGAATTTGCAAAACTTTCCATTTATATCATAATTCCTTTTTTATTAATAGCAAAAGAACCGGATTTAGGAACTGCTCTTATACTTTTAATTATAGGTTTTGGAATTTTGTTTTTAGTAGGGGTTAATAAAAAAATATGGGCTTTTCTTTTAATTTTCGGGGTGCTTTTCACTCCTGTTTATTATAAATATTTTATGAAAAATTATCAAAAACAAAGAATAGAAAGTTTTTTAAATAAACCGAGCTATCATGTCAAACAGTCTTTAATTGCAATAGGAAGCGGAGGACTTAAAGGTCAGAGTAAAACAGATGCCACACAAACACAACTGAAATTCCTTCCTATTGCAAGCAGTGATTTTATTTTTGCCTATTTTGCGGAAAGATTCGGTTTTATAGGTGTGGCTATACTTCTTTTTTTATATTTTTTGCTGATTTTTTATCTATTTTATAAATCGGAAAAATTAAAAGACGATTATTTTGCCAAAGTTTTATATGCCGGGGTTGGTCTTATGATATTTGTCTATTCATATATAAACATCTCAATGACCATGAATTTAGGACCTGTTGTAGGTGTTCCTTTGCCTTTAATAAGTCACGGAGGAACCAGTTTTATTAATTTTATGATTCTTTTTGCTATATTAGAAAACTTAATAGCAAGAAAAGAGTGTATAAATACTTATGGGGTAAAATAGTTATTTCACCTCTATAACCTCAACCTCAACAGCTTTAAATCTTGCTGTTTTTACTTTATGGTCAGCCTCGTCTCCAAAAAGAAAATTTATTCTGTTTTTTGCAAAATGAAATGTAGTAAAAAGCGTATATGGACGAACTGATTTTGTATATTTTACTTTTAATTTTTCACTCTTGCCATATTTACTTTTTAATTTTATATATTCTCCTAAATCTTTATGAATTTCATTAACTAAAACAATATCATCGCTGTATCTTTTATTAAGTCTCTCACTTTTCTTTGTCTGCGCCGCATTATTATATTGAGGTAGAGCTCTTCCCGTATTTAAATACCATCTTTTTTTACCTTCTAGTAAATCTTTAATCTCACCTCTTAAATGATATTTGTGAAAATGAAAATGCCCCTTTCCATCAGGGGTTGAAAATTTTTCCAAATGCAAAATCGGAGAATCTTCTCCATTTTCATTTATAGGCCATTGAAGCGCTTTTTTTTCTAATAATTCATAATTCGCACCTCTAAATCTTGAAACCTCTTTTTTACACTCATCAAAAACATCTTTACTTGAAGAGAAATTAAACTCCCCGTTAATTTTATTCTCAATAGCCTGAATCACTTCCCAGTCATCCGGCATATTTGAATTTATTAAAGGTTTGCTTAAATGAAGTCTTCTCTCAGCATTTACATAAACACCTGTTTTTTCATAAGCGCTTTTTACTCCAAAAACAATATCCGCTTTTTCTGTTATCTCATTTCTCATAACTTCCATTACCATTAAAAATTCAAGCTCGCTAAAAGCTTTTTGGATTTTATTTTGATTTGGATGAATATGAAGAATATCTTCTCCCATATTTAAAATTGCTTTAATTTTTCCTTTTAAAATATGTTCTACAATTTCAGGAGTCATAAGCCCTACTTCATCAGGTCTTATGTAATCAGGCAGATAATACGGCAAACACCCTACATCACAAGCCCCTTGGACATTATTTTGACCTCTAAGAGGCATTACACCGGCACCTTTTTTAAAGTGTCCTCCCATCATAGCAAGGTTACTTATTGCATTAACAGCCTCAGTTCCGTCAATATGCTCCGTAATTCCAAGTCCCCAGGCAAAAATGGTTCTCTTTTTTATAAGTTTTGCAATTTCTTCAATTTGATTTTTTATATTTTCAAATCCTTTTAGTTTGCTGAAAAAATCTTTGTGAGAATGGTGAGATAAAATATTTTTTTTATATTCATCAAATTTAGCACATCTAGCTTTTATAAATTCTTCATCAACAAACCCTCTTTCAATAAATTCTCTAGCCAATGCATTTAAAAACAAAAGATTACTTTCAAGCGGTAAAATAACTTTTACATCAGCAAATTTCATCAAAGGAATTTCTCTAACATCAACTACAATTAATTTAGCCCCTCTTTTTTTTGCTTTTATAATCCTGCTTGCAACCATAGGATGAGCTTCTGTGGTATTTGAACCTATTACAAAAATAACTTCGGCATTAAAGATTTCATCAAAATTTACACTACTTGCACCCTCTCCTATACTCATTTTAAGCCCACTTAAACTTGGAGAGTGGCAAACCCTTGCACAATTATCAACATTTGGAGTTTTTAGGGTTTTTCTAGCAAATCTTTGAAAAAGCCAGGCACTCTCAATATTACTCCTTGCCCCACCTATTGCCGCAATGGATTTTGAGCCGTAATTTTTTATAATATCTTTTATTTTCCAAGCTGCTAAATCTACTGCGAGTGTGAAAGGTGCTTCATAAAATTTTTCATCATATTCATATAAATTTGCAATTCTAATTTGTAAATCAAACGGAAGCTTATTACCATTTTTCTTTATAAAATCATAACTTACTAAATGTTTATCAATTCTTTTATCTAAAAACTCATATCCGTATCTACCTTTAATACAAAGCTCCCCGCCGCTTGAAACACCATCTTTTACAGGTTTTATTTTTTGAATTTTATTATCTTTAATTTCTGCGTCAATCTCACAACCGACCCCGCAATATGTGCAAACACTAATCATTTTTAGCCTTTAATAATTTATTCTTCATAATAGGTAAATGCCTCCTTATAATATTTTCAACAATCATCAAATCCACACCCTCATAATCATGAACAATATAATTTCTTGTATAATAAGCACCTGTTTTTTCATCTTCTAAATTCAATTTTTTTATATTTTCATCATCTATTTTATTCAAAGTCTCCCCTATTTGAGCAAGCCCCATAAAAATTGCCATTTGACCTTCGAAATCTTCTAATGCTTTTACTATTCCATTATGTCTTTTTACTATTTTTTCTATATTTTCTATCATTTCTAAAATAAAATCTATTTTTTCATACATTAATTAAATCTTTATTCATATATTTTTTAGCTGTTTTACTCATTGAATTTTTAGCAATTAAATCTACTTTACTTCCTAGCTCTTTTTCTAAAAACGATTTAATATTTTCAATTTCTATTATAGCTTTAAAACCTTCATAATATTTTAAAAATTTTTTATTTACAGAATAAATTATATCAATATCATTATAATTTTCTCCTCTTGCAAAAGAGCCGACAATTCCTTCAATTACAAATCCCTTTTTTAAAAGTTCTTTTTTTAAACTTTTTAATTTATCATTTTCCATTTAATTCTCCATTTGTAATTTACTCTACTATATCCGATTTGGCGTATTTTTTCAATATTTTACGCTTTAAATTATCAGGCAAGAGGGTAAAAAGTTTAATTATGTAATAAAATCTTAAAGGAAAAGGATTAAAAAACTTATCTTTTTCTATAATTTTAACTATTCTTAAAGTAGCATCATCTAAATCCATCAAAAAAGGCATAGTAAAAGTGTGATTTTTTGTCATATCCGTTTTTATAAATCCAGGTAATATCAAAACCACATCAATCCCTGCAAAATATAGACTCTCGGCATAAGAATT
>Ga0256829_1003557_pt1 | contig 10727 bp, 5 predicted proteins | sample 131447metaG_FD_185979 | JGI IMG/M metagenome (GOLD analysis project Ga0256829, IMG submission 185979) | Hydrothermal vent microbial communities from Lau Basin, Pacific Ocean - 131-447 | ecosystem: Environmental > Aquatic > Marine > Hydrothermal vents | place: Pacific Ocean: Lau Basin | collected...
CAAAAAGGGCGCTCAGGCCGCTTCCTGAAGCCTAAAATCGGCTCGTTTGTTGGTTTGGTAAGGTGCTCAGCCTACCCCGCAAGGGTTGGAGTTCGCCTCACATTGTCTAAAGTCCAATACAGAGAACACAGAAATTTTTTCTTTGCGCTCTTTGCGCCTCTGTTTTCTCCGCGTCTTTGCGTTAACTCCTTGTCGTTATTTTCTGTGCTAATCTGTGAAATCTGTGGTTTCCTCCTCTGCGGCTTCCTCTTTCTCGGTTTGTGCCGCCATGCGGCGGCGCTGGCGGCGGATACGCCAGATTTCGCTGCCCACCACGAAGACCACCACCAGGCCGTTCAGCGCGGTAATCAGCGCCGAAGGCACCTGCGCCACGCGCTGCATCTTGTTCGCGCCGACCAGAAGCGCACCGAACAAAATAGAAGCCGGAATTGTGCCGATGGGGTGCAAGTGCCCAAACAGCGCCGCGACAATGCCGTTGAAGCCCGCGCCGCCGGTAAAGCCCGTGGCCGAGCCGTCGGTAATCATGCGGTAATTCACGCCGTAAACCTGAATCACGCCCGCCAGTCCGGCGAACGCGCCGCTCAGCAGCAGCGCCAGCACCACATATTTCTTGACCGGAATGCCACCGTAGCGCGCCGCGTGGGGGTTCCTGCCCACCGCGCGGATGCGGTAGCCCCACACCGTGCGCCACAGAAAAATGTAAACCAGGAACGCCAGAATGAGTGCAATCAGCGCGCCCAGGTGCAGGCGGGTGGGGGCCAGCCGCGGCAGACGGTAGGCCATCGCAAGCCGCGCCGTCTGCGGAATTTTGGAGGCGTGGGCAGCCTGCGCAGGGTCAATCATCGGGCCGCGCAGCAGGTAGTTCATCAACTGCACCGCGATGGCGTTCATCATCACCGTGCTCAAAATCTCATTCACGCCGAAATACGCCTTCAGCGCGCCGGCAATGCCGCCCCAAATTGCCCCGCCGATAAAGCCCATCGCCAGCGCAAACGTGATCATCAGCCACCCCGGCCAGTGCTGAAAATGCAAGCCAACCCACGTGCCCAAAATGGCCCCCACAATCATCTGCCCCTCGCCGCCGATGTTGATGACATTGCCCTGAAAAGCAATACAAATGCCCAAACCCACCAGCAAAAGCGGCGTGGCCTTGACCAGCGTTTCGGCAACCGCGTTGGGGCTTCCAAACGCCCCCACCACCAGCGCCCAATACGCCTTGAGCGGGTTGGCCCTGAGGAAAAGCAGCATCACCGCGCCCACAAGCAACGCGAGCAGGGTTGCAATCAACGGCAACGAAGCATCAAAAAAAGCACCCCAGCGTGAACGCAACGGCCTCCCTCCTCGCCGCAAACGCCGTCTCCGGCGCGGCGGCCTGCGACAATGCCCGGCTTTCGCTGCTTCCACTTTAGCATATCGTGCGCGGAAACGCAAGCGTGAACGCCCCCTGATCGCGACGCCGCGGCCTTCCCCCCATCTGCGCCTCTTCCACCCCCACCCGCGGTAAAATGGAAACCCCGCGCCGCATTCCTGCCCTGTTGGAAGGAGGTTGCCATGCATATCCTGCGCGTCAACACCCGTACCCGCGAAGCCCGCGTCGCCGCCGTGCCGCCCACCTGGGAACGCCTCGGCGGGCGCGGCCTGATTGCCCGCATTTTGTTGGACGAAGTGCCGCCCCACGCCGACCCCCTCGGCCCCAAAAACATCCTCATTTGGGCGCCCGGCCTGCTCGTCGGCCACATGCTCTCTTCCTGCGACCGCATCTCCATCGGCGGCAAAAGCCCTCTCACGGGCGGCGTCAAGGAATCCAACGCCGGCGGCTCCACCGGCCTGGCGGTGGCGCGCCTCGGCCTCAAAGCCCTGCTGCTGGAAGACCGCCCCGCCGACGACCGCTGGTCGGTCATCGTGATTTCCCCCGAGGGCGTGCGCTTTGACCCCGCCGACGACCTGGTGGGGCTGGGCGTGTACGCCGCCGCCGAGCGCCTGCGGGAACGCTACGGCAAGCAGGCCGCCATCTCGCTCATCGGCCCGGCGGGCGAAATGCGCCTGCGCGCCGCCGGCATTCAAAACCTGGACCGCGACGGGATGCCCACCCGCATCAGCGCGCGCGGCGGCCTGGGCGCGGTGATGGGTTCCAAGCAGGTCAAGGCGGTGGTCTTCCTGCCCGACCCGAAAGCCAAACCGCCCCTCGCCGACCCCGCCGCTTTCCGTGAAGCCCAGAAAATTTACAACAAAGCCCTGCTCGGCCACCCCCAGACGAAGGTTTATCACGATTACGGCACCGCGGCGATGACTTCCATGACCAGCCACTTCGGCAGTTTGCCCACCCGCGGCTTTTCGGAAGGCTACTTTGAAGGCTGGGAAAGCATCAGCGGGGAAGCCCTGCGCGAGCGGCTGCTGCAGCGCGGCAAGCCCAGCCTTCCCACCCACGCCTGCATGGTAGGCTGCGCCATTCAATGCTCCAATGTGTATGCCACCGCGGACGGCGAAATTCTCACTTCGCCGCTGGAATACGAAACCATCGGCCTGATGGGCTCCAACCTGGGCATTGACGACCTGGACACCATCGCCCGCCTGAACCACGAAGCCAACGACCTGGGCCTGGACACCATTGACACCGGCGCGGCGCTGGGCGTGGCCGGGCGCGCCGGCCTGCTGAAGTGGGGCGACGGCGAAAAAGCCCTCGCGCTGATGGAAGAAATCCGCCGGGGCACCGCGCTGGGGCGGGTGTTAGGCAGCGGCGCGGCCATCGCCGGCAAGGTGCTCGGCGTGGAACAGGTGCCCGCGGTCAAAGGCCAGGCCATGCCCGCCTACGAGCCGCGCGTCATCAAGGGCACCGGCGTCACCTACGCCACTTCGCCCCAGGGCGCCGACCACACCGCCGGGCTGACCATCCGCGCCAAAGTGGACCACCTCAACCCCGAAGGGCAGGCCGCGCTTTCCCGCAAGGTGCAAATCAGCATGGCGGGCTACGACACGCTGGGCGCGTGCATTTTCGCCGGCTTCGGCTTTGCCGCCGCGCCGAAAGACACCATCGCCCGGCTGCTGCGCGCCCGCTACGGCTGGGACGATGTGGACGAGAATATCCTCGCCGACCTGGGCAGGCAAACCATCATGCTGGAGCGGGAATTCAACCGCCGGGCGGGCTTCACCCCCGCCGACGACCGCCTGCCGGAATGGATGACCCGCGAGTCGGTGCCGCCCACCGGCGCGGTGTTTGACGTCCCGGAAAAGGATTTGGACACCATTTTTGACCGGTAACGCCCCCGCCTCCCCTCCCCCGCGCACGCCTGCGGGGGAGGTTTTTTACCGCAAAGTACGCAAAGAATACAAAGGCGCAAAGGGCACTGCTCGGCCCCGCCAAGGGGAAACCGCAAATGACGCAGATTCCGTAATTACCTACCCAGATCGCGACGACGGCAACCCTGGGCTTGTGTTCCCACCGTGTTTTTCTTTGGCACCGCCGCCGCTGCGTTGACCCCACCCCCGTCCCCTCCCCGCATGCGGGGAGGGGAGCCAGGGGAGGGGTATGGCAAAGGCACAGCGCATCAAAACGCATGGAGGGCACCCCAGCGTAGGCAGTGACTTGCAAGCGCTTTTTGGAGTGCGGTGCCTTGGCACCGCTTTGGAAAGCGGCGACTCGTCGCCGCACTCCAAAGAAAAACTGCCGCCAGAGGCGTTTGGCCACCACGTAGGTAATTACCAAAAAACGCTGAAAAGCCCAACGCTCACTTCCGTTTCTTGGCGGCCTTGGCGTCCTCTTGGCGATCTTGGCATCCTAACAATCCGCAGCCATTCGTTTTATCCGCGTGATTCGCGGCCTATTTTTCCCAGGCTGAACAGTTACGCAGGTGGGCTGAACAGTTGCTCTGAGAATGCATTAACTTTCCGCCCCCCGCCGCATCTCGCCCTACAATTCGCCCGATGGTTGTATAATTTTTTCGGCGCTCATCCTCAAAGGTAATTACCTACCCAGATCGCGACGACGGCAACCCTGGGCTTGTGTTCCCACCGTGTTTTTCTTTGGCACCGCCGCCGCTGCGTTGACCCCACCCCCGTCCCCTCCCCGCATGCGGGGAGGGGAACCAGGGGAGGGGTATGACAAAGGCGCAGCACATCAAGACACATGGAGAGCACCACAGCGTAGGCAGTTACCCTCAAAGGCTTTTCCGCCGTAACTGTTCAGCCGCAAGGAAATAGACCACGGATGACACGGATAGTCACAGATGCCACGGATTTTTGGGACGCCAAGGCCGCCAGGCAACGGAAGTAAGTGCGGCGCTTTGCCGCGTTTTTCACCCAATCTGTGCCAATCTGTGAAATCGGTGGATGTTTCTCTGCGAAATCTGCGGAATCTGTGGTTTCTCCTTACCAAGGATGAGCAGTTACTTTCCGCCAACCACTCTCGGAGGGGAAACATGCTTCGTCCACGGTTTTCGGCCTTCTTCCTGTTGCTCACCGCGGTGAGCCTGCTGCTCTCGGCGGGCTGCCGCCCGGTCTCTACCCCTACGCCGCCCCCCACGGCGACGGCCATGCCCACTTCCTCCCCAACCCCCACAAACACCCCAACACCCACACCCACACCAGACCCCTACACGCTTTCAGGCAAAACCCTGGATGCGCTTGCCCCTTATGTCACTTATTCAATCAACGGCTCAATTGGAAACACCGCTCATGTGGAAGGCCTTGTGGACATGCGGTTTGATGTGGACCCCAAATGGAAAGCCACGACAATGGAAGGCCCAATGCAGGAAAAGCCGGAACTTGCCCTTGGCAAATTCGTGGAACTCACCTCAAACGGCGCAACAGCCTACATACCAGCATTCATATTCAACAAAATTGACCCAGGGCTTGACCTCAAGCCCCTTACCGAAGAAGTGGATGTCAGCCCCAAAAACCCGGGTGAACTGCTTCACTACATGCTTGGAGGCAGGGAAATCAGCCTGCAAAATGATGTGACTGGCGTGCTTGGAGGCCACCTCACCAACCCGGCTGCCACAAGGGTTTACCTGCCCGCAGGACCCGTGTATGTGGCAGGCAGGGTGGACCCGGATGGAATTCAGGATGGCGACCCTTCAGACGACCTTGTCCTGCTCCTCAGGCCAACAATCTCGGAGGGCCAGATAGAGCAAATCGGCGAAAAAGTGTCCCAGGGCAAGGCCGACCCGACCTACTATTATGCGCTTGCCAGCCCTAAAGATGTGCCAGATGCCAGAGTTTCGGAGTTGCCAGATGACACTGCCCAATTCCACAAGGGCCTGGGCCTGTGGATGCTGTGGTCCCATGTGGTGCTGAACAATGTTTACAAGAGCCCGCACAACCAGCCTTTCATCACCCCGAGAATTGACAATGCGGTGGTTTTGCCACCGTATGAAATTAGGAAACAGATGGGAACCAGCAAAGCCGGACTACTGCTCACATACTTGAGAAACACCGGCTCAAGGCTGTACAATTTTGCAGAAGGGCTGGCTGTCTCGGAGATTGTGGAGCCAGTTCTGGTTAATGCTAGTGTTTCTGTCTGGCAGGCAGTTGGAAACGCCCATAAAATAACTACTACAACCGACCCAATCCTTGATGCAGGAAATGACCTGACAAATGTTTATGGCACGCCAGGCACGACAGTAATCTTGAAAAACCACAACATGACCCTTGACCAGATATTCGGCTCTTATGCGTGGATAGCCGAGCATCCTGGGGAATTCAACCGCTACAAAGGGCCCATAGCAGTTCATGGCAAATACTTTCCTGAGACGCTTCTCCAGTTGATGGATTTCAACGCCACAAAAGAACTGCTTGGTTATGAAAAATCTCCGGTTTACCTGCCTGACATTCCAGAAGAGGGCATGGAAAGCCACGGCGAAGACCATGTTGTGCTGATGGATTTGCGTAGTATTGGAAGCTACGCTCCTCGTTTGCTTGATGGATTCTTTGATGAAGATGCAGTTAATCATTCAGACAACTACGGTACTTACAGGATTCCGGTTTCCAGCCTGAAAGATGTGGGCGTTTTCCCGGGCAAATCCCCTGAACAGATGAAAGCCCCGGGCATATTTGCTGGAGATGCTGAATCCCTGGCGCCTTATATCGGCAAAGCGCCGGCAGGCAGTTTGTTTGTCATGCTGGATGCTGATGAAAAAAAGGCAAAGCCGTTCATGCAAGAGTTGCTGGATTCGGGGGAATACGACCTTGTGTTTGATGCCAGCGTGCGGTTGCCTTATCCGTATTACACGGACAAATCAAAATGGCCGGACTTCCTGCCCAAACTTTACGATATGATTGCAGAGGGACATTATGACGAAAAACTGGGCGAGGGTCTGGGGAAGTTTGATACATGGGGTCATGTTGAGCCACGTAGAGGGCCATTTGGTTACCCTGCCGACATAGGCTTCTCAGGAATAAACTACCAGCAATTTGACAAAAAAATCAACTTTGAAATGAAAGGTGCGGGAAACCGTGCCTTTTTTGCTTCTGGTATTATTTCTCGCTGGCAGAAGGATGGCGATATCGCAGTAGTTGATATTCATAGTTATGGCAAAAACAACCCTGTTTTAGAATACGGCTGGGACCCCCTGATGTTGCCTTTTACAGAATCATTAGATTCTGATATTCACGGTCAGCTCTATTATTCTCAAAATACCAAACACATGGACCTGAAATAAGCCCTCATCTTTTTATCCTTCTCCTGACAAGTATTTTTCAGGTGGGGGGATGAAAAAAGAAATTGCCATATTCCTGATGCTTGTATTCGTGGTGCTTGCTGTTTCTCTGGTTCTTGTTAAATTTGTGAAAGTTGTTCACGCGCGAACCAGCAATGGGTGTTGCCAGGCCTCTACTTACTGTTATGATGCTTTCGGTGGTGGTGCATGTATGGAAGGCGACACCTACCATGCCGGCTGGCATTGTTGTGATGATAACCTGTGCCATTCTGCTTGTGTAACTACCACCAGTACAACCACCACCGTGAGCACAACCACGACCATACCGGAACATGGGCAGGTTTGCGACCATACCATAACTCCATCGTGCGACCCCAACAAGCCCCTTGACTGCATGAGCGGAGGGTGCAACGGGGAATGGGTGTGCTGTTACAATGGACAGGGCAGCACTGATCAAGAATACGCCTACTGTGATGACCCTCCTGGCGGAGTTGCGGTAAGTTACTGCGCGAAATCGAAAGGCACTGACCCAAGATGCACCTACTGTAAAGACCTGAACGGGGACCACTACAATGTGGGCGACTGCGTGACCACAGACCCGTCTGTGTGCAGTAGTGGCTGGATGATATGCACAGACACCTGTGATGAAGACAGCGGGGTTTATGAATGGGGGTGCGAGGACCACCCAGAGCAGAACTGCCCGAATTATGGGGGCAGTGGCTCAACCACAACGACTTCATCCACATCCACAACCACCATTCCCTATGATGTCCTTTCAGTTTCATACGCAAGCCTGCACAACGGGGCAAACCCTGCGTGAGGCGTGCTTCGCTCGCTGATGCTCGCTTGCAATGACATCATGAAGCATTTCCCCTCAGGCGCGCTTCTCCACAATCGGCACCAGCATCACCGGGCGGCTGCTGTGGTGCACCACCCGCTCTACGGTGGAACCCAGCAGCACGGCATCCTGGCCTCCTTTGCCGTGGGAAGACATCAGCACCAGGTCCACATCCCGCGCTTCTTCCACCTTGAGGATGGTTTCGTCGGGTTCGGTGCCGGTCACGACGATTTCGGCCGGCACGCCCTCTTCGGCCAGCACCCCCGCCACGGTGCGCAGGTAGGTGCGGATGTTGGCTTCCGCGCGGGCACGCAGTTTGGCGACCACGTCGGCCATGGTGCCGTACAGCGCCGGGTCGGGCACTTCGGGAATGCCGAGCAGAATGAGCTGACTGCCAAAGGCATCGGCCAGCGTGCGGGCATAGGGCACCACCCGCTCGGCCCATGCCGAGCCATCCAGGGGCGCCAGCAGGCGGCGGAAAAGGAAGGGCGGCGCCTGCCCTTCGGGAGCGGGGCGGAACACCAGCACCGGGACGTTCACCAGTTGCAAAATTTTGCTGGCTTTGCTGCCCATAAACCAGCGGCGGAAGGCCGATTTGCTGTGGGTGGTCATCACCAGCAGGTCCACATTTTCTTCAGCCGCCAGGCGGTTGAGCACTTCGGCAATGGGGCCCATGCCCACCCGCGTGGCCGTCGGCACCCCGCGGGCTTCCAGCCGCGCGGCGGTGCGTTCCAGGTAGGCGGCTTTTTCGGCCCGGGCGCGGGCCAGGGCCATTTCGGCTTCCGCATCGCCCGGCTGGGGCGGCCGCGTGCGGAGCACCGAGACCAGCAGCACCCGCCCGCCGAAGCGCTCCGCCAGCAACGCCGCGGGTTCCAGGGCCTGCTCGGCATAAGCCGTGCCGCCAAGGGGCACCAGAATGTGCTGCAGGGGCACGGTTTCCCGCCAGCGGGCGACGCGCGCCGGCGCGGCTTCCCACACCTCAGGCTGGGGCAAGGGCGTCACCAGCGGGCGCGTGCCGCCGCCGGGGGAAATGGTTTCCAGGGTCCACATGGCTTCTTCCAGCCGCCCCAGCTGCTCCTGCAGCGGCGAAGGCGCGCCGAGCCTGTTCCGATAGTAGGTGAAGATGGCATACAGCACCGGAATGAAGATGAAATAAGTCCACGCGCCGCCCCGGAAGCGCTCTGCGAAGATGATGACCGTGGCCGCGGTGGTCAGGAAGGCGGCAATCACCGTGCCCGCCAGCGTGGCCGCGTGGGAGGTGGTGAACCCGGCTTTCAGTTCGCGCACCAGCCGCTGGGTGGCCGCCCAGCCGGTCATGCTGAGCAAAATGAAGACGCCCGCGGCGTAAATGGAGAGGTAGGTTTCCTCGGAAGTGCCGATGAACAGGAAACAAAGCGAGGCAATGCCGACCTCAATCCACACGGGCATATCGGCCACGCCGTGTTGGTTGCGCCGGCCAATGAGGTCGGGAATGTAATGGCGGCTTTTCAGCCCCAGCGCGAGGTTCTGCAGCCCCTGCGCGCTGGCCGCGCTGGCGGAAAGCAGCACCGCCACGCCGATGAGCGTGCCCGCGTAGGCCAGGGAAGGCGGCAGGAGTTTATCCATCGCCTGGGTGAACACCGAGACTTCGGGGTTGGTGGGGTCGGCCAGGCGGAAGATGGCCGGGCCGGTGATGAGCATGGTCACGGCGGCGGTGCCCATGATGATAAGCAGGCTGCCGAAAGCCTTGCGGCTTTTTTCTTCGGGGGTGCCGTCGTAAGCCGCCACCAGGTTGGCGAAGACCTCAATGCCGGTCATCACGGCCAGGATGCGGGCGTAACCGGCCAGGGTGTAATGCAAATAAGGGCCGGTGAAGGCCTGCCAAGAGAAATCGGGCAGGTGCAGCCCCAGTTTGAGCACGGCGGCGATGTTCATGGCCCACAGCAGGGCCAGCACTGCGGCAGTGGCCGGGCCGAAAATCGCCGCCGCGGCGCGCGGGCCGCGGTTGACCACCCAGCCGGTGAACACACTCAGCACCACGGCCACCAGGGCGCGGTAATCCCAAAAGAGGAATTTGTGGTTGAGCATGGGCAGGCGGTCGGCAATAAACGTGACCAGCGCCGCCATGCTGACCAGAAAAGTGAGGGTGTATTCCACAAAGGTGATGCCGGCGTTGATTTTGACCGCCCAGCCGCCGAATTCTTCTTCGGTGAGGCCGCTCCCGCCGCTGCCATCCGTAACCCAACGCATCACCAGGCGATACATGGCCGAGACCATGGCAATGGTGAACACCACCAGCCACACGCTGGCGCCAAAAGTCACCTCGGCCACACCGGCGACGACGATGAGTTTGAGAAAGGGCCCAAAAACATACAAAGGCGAGGTCGCGGGGTCGCCGCCGCCTGCCAGCGCGCCCTCAAAAGCGTTGGATAACTTGCGCGAGACCGAAACGGCCACGATGACACCTCCACGGGAGCAAAAAAACGCCCCACCCGCCGACCGCAGCCGACGCGCCGGGCGCCAAAGTACCCTCTCCGGGTTTGAAAGCAATACGCCTACATTGTACTACGCCCCCGGCCAAAAAGGGCTTTGATTTTCACCGTGGGGCGCGCTAAAACGCCGCGGGGCGGGACACCGTCCCGCCCTACGCTCTCCCGGAGCGGTAAATCACCACCCCGTCAGGCGACAAAATCAAGTGCCGCTGGCTCGCCGGCACCGACCCTGGAATCAACGACCGAATCACCGTCCCTCCATTAGTCGAACCGGCGTAAACATCGCCCCCAACCACCTGCCACCAGGCCGACCGCTGTTGGGTAAAGAAGAAATTGTTGCCTGTGCTGGGTGAAGTTACGCCCGCCTGCGTCGGACACCCGCCCCCACAGCCTGTCCCCAAAGGACCAGTTGAACAAATATAGCCGTTGGGAATGGTCATATCCAAAGTGTAACTTCCTCCTGGCGCCCCAATGCTAAACTGGCCGTTGCTCCCCACTGAAGCGCTGTAACCCGTCTTCCGCAAACTGGCCGTCAGCCCTCCGCCGAAATTAGACGGCTGGCTGGTGGCACAACTGTTGTTCGCATCCAAATAGACCGTGCCCGCCACTGTTCCCAAAACAGTAAATTGGCGGAGGCTTGTTGCCGTGTTATAAGTTCCGTTATCTGCCACCACCTTCCAGTAATAAGTCTTCCCCTGCGTTCCCGTAAAACTGTAACTCGTTGTTCCTGCCGGAACTTTGCCCTGATAGGCCGGGCTGTTGGGG
>Ga0256829_1003558_pt1 | contig 10724 bp, 13 predicted proteins | sample 131447metaG_FD_185979 | JGI IMG/M metagenome (GOLD analysis project Ga0256829, IMG submission 185979) | Hydrothermal vent microbial communities from Lau Basin, Pacific Ocean - 131-447 | ecosystem: Environmental > Aquatic > Marine > Hydrothermal vents | place: Pacific Ocean: Lau Basin | collected...
CTTAGCTTCCTTCCTCCAAGTAAAAGAGTAAGTCAATTTGAATAGGAATAATTAATGGCAAAAAAATGTAAATGTGAATGTCCTGAATGTATGCCTGAATGGTTAGCAACATTTGGGGATTTAATGAGTCTTTTACTTTGTTTTTTTGTTTTACTTTTATCAATGTCTACAATGAATGCAAAAAAAGTAAAAGAAGCAATAGGCTCACTTGCAGGTGCTCTTAGTGTACTTGAGGGAGGAACTCAAGCAGAAGTTAGTCCTGAAAGGATGCAAAAGGCAACCCCTATACAAAAAACAGAAGAAACAGCTCAGACAGTTAATAAATTAAGAGCTGCAATTACAGAATTTAAACAGTTAAGCCAAGGCGGTAGAGGAGCTAATTTCATTTTACAAGAAGGTGAAAAAGGATTTTTTATAAGACTTCCGGCTGATATTACTTTTGGTCCCGGAAGTGCGAAAATAACAAGTACTGATACTCTTTTATTTTTAAAAAGGATTTCTATTATAATTAATCAATATCTTCCAAAAAATATTGAAATTCAGATAAAAGGATATACAGACAATATGCCTCCCCCTCCGACATCCCCTTATACGGATAATTGGGAATTAAGTGCTGCAAGGGCTATAAGTGTGTTAAAAGTTTTAATTAAAGACGGAGTTAATCCAAAACAGTTAAGTGCTGCGGCATATGGACAATATCATCCAATTGCAAGCAATGTTACACCTCAGGGCAGGGCAAAGAATAGAAGAGTTGAAATATGGTTTTTTGCTGCAAAAAGCAATGTTTTAAAAGCAAAAAAATCTATTTTGGATAATATGCAAAAATGAAAAAATTATTAGTTTTATTTTTATTTACAGGGATTGTGTTTGCAGCAGCTCCTACTATACCTACAGTGAATTTGTCATTAGCAGCTCCAAGCTCTCCTAAACAGCTTGTTACTACTCTTAATGTAATGCTTCTTTTAACACTGCTTGTTTTAGCCCCAAGTATTGTATTGGTTACTACCAGTTTTGTAAGGCTTATAGTTGTATTTGGATTTTTAAGGCAGGCTATGGGGACTCCTCAATCACCTCCAACTACTCTTTTAGTCTCTTTAGCACTGGTTTTAACATTTTTTATAATGGAGCCTTATGCTAAAAAGGCATATAATAATGGAATTGAGCCTTATATGCAAAAAAAAATAGGATATGAAACAGCTATAAAAAGGTCTGTTAAACCTTTTAAAATGTTTATGATAAAAAATACAAGAGAAGAAGATTTGGCACTTTTTTTTAGGATTCGTCATCTTCCAAATCCAAAGACTATAAATGATGTGCCTCTTACTATTTTAGTGCCTGCTTTTATGATAAGTGAGTTAAAGACCGCTTTTGAGATAGGATTTTTGCTGTTTTTGCCGTTTTTGATTATTGATATGGTAGTGAGTTCCATTTTGATGAGTTTAGGTATGATGATGCTGCCTCCTGTTATGATAAGTTTGCCTTTTAAAATTTTATTATTTATTTTGGTTGATGGTTGGCATCTTATAGTTATGGGGCTTGTTGAGAGTTTTAAATAAAGGAGTTATATGAATTGTAGCAGTTTTGGAAAGTGCGGAAGCTGTGTTTTATGGCAGATACCATATAATGAGCAGTTAGAAATGAAAAAGAATAGATTAAAAGAGATGTTTAGTGAGTTTGATATGCCGGAAGTTGGAGTTATTAATGGTAGTGATGAGCATTTTAGAGCAAGGGCTGAATTTAGGGTTTGGCATGAAGGAGATAAAAGTTTTTATGCTATGAGAAAAAGAAAGGAAGACGGGCGAGGTGTTATTTCAATTGAAGAGTGTAAAATTGTAGATAGGGCTATTTATGATGTAATGGCACCTTTGATAAGTGAGATAGAAAAAAATGATAATTTGAGATTTAAACTTTATGAGATAGATTTTTTGTCTAATTCTAAGGGTGAGCTTATAGTAACGCTTATTTATCACAAAAAAGTTGATGAAGCAATAGCCGAGGATATAAAAAAATTAAAAAATAAATTTAAAAATATAGATTTTATTGTAAGAAGAAAAGGCAGAAAATTTGTTTTTGATAAAAATTATTTAATTGAAGAGCTTAATATAAACGCTAAGATTTATAAATATAAAATTATTGAAAATACATTTTCTCAGCCAAACAGAAAAATGAGTGAAAAAATGATTGAATGGGCTTTAGCTAATTCAAAACACCTAAAAGGTGATTTGGTTGAACTTTACTGCGGAAACGGGAATTTTACGATACCTTTAAGTGAAAATTTTAGAAAAGTTATTGCAACTGAGATTAATCAAGAATCCATTCAGGCGGCTACTTTTAATGCCGAAATAAATAATAGAAATAATATAACCTTTCTTGTTATGAGTGCGGCTGAATTTAGTTCTTTAAAAAAAGATAATTCCCCGCTTTTAGCTTCATATGATTTAAAAAATATTCTAATAGACCCTCCAAGAGCCGGGCTTGATGATAAATCAAGGGAATTTGTAAATAGTTTTGAGAATATTGTTTATATTTCCTGTAATCCTGAAACTCTAAAAAGAGATTTAGAAACTTTAAGTAAAGGAAGAAAAATAAAATCTTTTGCATTTTTTGACCAGTTTCCTTATACAGAGCATATGGAATGCGGGGTAGTGCTTGAAAGGGAGAATGAGTGAATGAGTAGATGGGAAAATGGGTATATTATAAGGAGTGTATAGAGTGAAAGATTTTGTAGGTGAATTATTATGGATTGTTATATTTTTGGGAATTGTTTTGGGAGTTGTTTTAGCAGAAAAGTTTAAAGGAAGAAAATGAAAATTTTAGTAATAGGTCCCGGCGGAGTTGGCGGATATATAGCTTTTAGACTTAAAAAATGTGGTAAATTTGTGAGTGTATTAGGCAGCATGGGAGAAGTTGAAAAATTAAAAGTAAAAGATGTTAATGAGTTAGAAGAAGTTGAATTTGATGAGTTGAATGGAAAATATGACATAGTTTTTGTAACTACAAAAAGTTATCATTTAGATAATGTCATAAAATTTTTACCAAAATATCTAAAAGATGATGGAATAGTTGTGCCAATTCTTAACGGAATAGGGCATTTTGAAAAATTTAAGAATTTTAATTATAAAAAAGCCTGTGTTTATATTTTGTCTAATAAAGAAAATGGAATAATTTATAAAAAAACTCCTCTTTTTTATTTGTGTGTTGAAGATGATGAGAAATTAAGAGAAGTTTTTAGCGGATGCGATTTGAAAGTTAAATTTTCCAATGATATTGACAAGGATATATGGAAAAAATATCTTTTTATTGCAACATTTGCTGCTCTTCAAAGTTTTTATTCTAAGCCAACAGGCTGGATTATGGAAGAAAAAAGAGATGAAGTAGAGAAATTTATCGATGAGGTTATAAAAATTGCTAAAAATTACGGAGTTGATTTAAGTGATGAAAAGCAAAAAGTTATAAAACAGGCTTTAAATATTCCGTATAATTCAAGAATGAGTATGCAAATTGATTTTAAGAATAAGAATAAAACAGAAGTTGAAAATATAACGGGATTTTTAGCTGATAAAAGTAAATATATTAATGAATTTTATGATTTTCTAAAAAACGCTCAAGCAACATTTTAGCTACTAAACTATCAACTCTTCCGTCTCTTTTGTATTTTATTTTTCCTTTCATCTCTTCTTCAACAACGGCACTTGTATAACTTTCATCAACAAACTCTATTTTTCCATTAAAATTAAGTAAAGATACAAAATGTTTTATTCTTGTTTGCATTTCTTCATTTGTTAAAGGAAGTCCTACGACTAAAATATCTGCTTTATATTTTTTTAAAATTTCATCGACTTCTCTTGCAGCTTGATTTCTGTTTTTTCTTATAATTGCATTAAGTGGTACAACAACGCTAAGATTTGGAGTATAAGCTATTCCTATTCTTTTAAGACCTACGTCTATTGCAATAATTTTTTCCATTTTTTAGCCTTTTCATTAAGATTTATTCTAGCATTGAGTGGACTGGGACTTGGTAAATATAATGATGAGTGTAGAATAGAAAATGAAGAGTTTTTAAAATATTTTTTAATAACATTTTCAGCCAGTCTGCTTGTAACGGCAACTTTTTTTATATTTGAATGTTTTTTAAGTAAATTTTCAAGATGGCAGGGTTTTATGTTTTTTAGATTATCGTCTCTTGAATTCCCTTTATCACGTGTGCATTCACATATAGTGTCCCATAAAGCGATTTTGTATTTTTTTAGAAATTCTATTTTTTCTTTAATAGTTTTCGGTTCTTTTTCATTAAAAATTAAAGCTAATATTTTCCAAAACTGATTTTTTGGATGAGAATAATAAAAATCATTTTCAAAAGATTTAATTGAAGGAAAAGTTCCCAGAATTAAAATTTCGCTTGTTTTATCAATTATCGGTTTAAAGGGATGAGTTAATAAAGTAGATGAACGGATGGGTGAATTGATAGATGAGTTTTGAATTTTGAGTGTTGAGTGTTGAGTGCCTTTCATTCCAGCTCTTAATTAAAATATACTTTTGCGTTTTTTATAGAAACTTTTCCCTCAAGTTCCATTTCATAAAGCTCGCTTCCATATGTTTTGAGTGCTTCGTTTAAATTTAAAACTTTTTGATTATCTTCAATTCCTAAATTTTTACAAAATTCATTTATATCCCATATGACTTCAGCTTCTCCTTTAGAGGCTAAATATCTGGTCCCAGAGCTTTCATTAAGTCTATGAGGAATGACATAAACTTTTTTACCATACTTTTTTGCCCATTCAAAGCTTCCCATGCTTCCGCTCTTGATATTAGCTTCTGTAATAATTACAAATTCACTTAATGCCACTATTATTCTGTTTCTTTGTAAAAAAGTGTGTTTATAGGGTCTATAATTTTTTTCATATTCACTTACGGCTAAAGAATTTTTATAAATATTTTTTATTAAAGTTTCATTTGATTTTGGGTAAATTATATCAAGAGAAGATGGAGATACAAAAATTGTATGAGGATATGCCCCTTTATGCGCTTCTGTATCAACTCCTAGTGCTCCTCCACTTACAATAGTAAATTTTTTTGAGAGTTTTTTAGCAAGTAAAAAGGTAATCTCTTTTGTATATTTACTAGCTTTTCTACTTCCTACAATTGCAATTTTAGATTTATTTAATAGCTTCAAATTACCTTTATAAAAAAGCTCAAAATTATTAAAATTTATTTTTTGTTTCATTAAGTTCATCTATATAAACTACTTTTACATTTTTTAAAATATTTCCTGCATTTTTAAGTGTTATAAGAGTTACTTTATGTGGATGTCCTATTGCTATTGCATATCCTTTTTTTTCGGCAATTTTGACAGCTTTTCTTAGTTGATTTTTTATATATTTGGAATTTTCTTTATCATCTAGAAAAATATTTCTTGAATACATGGGAATATGATAAATTTTATCAACAATTAAAGCTTTTGTAAAAGGTGTTGTTCTTGAATCAACAAAGCCTAAATGCTCTTTTTTTAATATCATAAAAAGTTTATTCATTGCTTGAAGATTTGCTGTAAATCTGCTACCCGTGTGATTATTTATAAAATGGACTTTTGGGAATTCTTTTTTTATAATATTTATTCTTTTTTTTATTGTGGAATAGCTGTCTGTAACTTTAAGAGTATGAGGTTCTGGATGAGGATAATGCATAGCCTGCATTGGAACATGAACCATATAATCAGGAAAAGTTTTTGCATAAAGAGGTGTAAACGGATGTCCTTTTGTTGCCGGAAAAAAAGATGGTGTTATATGAAAAGGTATTTGTTTTATAAGTTTTGTTTCATATCCGAAAGAAACATCATCTATAATGATTACAAGTTTTGGTTTTTGATTTATTTTTTTTGATTTATTTTTTATTCTTTTATTTTCTTTTACTATTGTTGGTTGATTTTCTATTTGTTTATTTTTTGTTACGCTTAATAAATCTTCTATTTCTGAATTTCTAGGTTTAATTAAATTGAAAGAAATCTCTTTTTTTGGAATTTTTTTACTATTTAAATCTTTTGAAAGGGTGTTTATTTTATTTTCCAATATAACTAAATTATTTTTATATTTTTTAATTTGTTTAGTTGATTGTGTTTGATTTACAAGGTATCCGATTATAAAACCGCTTAATCCAATAACGATAAAAAGAAGAGAAAAAAGAATTATTTTATAAATAGATACTTTTTTTTTATTTTTTTTTGTTCTTTTTGTTTTTTTCATTTATTGAGTAATATTTCCACTTCAAGCGTTTCTATATCCTGGTTTGAAGATGTTTTTATATTAATATCCCGAACATTCAGATATTTTTTGACAACATCAATAAGTTCTTGTTTCATATCATCTAAATTATCTATTTTTGTATTTGCTCTTTCATATGCGAGCATCATCATAAGTCTATCTTTTGCCACATCTTTGGATTTTTTTTTCTTAAAAATATCAAAAAAACTCATTTAAATAATCCTTTTAGTTTACTGAAAAATCCTTTTTTTGAACTTATGTCCAAATATTCTATATCTTCACCTTCGATTCTTTTAGCAATTCTTCTAAAAGCTTCTCCTACAATAGAATTTTTGTCTAGTGCAATAGGCTCTCCAAGGTTTGTTGATTTTACTATATCTTCATCATCAGGAATTATACCTATTAAAGGAAGGGCCAAAATATGTAAAACATCCTCGGTTGAAAGCATTTCTCCCTTTTCAACAAGTTCAGGTTTTAGTCTGTTTATTATTATATATTTATTTACTTCTTTTCCTTCTTTTGCTTTTTTGCTTTTTGCATCAATTATTCCTATTACTCTGTCAGCATCTCTTACAGCACTTATTTCTGGTGTGGTAACTACTAAAGCTTTGTCGGCAAGATATATTGAATGTTCAAAACCGCTTTCAATTCCCGCGGGAGAATCAATGAAAATATAATCAAAATCTTTTTTTAAATCATTAATAAGTTTTTCAACTTTTTCTTTATTTAGAATTGTTTTATCTTTTGTCTGGCTTGCAGGTAAAAAATGTAAATTAGGTGTTCTTTTATCTTTAATAATAGCCTGGGCCAAATTGCATCTGTCTTCCATTACATCTACAACATCATAAACAATTCTATTTTCAAGTCCTAAAATCATATCAAGATTTCTAAGACCTATATCAAAATCAACTGCTATCACTTTTTTACCCTCAAGTGCAAGAGCTGTTGTAACATTAGCCGTAGTAGTTGATTTACCAACCCCGCCTTTTCCACTTGTTATTGTTATAACTTCAGCCATATTTTTCCTTTAATATTCTCTATAAAATCCCCAAAAAGGGATTTGAAGAAAATATTAATTTTTATCTTGATCTACTATTTTGTTTGCTGTAATCCAAGGCATCATTTTTCTTAGTTTGTTTCCTGTTTGTTCTATTAAACTGTTCTCTGCCAATCCTCTTTCAGCATTCATTCTTACATATCCGGCTTTTCTTTCAAGAATAAAGTCTTTAGCAAAAACTCCGTTTTGAATTTCTTTAAGCACTTGTTTCATTGCTTTTTTGCTTTCTTCTCCAACTACTCTAGGACCGCTTACATAATCTCCATATTCAGCTGTATTTGAAATAGAATATCTCATATTTGCAATACCGCCTTCATACATTAAATCAACAATAAGTTTTAATTCATGAAGACATTCAAAGTAAGCCATTTCAGGGGCATATCCAGCTTCTGTCAATGTTTCAAAGCCTGCTTTTACAAGGCTTGTAACACCACCGCAAAGAACTGCTTGCTCACCAAAAAGGTCTGTTTCTGTTTCATCTTTGAATGTTGTTTCAATAATACCTGTTCTTCCTCCACCAATTGCACTTGCATAAGATAAAGCAAGTTTTTTAGCTTCTTCACCACCTTGTTCAACTGCAATTAAATCAGGAATTCCTCCGCCTCTTACAAATTCACTTCTTACCGTATGTCCCGGTGCTTTTGGAGCTACCATAATAACACTTAAATCGGCTCTTGGTTTTATTAATTTGAAATGAATATTAAATCCGTGTCCAAATGCAATAGTTGCACCTTTTTTTAAGTTAGGTTCAATTTCCCCATAATAAACATCTGGTTGAATTTCATCAGGAAGCAAAATCATAACAACATCAGCTTCTTTTACAGCTTCAGCCACTTCTAAAACTGTAAACTTATAACCTTCAGCTTTTTTCCAAGATTTACTTCCTTTTCTAAGTCCAACAACAACATCTACGCCGCTGTCTCTAAGATTAAGTGCATGAGCATGTCCTTGGCTTCCAAAACCTATCATAGCAACTTTTTTACTTTTTATGATATTTAAATCACAATCTTTGTCATAATATATATTAAGACTCATAATAATTCTCCTTTTTTTGCAATTATAACAAAATAGCTTTTATTTGTTATAATTTCTTAAGAAAATTAAAGGGTAATTAATGAAAAAATTGATTATTTCTATTTTATTTTTAAATATTTATGCTTTTGATTTATCTAAACAAAGTATTGTATATCTTTTTAAAAATAATTATTTCAGTTTTATTTGTCAACACAGATGGCAATATATAAACAAATATATAGGGAAAAGAGAAGATTTGTTATCCCTTGTTGGATATTCTTGTTTAAAAAAGCATCAGTTAACTCTTGCTCTTGATGTGGCAAAAGCTTTAAGATTTACTAAAGACGGAAGAATTAACGCAAATTATATAGCAACACTTTTTAATATAAAAACTCTTCTTATCAGATATATATATAATGATAAAATTTCTTTAAATTTAATTAATATTCCTTATTCTTTTGATGATGATTTAGGAAAAGTCTTTTATTTGGTTAAAATTCAAAAACCTATTGTAAATAATAACACTTTTAATGTTTATACAAAAACAGGAGAAAAAATAAAAGTTTTTTATGATCTTAAAGATAATAATTTTATTTTAAGCTTTTATAAAAATTCTAAATTAATTAAAAAGGAAAAATATTGGTAGGAGAAATATTATTAGAAAAAAGAATAATTACACCTGAACAGCTTAATAAGGCTATAGAATATAAAAAAGAACATCCTCAAAAAAAACTTCTTGATGTTTTATATGATTTAAATTTTATTTCAAAAGATGTTTTTTTAAAAGAACTTGCAAAAGAACTTAATGTAAATTATGTAAATAATCTCGGCAAAATAAGAGTTAGAAATATTGAAATCCCTATTAATATTTTAAAACAAACAAAGGCTGTTCCTGTTGATGTGGAGTTTGATAAAGTTAGAATTGCTATGGAAAATCCTATTGATTGGAATGCCCAGAATTATTTTAAAAGATTTTTTAGGGATAAAAAGCTTGAATTTGTATTAGCTCATAAAGAAGATATTGAAAAAGCATTAAAAATTATAGAAAACAGAACAAAATTAAAAGCAATTTTAGGACAGATTAAAAAAGAACTTAAAGGTGCTGAGACTAAAGGTGAATCGGCTATTTTTCAACTTATAGGCTATATTATAAAAAACGGAATTGATAAAAAAGCGAGTGATATTCATATTGAAGCTGAAGAAGAAGGTGCGGTAATAAGATTTAGGGTATTTGGAAAGCTCAGAGAATTTTTAGATTTTGACAGTGAAATTTATAATGCGTTAATTTCAAGAATAAAGCTTGAATCAAAAATGGATGTTAGTGAAAAAAGAAAGCCCCAAGATGGTGGATTTTCACTGGAAATTGATGGAAATAAATTTGATTTTAGGGTTTCTTCTTTGCCTACAGTATGGGGAGAAAGTCTTGTTATAAGAATTCTTGATAGAAGGAATATATTAAAAAAACTTGATGATATAGGTATTACTACTAAAAATTTAGAATTTTTAAGAGAAGCTCTTTCTAAGCCAAATGGTATTTTCTTGGTCACAGGTCCTACAGGAAGTGGTAAATCTACAACACTTTATGCATCACTTAATGAGATAGCAAAAGCTGATACTAAAGTTATTACAGTTGAAGATCCTGTGGAATATAAACTTTATGGCGTCCAACAAGTTCAGGTAAATGCAAAAGCGGGTATGACTTTTTCAGGGGCACTTAGAAGTATATTAAGACAAGACCCAGATATTATAATGATAGGGGAAATAAGGGATCTTGAAACACTCGAAATTGCTATTAAAGCAGCTCTTACAGGACATTTGGTTCTTTCAACGCTTCATACAAATGATGCAGTGAGTGCTATTTCAAGAATGATAGATATGGGAGCTGAGCCTTTTATGGTTAGTGCCGCTTTGGTTGGTGTGGAAGCTCAAAGACTTGTAAGAACAAATTGCCCTTATTGTTTAGAACCTTATAAGCCAAAGGAATCTTATTTAGAGCCTATTAAAAAATTCATAGGAAATAATACAGTTTTTTATAGAGGAAGGGGATGTGAAAAATGTGATATGACAGGATTTTTGGGTAGAACTCTTATTACAGAAATTTTTTTGCAGGATGAAAAACTTGAAGGAATGATAGCAAAAAATAAAGATAGAATAGATATTTTAAAATATTTGGAAGAGCACGGTTTTAAAAATATGTTTTTTGACGGATTAATTAAAGCTAAAAATAAAATGACAACGCTTGAAGAAGTTTATAGGGTGGCAAAATTATGAAATATTATAAAGTTTTTATGTTTTATAAAGGTGAGCAAATTGAGTTTATTATTAAATCATTCAATAAAGCAGAAGCAATAATTGATGCAAAAAAGAATCATAAAGGTATACTTGTAAAAATAGAA
>Ga0256829_1003559_pt1 | contig 10724 bp, 3 predicted proteins | sample 131447metaG_FD_185979 | JGI IMG/M metagenome (GOLD analysis project Ga0256829, IMG submission 185979) | Hydrothermal vent microbial communities from Lau Basin, Pacific Ocean - 131-447 | ecosystem: Environmental > Aquatic > Marine > Hydrothermal vents | place: Pacific Ocean: Lau Basin | collected...
GCGGCAGATGCGCAGCCACCAGGAAAACCGCATCGGCGATCAAATCCCCTTTGCCCGAGAGACGCACACTCACCGTGTCAGTTTCTTTCTCCGTTAACCATCCCAGGCATACCCAATGCTTGTAGTCTTTGCCGGAAAACTCCACCGTATCGCCCTTAATCGGGTCGGGAAGGTTTTTGTTGTCGAACGCCCACTTGGCCGTCCGGCCAACCTTCACCGTCCAACGCATGGTGGCCTGGGTCGGCGGGATCCAGGCGCACAGCTGGTAGTACCCCGGCAACACCAAAGCCATCTTCCACTCCGCGTAGCCCCTTCCGAGGGCGGCTTTCGGCAAATGTACCGCACCGCCAAAGTTCTCGGGGGAAGGAGGAATCGCCTGCCACTTTCCCTGGGGGCTCAGTCTGGCCTGGGCGTCATCTGCCCAATACACCACCGTGCCGGGGGCCTGCTGCATCGGCGGGTACTGTTGCACGGTCGGCTCTGCAACGGAAGCCCACGCAATCGCATCCACACCGGCCACATGGCGCTGCGGCACGCCCTGAAAACCGGCCAGATCCAACTGCACCGCAACCCGCGCGCCTTTGGGAAGGCGGTAGATACCGGCCACCCGCCAGGTATCCGTCCGCTGCCCTTCAAGGGTAGAGAGTTGCTTTACCGTCCCTGTGCCGGCCAGGGGGGCTGCCGGCGCACCGTTGACCAACACCTGATAGGTCAGGGTTACCCCTCCTCCCTGGGAAGCCGGATCCAGCACCAGAAGCCGGAAAAGGCCGTCCTGCGGCCAGGGGATATCCATGGCCCAGGTTGCCGTCACCTTGCTCCCCGGCGCCACGGGCATATCCCAATAAACATGAGCATTCCCCAGGCCGGTAACGCCTTTTTTCCACCCCTGGGTGGGGGACAAAACGGCTTGAGTATCGTCAATCACGAACAGGGGCGTGGTGCCTTCCTGAAAAGCCGGGGCGATCCAGGCCAAAGGCGCAACGCTATAGGCGGAAACAGGCGTTGGTGTCGGCGCCTGAGTGGGGGCAACGGTAGGGAGCACCACCGTAGGGGCTGCAATCACAGCCTCGGTGGGCTGAACGGCTGCTTCGGTGGGCGTGCTTGCCGGCTTGCTTGCCGTGTGTTGCCACGCCAACACACCGCCTCCCCCCAACAGCAAGCCCAACACTAAAGCAAGGATACCGGCAACCACCGGCAATCCGCCCTTTTTATGCCCGGCGCGCGCGGCCACAGTGACCAAAGGAGAAACCAGCGCCAGCACCTCTTTTTCTTCCGGACAAATCGGGCCATCCACAGTCTTCCACGCGTTCTCATCCGCCAGCGCTGCCTGCAGGCGGTGAGCACGCTCTTCCGGTGCCCAGCGAGGCCATTTGGCCCACAGTTCTTCCAGCGCCGCCGGGGTTCGCAAACGCCAGGCCCGCCGCTGCCCCGATTCGAGGAAATCGGCCAGCGATTTATGCACATGGGCCCAGCGGAAAAACTCCTGCAACGCCCGACGCGCTTCACCAGCTTCTCGGCTGCCCGCCGCCCGCTGCAAGGCTTCTTGCTTCAGGCGCTGTATTTGGGCGCTCACGCCCCGCTGCCGCCAAACGGCAGCCGGCACCCGCCGCTCCAGCCAATGGGCAATTTCTTCTGGCGAAAGTGTTTTCGTGCTCATGTTTTTGCCCTCCTCTACAACCCGCCTCACGTCGTTGCCGGTTGATTTGCCGACGGAAGCCGCTCCTCCCAATACCGCAGAAAATCCAACGTGTCTAACGCTTCTTCCTGCGCTTGCTGCAAGGTGCGGCGCATTTCCTCGGCGTTTTCAGGAAGATGGCGGGCAAGCCGGCTGGCCCACCAGTACACATTCTCCCACGCGCGAGGGGAACCGCCTCCCCGCCGCTTGAGCAAGGTCAGCCAATCTTGCCACAATTCCATATCGGTGGAACCCAGCCACAGGTGAAAGAGCCAGTGATGCAGTCGTTCCAACGGGGTCTCGCCCTCGGCGTGCTTGTTTTGGGCAACAAAAGCCCGATAGTACGCTGTCGTGTTGGAATACTCTGCAGGGATGTCGGCGATGCCCATGGCCCGGAGCGCACCCACGGCGTCTACCAGCGCGCCAAGGGGTTGTTCCCCGGGCAGCGGCCTTCCCAGGCTCAGCGATTGTTCTACAATGCGCCAGGTTTCCTCGTCATGCCGGTCTGCTGCCTGCTTCACCCGGCTTTGCAGCGCCTTTACTTCACCGATGCGCCGGCTGACCGCTTGCACACGGCGCTGCCAATCTTCCGTGACCAGGTCAGGCACCATTTCCAGAGAAGATGCCAGCGCCCGCAATTCCTTTTCCGCCAGGTTTGCCAAAAGAGGCGTCTGCCCTGTGAGCACGGTGGCCAGTTTTTCCAATGTTTGGAGTTTGCCTTCCAGCAAATCGCGAATGTAAGCGTTGGCCATCTGACGCAGCTTTGCCGTTTCGGCCCTCCACGCTTCCCATGCCGGGGCTTCCCATGTCTCCATCAGGCGAGCCCAGGCTTCCCACATGCCCGCTTCTAACGTGGCCTGCTCCCATGCTTTCGCTTCCTGAAGCAGGGGCTGAATGCCCCATTGCATCTGCCGCCCGTGATCCAACAAACTTTGCCACCAATGCTCTATCGTTTCCCAGTCCGCGCTTTCAAGGCCCTTTTCACGCGCGACACCCAACTGATGCAACAAAGCCAGTGCGTTCTGGAGGGGGATAAATTCTTTGAAAGCATCGGTTTCCGGGAGCAGCGGGATCAGGCGGTTCATCAGTTCCCTCAAAGCCTGCACGTCGCCCTGGGCCCACATCTTCTGCGCCGTCTCTTGCCACGCTTTCAAAACATCCTCGTGTTGCTCCGGCAACTGGTCCCAGGCGCTACGGAGAGCATCCATTGCCTGTTCCCATGCGCTGTTCTCCCACGCGTTTCTTACCACGCCCCACAGTTCGCTTTCCCTGGCCGCGCTTTCCTTGCGGCGGACGATCTCATCCTCCAAAGCGGCAATCTCACTCCTCTGGATGTACCACACGTGCCGGTCATCCAACGGTAACAAATCGGCCAGGGCGCGCGCCTGCAAGGCCAGGTTTTCCGCACGGTCGTAGTCTCCGCGCTGAAGGGCGTTTTGGGCTTCCTGTTCCAGCAGCACCGCTTGCGCTTCCAGGGCGAGCAGCACGATGCCGTTTCCCAGCAGGTCATCGGCGCCCCTGCCGCGCCGGCCACCGGCCAGGTCTTCCAAAAGCATTTGCCACGCTTCCGCGTTGCCGCCCAATATCACTGTGGCGGCATCGTCCAACAAGGATTTAGCCTCGCGCCACCGCCGTTCGTTGGCTTTCTCGACGGCCTGCAGCACCTTGTCGCGAACTTGCCGGAAAACCTCCATCGGCAGGTGCTGAGCGCCATCGGCTGCCGTCCACCAGTGCCGATAAGCCGGCGCCTGCGCGGGGAAAAGGCTGGCCCCGCGCTCAAACTGCTCCATGGCGAGGTCAAAAGACAGCCCCTGCAAGGCCCGTTTGCCGATACCCAGCGGAGAAAGGCGGTCCACATAATCCTGGTACACATCCTGTTGCTCATCGGAAGCCAATCCCCGCAAATCGGCAATATCCAGCATACTGCCGAACTTCTGATAAGCCTGTGCCTGCTCCAAAATCAGGTGCCGGTCCGGGGTGCCCCGGCTTTCTTGCGCCTGAATCTTGGATTCCAGTTGGCGGATGGATGCAATTTCTTGCTCCAGCGCCTGCGTCAGGGCGTCGTCTTCCATTCGCCACCAGCCAAGCACCTCCCGCAGCGCCGTGGCCCATGCCTCTGCGGTGGCATAGCGGATGTTCAATGTCGGGCTTAAGGCCCGGCGCAAAAACTGCTGCACGCCCCGGCTCAAGCTCCGGAAAGCAGGCAGCGTACCCAAAGGTACGGTAATCTGCAAACGCTGGCGCGGGAGCGTATCTCCGGTAAGCCATGTGTAAAGCATCAGGGTCGCGAGGAACAGATCGCGTTGAACCCATTCTTCCCGCAGTTCGTTGAGCACGTTCCAGTCGGTGAGTACCAGCGCAGGGGCTTCTTCACTGCCTGCCCACCAGAAATTGCCGATTTTCATATCCGAATAGCACCGGCGGGCATGGTCATGCAGCACCCACAACAATGTCCCGAGGTGCACGCCCAACGCCAGCACCAGCGGTTCCCAGTCTTCAATATCATGGTCGCTGCGATAGGAAGCCAGAAATTCTTCCAGCGGCGTGCCGCGAATGAGATCCATCAAAATGAACGGGGGGGCTTTGGACTCCCCCAACAAGCGCGGGGCCGGAAAAGGGAACTCGCGCACCAGCTGCCCCAACACTCCATCGTCGTTTTGCGCGGCTTCCCAGGCCTGATGCACGCGCTGCAGGTTTTCGGGTTCGGCAAAGAACAATTTTTCCACATCCTTGCCGACGCCGGGCCGCAGGTATTTCAAAGCTGCCTCTTGCTGCCCGCCATCGGGGGAAGCCACGACCGCGCGATACACTTCGGCGGTCATGCCCGCGCCTAATACGGCTTCAATGTGGATCTGCTTCCCCTGCCACGGCAAAGCCTGACCTTTTTGGAGAATACTCATGGTCAACCCTCCTCAGTGCTCACACCAGCAAGCCTTTCACATCAAGCCCATTGTTCTTCTTCACGCAGAAAGAGCAAGTAGGCTTTCAATGCCCGGGCGCTCCTGTTTTCGCCCCATTTTTCCAACGTTTTTTCCCGCTCGCGAAACCGTGCCTGCCGTTCTTCCCACGGACGGCGACGGCTCTCTTCCAACCACACAGGCACCAGTTCTTTGAGCCGCTGCACCCATCTGTCCCACAGGCCGCCGCCTTTTTCCCAATCGCTCTCCGCAACCCGGCTAAACACTTCGGGCCATCCCACGTTTTCGCCTTCCAGCGCAATGCGTTCTACCACCTCGTCTTGGGGAGAAACCAGCCGACACACCGTTTCGCGGCGAATTTCGTCGCGGGCCAACTGTAGCCATCCATACCAAAACGCCAGCGCCGCCCACCGCAAAGCGTCTTCTGCAGCCAGAAGATTCACAAATTCAGGCGACCATTGGATGTTGCCCGAGCGCCTTTCCAGCAAGGCAAAGCGCTGCTCCTGCACAAATACATACAGGGAAGGGTCGGCGAAGTAATGCGCCATGCTGTTTTTCCACACATCCAACGAATCCAGGGCAATGTTGCCTTCTACCACAATCTGCATCAGCCGCGTGGGGAAGCCCCATGAAGCCACACCGGCCGGCACCGTGGCCATATCCACACCCAGGGTTTCCTTAACTTTGTGCGGTACAAACAGCAAGGGCCGGGCCCGTTTTTGCACAATGGCATAAGCCAAAAATTCCCGGTCGGGCAAAGGGGCCCGCCGCACTTCCGGGAAATCGCTTTTCGTCAGCGTTTCCAAACGCGCCTGCAGCCGGGCACTCACCGCTTTCTGGGCGGCCTCTGCTACACGCTCGCCCAGGGCAGCGGCCCGGTGCACCGGCCACGCGTCCGCTTTATCCAACAGCGTCGCCACCACCAATGTCGGAGACTGTTCTTTGACCTCTTGCCAGCGCCACTGGATGCGCTCCCGAAAACGCGTTTCCAGCCCATCGCCGGCGTCAAATCATCAGGTGCGTTGAGGGCATCTTCGCCGAAATAGCGCCGGCTTTTCACCGCGGGCAGGGCAAGGCGCACCATTTCCGGCGCGTGCTGTTTTCCGCCGTCGGCAGGGGCGGCCATCTTGGCCCACGCCCGCGCCCAAAGTTCCATCTCCCGCCGCACACGCTGGATATCTTCCAAAATGGCCGGGATTTCGCTCAGCAGGGGCTGTGCCCACGACCTCGCGGCAGGCCCCCCGATGGCGCGCCGCAAGTTTGCCCACCAGCGGAACAGGCCGTCCACAAAACGGTAGCCCGTCGCCAACCCTTCAGACAGGCTGGTATGCGGCGCATTCATCACTTCGTTCAAAAAGAGCAACAACCGCCAGCGCAACCCATCCCGAAAACGCGGGGGCAACACCAGGCCGCCCGCGGGCTCATGGCCCCGAGCCACATCTAACAGGGCGGCAAAGGAGAAGCCGTTTTCTCCTTCCACTTGAGGGAAACGGCGGGTGTAAAACTGCTCAATCCATCTTTCTACAGGCAACGCCGCCTCTTCTTCCAGCCCTGCCTTTTCGCCAACAATGCGGCGCACCAGGGCCTGCGCCTCCCGCCCTCTGTGCGAGCCGTCTTTCCACACCCATGTTCGGAGGCCTCCCACGCCATAAACCGCGCCCGCCGAGTACAGCAGCGAGAGGGCGCTGCGCAAGTATTGGGAAGTCTGCCGGTCCAAAAACGCCATACTCAGATCGGCAAGTGCTGTGTAGATCTCTTCCATCGCGTGGCTGCCGCTCCACGCCTCCACGTCTTTTTCCGAGAAGAGGAAAACGTGGTCAAAAAGAAATTTATTCCAGACGATGGGACGCCCCTTCTCGTCTTCCACCCAAAGGTGGGCTGTGCTAATGTACCGCCACATTTCCCGCAGTGCAGCAGCCTGCATGCCGGCCTTTGCTTCCCGTTCGCGGGCCATGGCGAAAAGCCCCATCCCAAACAGCCAGTGCTCCATCACATGGCGGCGAATCCACAAACCAACATCCAGCGCCATCGCAAATTCAGGGGCTGTCAGCGCCCCAAAGATCAGCACCTGAAGCCGGTCTGTTGTGGAAAGGTCCAGGTCGGCCAGGGCGTTTTCTATCTGAGTGGTCAAACGCTGTTCACCCGAGATGACCTGGTCCCAAAACCACAGCATCCGCCCCCTAACGCGCGCCGCGTTGCTCGCGGTGGCAAATTCCGGCTTCCACCAGGGGAACGCCCGGGCGATGCGGTGGTAACGGGGCGAAAAAATCAAAACCTCTTCTTCCCTAAGCGGCGCCGGAGCAAACGGAGGGCTTGTGCTGCCGCTTTCCTGCAGCAGCACGCCTATCAAAGCCACGCGTTCGGTGTGCCCCGCCTCGGCCAGCAAATTGGCTTTCACCCGTTTCAATACTTCAATCCCATCCGCCCCCAAACCAATCAACAAAGCCGGCGCCAGAGGCGTATGCTCGTCCTCCTGCACAGGCAGCGGTTCCCCTCTCAATTGAACTTCAAAAGAAGGGTGTTTGAAGAAAAACTGCTGCGTGCGGAGGGTTTCTTCCTGGGGCGCACTCGTTTTTTTTCGACGCCACCACATCATGCATTCTCCTTTTCAGGCCGACTTCGCCGCGGGGCGCCGTCTGTCGGAAACCGGCAACGGCGCCCCTTGGCGCTCACAAAAGCGAGGTCTGTTCTTCCAAAGCCTCCTTATAGAGCAGGCGCGCGACGTCCGCGAGGTCAAGATATTCCTGGCCGCTATCCCACTCCCAGCCAATGCTCTCCACACTGGCGGTGTCGTGGCTGGTGCGAGCCTGCTGCTTCAGTTGGGCACCTTTCTTCTCCAGTTCCCTGATCAGCGCCCGTTCAAGTTTACGCTCGTACAATCGCGCCAGTTTGCCGCCGTCTCGCAAAGACTGCTCTTTGCCCAGGATTGTGCGGCGCACCAGTTCCCAATCAATATAACGGGTCGTGATCACGGCATCCCGGCCTTCCAGCACAAACTGTTGCATCACATGGAAAATATCCGGCCACTTGTCGCGCAACTCAAGAGGCACCAACGTGATGCGGTACACCTCCCCTCTCTCCCAAGGCATTTCAAACACAAAGCCTCTCTCGCCGCTATTCCCCTCTTGTTTCTTGATATAGCCCAACGCGTAAGCCCGGAAAAACCACTTGACTCTGTCAAGATATTCCAGCAACATCACCACTTTGGGGTGAAAAATGCGATAAGGCTTGTTCAACACCGTCGGGAGTTGCTGTTCCAGTTGAGCGGCATGGACTTCCGCAGGGAAAATGTGGAGACGTGCTGCATTTTCCAGCTGGTTCCCCTCTTGAATATGCTCCTTATATGCTTTATGTAGAGTTTCCAAAATATCAAAATCTATACTCCGAATATTATCTTGGCTTCTCACCAAGACTACCCGATGAGGATCCTCCGACTCGACAAATTTTATATGGTCAGGTTCTACCTGCTTAGGAGAATGAGTTTTAAGGTACTTTTCCACTTGTCTTGCATACTCACCCACTTCAGGGTTCAGCCCTTCTCGCTTCATTCTCACATACAAAGAACTTTTTTCCCTACTGGCATCAGCAGCGGAACGGCGAGCCAGCAATGGATGAGCATATTCCAACAGCTCTTGAGCAAACTTTTCTGCATCTGCATACACGGGACTGCGCAAGAGTTCATCTACCACATAATGTTCTTTCGGCCATTCCCGATAGTAAGCCCGCGCCAGATTGTTCAGCACTTTCTTGTTCGTGCTTTCAGCCAGGCCGGGGTTGGTTTCCAGGGCATACTCTTTATCGCGAATGATGTCATTGCCTTCCTCGTCTTTTCCAACCACCTCGGGCACCCGCACATAACACCCCACTCTCAGCGCCTCGTCGTGCCGCTCCACTGCCCAGCGAATACGGCCGAAAGCATCGGCCAGGTCTTCTTCGTCGGGCTGATAGGCCGTCACATCCAGAAGGCGCTGGGTGCTTTCTGTGGCTTTGTCCGCCTCATGCAAGTCCAGGATCGCCTGCAAATCGCCCTCCACGGCCGGAAGCAGGCCCTGGACTCCCAGGGCCTCATCGCCCACAGCCAAAAGTTGCATCCAGCGTTCAAGTTCGCTCTGCAATTGCAAAGAAACTGCGCGCATTTCTTCGGCTGCCTGGCGCAAAGTGGCCAGCACCATATTATCGGCAATCACTTGAATGTGATCCTGGACGATTTCCAGGTACTGCCGTTGGGCGCTGTAGGCCCGCGGGTGGGTCATGACAAACAGGCATTTCTTGGCCGCCATGTCCTGCATATACAGCCGCGCTTCTTCTTCTTCCTGCAAGATGGCGTTCATCAATTGCAACTGATCGCGCTTGTGGCGCACCTTTTCCAGGTAACGGAGGAAGTAATCAAAGTAATCCACCAGACCCTTGACAAAATCATAAGCAAAACCCAACTTGCCGCCTTTAGCCAGCACAGGGTCGGTAGAAGTGCCGTTCAAGGTATTCAACAGCCAATGTTGCAGCAATTCCTGGAAACGTTGCACCTGAAAGCCTTTGCCCTTATCCAACGCTTTGCCAAAGCGGCCGCGCGCGCTCACCCCGCCGCTTTCGTGCGCCCCAAAATGTTCGCGCATAAAGGCCGGGATATCCTGCATAAAACGATAGAGCGCTTCCTCGGGCGTATCGCCAAATTCTTTGGAAGGCGGCACGGCAGACCACACATCCAGAGCGGCTTCCACCGCGGCTTCCACTTCTTCGCGCAAAGCGCCGAGGTTTTCCTGAGCGGGGAAAGCCGTCAGCACCCCCACATAAGTAGCCGGGCTCACACTGCCTTCTTCCAGCACGGCGTGGCCGCCTTCGGCATCCCTTTGAATGCTCTGGGCATCATCCAGCGAGCGCCGGGCGTAAATATCGGCCACCCGTTGCATGAACAACGTGTTGGCAATCCGATGCTTCGCCTGGGCCCCCGCTTCTTCAGGCGGCACGTAGCTGTCCACCCCCTCCGATTGCAGGAAATGCAACGCTGCTTCCCGACCGCTCAGCCCCTCGCTGAGCTCCTGGTTTTTGATGGCCGAAAGGCCGGTAACTTTTTTGTCGGCATCGCGCAGAGGGACCAGCCAGCGCTGGAGGAAATCGCGCAGGAACATGAAGGACGCTTCCTGAACTGCATAGTACACAGGCACCTTGACGGTATAGGTGCCAAAGGCACTGTAACGCGGTTCCCCCGACTGCGCCTGGAACGCCCCGCCGACATTGGTGGTGATGTATTCCGTGTATTCCCGCCCTGCCTTCTCGTCAATGATGGAAGCAATAAACTCGGCCATTGCGGGGAACACCCCTTGCTCGGGAGGCAGGGTATTCAGGGAATGGGCTTCCCGGCGTGCATCGACAATATAGCACACGTCAAAAGGACGCGCGTCTACATAAAGGTCCAGTTGAGAATTCTTCGGAACGTAAGTCATGCGCCGAGTGCCATAATCACTTCCCATACTCATAAAGCGGTCCAGTTCACGCCAAGCAGCAAAGGAACGCGCCAACATATGGTGGTACATCCTATCTTTGCGTGCTAGTGCTCCAAACGCAACCGGCAACACAAAAAAACCGCGAATTATCAAATTGCGCCCTAGCAATTGGCTAAGCGAGCGCGCTAACACACCCGTGTCTACAAACATGCCAGCTCCTGTGCCACCCGCAAAGGAGGCAATTATCATAAGCTCTAGTTCCCTGCCCTCGCTCACGCCCTGCTGCAAATCAGAAACCGCTCTCCGCAAATGAGGCCAAATCTCGGACTCGCTATTCATAAAGAAGGCCAGCCGGCCGAACTGCCTGACCTGCCCCGCGCCCGTTGCCAAATCCCACAGCGCAGGCATCGCCCGATCCAGGTAATAACGCGCGTCGAACCACGAGCCAATATAGGGATACTTACCCTTGGCCACATCTTTTCCCAAATCAAAGCCGTTCCCCGTCAGGGGAATGAATTCTTTGCGTTCTTCAAGGCGCACGTTCCCCACGTGGACTTCTTTGGACTTGTCCGTGACCCCTGCCCGTGCTGCCACCGCTGCTGTGGGCATGGTGTCAAAGGCCAGCAACCTGACTTCTTTCGGCAACCGTCCTTCATAAGTCTCCAAAAGCGTCTTCTTCAGATGGGTCAG